>Ga0233420_10000657_pt1 | contig 14119 bp, 9 predicted proteins | sample Watercolumn_Mata_4_FD_183009 | JGI IMG/M metagenome (GOLD analysis project Ga0233420, IMG submission 183009) | Freshwater microbial communities from Lake Matano, South Sulawesi, Indonesia - Watercolumn_Matano_2014_102_MG | ecosystem: Environmental > Aquatic > Freshwater > Lake | place...
CTCTCGTTCAGGTGGCTCGTTGTGTTGTGCTCTTCTGCCCGGAACACTGGCGTGACGATGAGCGCTCTGTCGATGCCGGAAGCCATGATCATCTGCTTGTAGAGCTGCGGGCTCTGCGACAGAAACGCCTCATTTTCGAAATACGACACAGGAAACAGGTTCGTGCCGCCTTCTGTTGCAGCGGCGACGACGCAAGGCACGTGCATCAGAGTGAACCCTTCGTGCTCCATGTATTTTATGAACGACCTGTGGACGACGTCCTTGATCCGGAATATAGCAGCAACTTCCTTTCTTCTCAGGTCGATGAAACGAAAATTCAGGCGGGTGTCGAGCTCTGATATTATCTTCGGGTCGGTTTCGAGCGGCAGCGGGGCCTGGGCTTTTGACACTATGGTTATTTTCTCCGGAAATATCTCTATTCCTGACGGCGCCGACTTGTTAGTCTTTACCACTCCAACGACAGAGACCACGCTCTCCCTTGTTATCTAGGAAATCTCGTCGAAAATCCCATCTGTACATTCATTTTTCTTGGCAGTTATCTGTATTTCCCCGTCTTTGTCGTGGATTACAAGAAATTTTACTTTGCCTATGTCCCTTATCTTGTGCGCCCACCCAGCTACTGTTACGGTTTTTCCGTTCTGATCAGCACCCAGTTCGGAAGAATAATGCGTTCGCAGCATAGTTATCTCTATTTCATTCTTTCAGCAAACTTAAATTTATACATGCAATACTACCTGTCTTTAGACGATGATGTTATTAGTGGATTCTCTTTATAATTAAGACGAAAAGACGCGCTCTGCCCCACGACTTTTACCTATCATGAACGAACAAAATGTTTTGCAAAACAACCAAAAAACAACAAGCTGATGCACTGCTATAACGACTTATTGAATTGAATATGGTTTAATACCACATTCTTTAGGATATTTATTCTCCGTATTCATTCAAAAATACCGCATCCTTTAGGGTGCAGATATTTACCTCAATCCGATATTGTAGAAAATGACCCAGACGACGAACCAGAAAATAATGTAGACGATGAGCCCATTGCTGAACCACCATCTCAGCTCTTCCTTTATCCCCATTGTCTTCCTGAGCGCAAGTATGACCACAGCCGCGCCGACTATCATCAGCAGCACGGCGCCAACGTTCGTCCCGAGCAGAAACGACAGGAAACCAACAACTATTCCTGCCACCGCAAAAGCCACCGCGAGCCTGGTGTCGCGGTCAAAATACGATTTAAGACCCATTTTCTTCACCGATGAACCCGGCAAGGTTCTTTTGCTCTTTACCTTCTTTTATTACCGCTGCTGTTGCCCATGACTTCCTTACGAAATCCGGGAATTCTTTATTCATCTTGATCCAATTCTTTAAAAAAGCAATTGTCCTGCCATCGCTGGTATAACCTGATCCGAAAAAGCCGTATTTCTTGTGGAGCTTTTCTATCTCCGCATCGCGATGGACCTTGGCCAGGATGGATGCGGCGCTTACGTGGGGATATTTCTTGTCCGCGAAATTCTCTGCCACAATATCGACGGACTTGTTTCTCAGTTTCTGGCGTATTTTCTCGGCGAATTTTTTCGTGTTAGCCTCAGGCGAGTCAATAACGACCCTGTCGGGATCGAACAAATTTATTATGTGCTGCATGCGGTCTATTTCTATCCTGTTAAGGTTTGACGCATTGCGCAGCTTGTCTATCTCCTTTGCCGTTATCTTCACGAGAACGTAGTCGTCGGCGAGCTTCTTTATCTTGGGCACCAGCAACCTTCTTTTTTTGTCCGTAAGCAGCTTGGAATCCCTTGCGCCGATTTTCCTCAGCTCACCGGCTGCGCTGCCTTCGGCAAGATAGCCACACAGCACCATTGGGCCTATGACGGGACCTAACGGCAAACTGAACACGAGTTCAATTTTCTACCGGCCTCGTCTATGCCCAGTATTCTTGTCAAATTACTATCACCTGCTCTTTCTTAGAAGCAAAAAAATATATACGCCCAATTGATTCAGTCCGAAATAGCACTGCGAAGGCCGCTGGAGTTAAGTTAGGATTAGGAGAAAACAGATGGTTGGATTTGATAAGATTGAGCAGTAAAATGTGAAATAAATCTAAAGCAAATTTGCGAGTTTCTTTATGTCCTTGTTTGCTACATGTGTGTAAATCTGAGTGGTTTTCAAATCTTTGTGCCCTAATAGTTGCTGGATATATCTTATATCTGCGCCAGATTCAAGCAGATGCGTGGCAAAGGTGTGCCTTAATGTGTGGGGCGTTACATTCTTTTTGATTCCTGCTTTTCTTGAAGCAGACTTTATAATCTGCTGTATGGTCCTTTTGTTGTATTTTCCATCTCTTTGAGAGATGAATATCGGGCCGGTATCTTTCATGCCAAGCATGCTCAAAGTTTCTATTAATCTCTTGTGAAGAAATACAACTCTTTCCTTATCTCCTTTTGCTGTCTTTAGATGTATTGTTTCTCTACCAATATCAATGTCTGACCATGTGATGTTTCTTACTTCATCCAATCTTAGTCCTGCATAATAAAGGAACATAATAACAAGCTTGTGCTTCAGATTATTTGTGGAATTAATCATCTTGATTACTTCCTCTTTGCTCAAGACTAAAGGCAGTTTCAGGGATTTTCTGGCAAGCGGTAGCTTTTCCTCAAATTTGGTATTCAGAACGTTTTCATGAAAGAATTTCAGGGCAAAATAGACAGACCTCATTGCGGACTTGCTTTTTGTCGTGTATGATAACAGAAACTCTCTTGGAGTTTTGCCAGATGCCAAAAACTCCTTTACAATGGAAATATATGACTTGCCTGTCTGGAAAGAATATCTTCTGAGTTTTATCTCTTCGATAAGCTTCCCGATCAGCTTATATCTATCTTCTGGAGAATATAGTTTGCTATCTTCAGCCATATAATCTATTACTCAGGACAAGTTTATAAAAATATCGCTTTCTATCCAAATTCGTACTATAAAACGAATATTTATCTCGCTTAATAGTTGTTCTATTCAATAATTTCAGGGGCTAATGAAGGGGGCAATTTTCTAAAAAACTAAACTAACTAAAAACGAACGGGGGGACAGGGCGACGAAACGAAAACTATTCTTTAGAAATCTTCTCTAATAATTTCCAGCTATCTGTTTCTTTAAACAAAAATTCTATATACTCTTCGTCAATCTCTCCATTTTTGAATGGCAAATAAATACTAATTTTATGGACTTTGTTTTCATAGCATTTTCTACCATACGAAAACCGCCATCTTAAACTATTTAATTGTGTCGTAATGAATAATAATGTTGTAAATCTATACTCTTTTTTAGGTTTACAAATTAGAACATTATCCTTTGCAGTAAATGGATAAAAATGATAAAATGAAGTGAGGGGCATGCCGTCAGAAGCAATCGTAATATAATTCTTATAAATGGTTTCTTGTGCATCAAACTTGAAAAAGCCCTCAAATCCTCCATTTTCGCTTACACAAGATACAAGAGGTATATCTCCTTCATCTAATATTCCGCTAACATGATAATCTCCTGTTTTTATTGGAGTTTGAAACAAATCAGTAATAGGTATCTCTTTTAGTGTAGGTTTATCAACTTTCTTTGGCTTTGCAAAAAATGTTTTATTCTTCGCAACAACTTCTTTTTTGAAATCGTTTAACTTATTGAATTTTACAATTAAAGATATTGTTTCTCTAATTGTTGTATCTATTCTTTCTTTAAGCTCTGCATCAGTGGGTTTCTTTTCATCTAAATATACTTCTGGCAGAAGTTCCAAATTAGAGTCTGTAAAATCAATGGGGCATGCCTTCTGAAATTCTTTAATATTATCTACATCTGTATTCGGATTTTTAATAAACTTAAACATTAAATCTTTCACTAAATTAAACTCATTTTTTGCTCTTTCACTCGGTAATCGTTTACCTTTACTCTTCAAAAATCCGTCATTTCTAACTTTTGCCCATAAGACTTTTTGGTTACGAGGGTGTGGCATTCCCTTTTTTATTATAATACCGCAGGTTTCAATTCCCACAGGATAAAATAAATCGTTTGGAAAAGTAATGACTGCCAACAAAGTATTTTCCCTCAATAAACTATCTTTCCTCCAATTAAAATACTGCCCAGATTTAACCATATTCGAAGTAGGCAATACGCTAAAAAGCACCCCACCATTTCTCATTTGTTTTAAAGCATGTTCTATAAATTTATACTCCTTTTCATCACTTGTTTTTAATGCAAATGGCGGATTCATTAATACTTTACTTATCGGGGATATTCTTCCTTGTTTATCACTCTCTAAATATTCAGCAGTATTGCCTGTATCTTTTCTAATTAGGTTTAGCCATTTTTTAAAACAATCTCCTTCTACAATATTATTTTTTCCGTCTCCCCTAAATATCATATTAACTATGGCTAAAGCAACAATTCCATCTTGCTGTTCTATTCCAAAAATATTATTTTGTTTAAAAATATTTATTTCAGTTTCACTTGATTTTTGCTTCACATGGTCAAAAGCAGAAACGAGAAAACCGCCGGTTCCACAGGTTGGATCAAAAACGAAGTCGTTTTTGTTTATATCTAATATTTCTGAAGCAAATTTAGTTATATGTCTTGGTGTCAAAACAATCCCTATTTCTTTAGCTCCATTCCCATATTTCAAGAATACTTCATAAAATTTTCCAAGAACATCTGTTCCAGAGTTCATTGCAGAACGAATGTTAAGATTAAGAAGTTCCTGTATTGTCAAAACCAATGCCTGCTTAAATTTTATGTGGTTTTCTGTTGATGAGGGTAAATCAATGGCGATAAATTGGTAAAATTCTGGTTTTCCTTCTTTTTCCAAGATTGAGTTAACTCTTGCGTTAATTGAATTTACTAATATTTTGGGACTTTCATTTAAGTTTAACTTTGAGTCTTCAACGAGTGCTAATAATAAACAAGCCATAACTCTTGCTCTGTAATCTTTTATTATTCCCCCTTCATGCAAAATAGCATTTATTCTTTCGGCAGTTTCCAAAAATAGTTTCTCATCAACAGGTATCTCCTTTATTTCAGCTTTATTTTGCTCAAGTAGAAGTTTTGCTATTTCTGGAGAAACCAATCCTGTTAACTCTTTTCCGTTTATGGTAATAGTTTTCCATTTACCATTTTCAAGAAATTTACTTTTTACTAAGTAGCCATCTATTTCATTACCACCAACGCCAGAACAGATTAACGCTTTTATTTGTTTATGTTTATTTATTTGGTCAGAATAGTCCTCTTGGGCTTCTTTTAATGCTTGGTCAACCATCCCTCTTTCTCGTTTCGCTTCAATAACATAAAATTCATTTTGAGATAACTTTACTATGTTTTCTGGATGTAGCCCGCCAAGCCGTTCTTTAATTCTTGTATCATCTAAGCATTGTCTTTGTGTAAAAACCTGTCCATTTCCATTTGAAAGAGGATTTTTGATATTCCAACCTAATGCTTCTAATTCATTGAGAATAAATCTATACGAAAGAACTTCAGAAGTCCTTACTTTTCTTGCCATGCTACTCCCTTCTCCTCTAAGAATTTTTTTATTTGCTTCTCTAATAAGTCTGATTTGTTTATTGAATTTTCGTCGCAATAATCGTTGAACTTTTTGAGAACTTGTTTGTTTATAGTGATACTTAACTTTTCTTTTGTAACCCCTCTTTTTCTCATAATTATCTATTAGAATATTGCTACTTTTTATACTTTTCGTAGTCTTAACCATATTAATAGTATAAATAAGATTAATAGTATATATACTTTTCTATCCAAAAAACCAAAACTAACGCCCTGTCCCCCCTACGAACGACTAACTGAAAATTGCCCCTTGATACTTATTCTTGATGGCTCACTGTGTTCGCTTGATTGAATACGCCCCTGAAATTACTTTGATTTTTTGCCTTCGGCATCGTTGCACTAAAAATCAATCCCTCCAAGTATTCGGGAGAATAGAACAGGAATTTAACGGTTCCGAAACCTTTCAGGTTTCTCCACCCAAATTGAATTTTGGAGGTCGCTCGGCTGGGTTGCCTGCCTCGCTCCAGCTCTCAAAATTCAACTTCGTTAAATTCCGATGTTAGTTTCAATTGCAAATTCTCTAGATTGTTGAGTTTGAAAAATAGGAGAGGACACTTTAAACCCCCCGACCACCCGCCCCTAAATTATAGAAATTGTTGTTAATAAAAAAGTGAGCCGCCTTGGTGCTTCGCACAGATAGGCAAAATCAAAGATTTTAGAATCTTCAAATAAATAAGAAGTCACCGAAATACTTTTATACCACTTAGAATATATTTTAAAATATGAGGAAAGCAATACTAATAATCTTTGTATCATTGTTTTTGATGAATTCTGTTTTTGCTTTAGATTGTTCAAATTTAACAGAAGACCAATGTAAAGCATCACAGGTATGGGTAAAATCATTGACTCCATCTGTTGATTCAACTGGACGAGAATATTATTCTAATGAATTAATTACTTTGGATGAAGATACATCATCTGAAGATTTAACTAAGGCAAAAACAAGAGTTGAAAGTGATTTTAAATATGTTATTAATTTACTTACAGATTACAAAGGAAATCTACAAACTGAAGAAGAACGAGGTTTGTATGGAGATTCACACCAAATTTTTGAAGATTGCGAGGACATCATTTCTCTTATTGATTCCAAAATATCATTTTTTCAAAATCTTCAAAATCAGATTCAATCACAATCTAATGGTGCAGAATTAAGAGATTTGCGAGCATCTGCTAGAAAAGAATGGTTGGAAGTTTATTTAATAGAAAAATATGCTTACCTAAGGTTACAACCTGCAAGAGCAATTGTAGGGACAAAGTGTTCTGTTGAGGAAACTCTTGAAGGTAATATCCCTTATCTTTCAGAACATTTTAATCTTTATCCTTTGTGGGTAGAGTTTAAACAAAGAGCATTAAATGATCAAAATATTTATGATTCTTCAAAGCAAGGATTTGTTCAATCTTGGCTTGATTCTGCTCAAGAATGGGAAGAAGTTTGGTTTAATCCTCCGCAAGGATATTGTGACAATAATCAAAACCAGACCAATAAAACGAAAAGTATTTCTGTTGGAGCTATCGATTTAGAAAGATCCAATTTTTCTTTTGAAAATGCACAAAATAAATTAAATTCTTTACTGACTTCTCATCCAGATGTGGAGTTAATTGTTACTCCAGAATTTTTATTTTATTATGGGTATCAACCAGATCCTGTTATTGTTGATTGTAGTAATAGCGTATGTAATATAGAATCAATAGGGACGGACAAAAGTGATGAATTAAAAGAGATAATTGAATATTTTATAGATACCGCTAATCAAAATAATTTGACTATAGTTTTAGGAACAATATCTGAAAGAATTGTAGTTAATAATATCAATGTTTCTATAAGCACCCAACTCATCATTAACAAAAATGGACAAATTATTGGAAAACATAGGGCAACAAAGAAAGCAGAATATTATTCTAAGGATGTTGGAAACTGTGGAGAAAATCCCGAATTTTGTGATTTAGTTTATCAAGCACAATTAGAGACCGTTAGAACATTTAATGTAGCAAACAATAAAGGAGAATCTTTCAAAATAATCCCTGTAATTTGTGGGGAAAAAGGTGATGATGATTTCATAAACTTGCTTTCAGATTCTAATGCAGAAATTGCTGTTTTATCAGAATTTGATAGAGATTGTGATTATGAGGAAACAACTATAAGAATTCAAGCTGGAGAAAACATCCAGAATATTCCAGATAATATTTGCGCTTCAGTAATTGTGTATATTATGCAGGATTGGATAGACAATAATCTACTTCAACAAGATAGTTATTGGCTGATTTCTAATGCAGGCGATAGGGGACAAACCGGCATTATAAGTTGGGATGCAAAACAAGTAGGGAATCTGGATTTAACTGAAGATTACATTTACGGAAAAATAAATGTAGGTGCTGGAAAATGAAGAAATTAATTGTAATTTTAATTTTAATAGCAGTTCTTTTAGGAGCTTTCATATTTATTTATCATTCAATGACCTCTCAAAAAACTACACCTCAAACAGAGGACCAAATACCTCCGCAACAAGATTCCATCTCTAATTCTGATAACGACAATTTGAATGATGTTGTTTCAGATTTTCCTGATTCTGCAGGCTCTGGTTTTCCAAAGGACATTTTTGGATAAAATCTTCTTTTTTGGAAAAAAGAAGCAAAAAGGCGGTGGCACTCCCTAAAGAAAAAACTGCGGCAACAAAAATTTTTCGGCGACCTCTGGAACTCTGTGGTGCTCGGCTTCGCCTCCGCTCCTCGCCACGCCCTGCGAGCTCTCGCCTTCGGCTCGGGACAGATAACAGCGATTATCTAGGATTTTCCTGCGAAAAATCCCCAAATTTGCCTACGGCAAACTTCAGATAATCGCATATGTTCTATTCAATAATTTCAGGGGCTAACGAAGGGGGCAATTTTCAGTTCGTCGTTTCGTCGTGGGGGGAATTCCGTAACGACGAACGACAAATTTAAATAGTAATGTTATTTAAAATAGAATATGCACAAAATAAAAGAGATGATGATAATATTCTCAGTATTTTTAATGATTATTCAATCAGTTTCAGCAATCTCAAACGTTCAGCATTTTGTTGATGGAAATAGAGTTATTCTAACTTATCAAGGAGCTCCGCCATTTTTAATAAACATCAGACCTGATACCAATATTGGTCAAAATGGAGGTTATCTCTGGGCAAAAACTTATTCAAATGATTTTAGCTATGACCTGAATTTTGCTATTAATCCTTCTAAAACATTTTATTATGGTATAAAAGATACAAGTTGGAGCAATACTAACAACTTTCATTTAGGAGAGGTTCAAAAACCCAGTTTATATATTGTAAAAGATACTGACTCATTACTTAGGGCATCTTCTTTTATTAAAAAAGAGGTCAATACTCCTTTAATCTTTTATCTGCCTGGAAGAGAGGAAGAAATCATAAATTTTATTCATTCCTTTAAGTCAGTCATCGCTGTGACTTTAGTTTATTCTACAGACAATAATTTCGTTAATCTAGAAAATAAATTAAGCAATAATCAAATTCAGTTTAGTAAAAAAAGTATAGATAGTCTAACAACAGGAAATTATAATTTAATTTCATTTTCAGACGAAGAGGAACTAAAACCCTATGCTGCGGTTTTTGCAGGAAAAAACCAGGGTCTTTTTTTAGATTCATTAGTAGATTTGAGTAAATATATTAATAATGCACCATCAGGAAAGATTGTATATTTTGGAAATACTCAAAACACCTTATCTCAAATACATTCTCTATCCAGCAATATCGAGCACATACCAACCTTACATGATTCTGAAATAAAATTGGCTCCAACCAATTCTGATGATAAAATAGTTACAGTTATCCCAAAAATTCCATCACAATATTCTAGGCTTGGTGTTTTATATGCAATATATAGAGACACTGCATTAATTTCTGTATTTGGGCAAGAAGATGATGCATTTAGTTTTGATTATGATATAAATGCTCAACTAAATCTAATAAAAACCTATAATAATAACCAAGAGTATGGATATATGGTTATTGTTGGAAACTGGTCTGAGATACCTTATAATTATGAAATGCCTTCTTATATTTTTGACTTTAATGGGGGGTCGTTCCCATTTAGGTTTAGCTCAGATATGATGTATGCCGATAGGAATAGCTATTGGTCCACAAATGACATTGGAGATAATGACAAAACATTTGTTCCCGATATGGGGGTAGGAAGAATATTGGGCTATGACTTAACAAGTGCCTCTATATTATTAAACATGGGTTATCTTTACGAAAATGATTTGTTAATTAAAAGCAATTCTGCAATTTATTCTTCAGATTGGAGAATAGATGGAACTGGATTTAGAGGAGAAATTCCCTTAAAAATCATCCAAAATTTGGTAGGAATGTATGGTCAAGAAAATATGTATGCTGAAGGAGACCCAGACGATACGAATTTACATGACAATAATCCTCAGAGAGACAAAATTCTATCCTTAACAAAAGATAGAGAGTTTATCTTATTAGAAGGGCACGGCGCACCAAATTATTTAAGTGCAACGAATCCTGAAGTTCAAGGTCTAGCAATTCTTGAAAAAAGACCATATAAACCAGCATTTTGGTATTTAAGTGCATGTACAACGATTGGATATTGTGATTATTGCGATTATACTAATCTAGATGGTGCCCTTCGTTCTTTATCAACTAATGTATATGGAACAGTAGCTATTTGGGGCACTGGTTCCGGTTGGGAGTCATGGTATTTGCCTTATTTTGAGCAAGGATACCCAATTGGAGATGTAATCAGATTAGGATTGCAGGATGCTGCTGTGGAATTTGAAAGGGGAAGCACAGGAGGAACAATTAATGGTAATAGCCCTTCCCAATTCCAAATTATTGGAGATCCCTTATTAAGTTATGGAAAAATCGAAAGGAATGCTCCAAAAATGGCTATGAAAGCTTCCGCCATATTTGAAGAGACTACAATAAACAAAAAGATAATGTTCTTATCAAACAATATGTTGAATTTTGTATATCCTCCATTTGAATCTTATTCAACAAAATTTGAGGGGAATTGCGGAAAAATGATAATAATAGACAATAAGGATGGATTACAAAAAATTTCAAAAATAAGTCTAGTTAACTATAATGAGATTAAAAATTTAGTTAAATCTGTATCTGGAATAAAAATAGATATAACTCAAGATAAAGTTGCTTTTTCTAATAAAGATGTCATGATTCTCCCAGAATACAGTTGCAAATTAATTTTTACTAAAAAATAAAAAATATTAAAATTGGCGACATCTTAATCTTCTTTTTTGTAAAAAAGAAGCAAAAAACATACGGAATTCCCCCCACGACGAAACGACGAACTGAAAATTGCCCCTTGATAATTATTCTTGATGTATCACTTCGTTCTCTGAAAGACGCACCGATTTCTGACTTTGCGGACGCAACTTTACCCCACTTCGCAGGGTAAAGGGATATAACAGGAATTTAGAGGTTCGCAGGGTCGGCTTCGCCTAAAACACCAAGCGTTTTCCCCTGCTCTCCCAAACTGAATTTTGGAGGTCGCTCGGCTGGGTTGCCTGCCTCGCTCCAGCTCTCAAAATTCAACTTCGCTAAATTCCGATGTTAATCTAACTCAAATCTCAATTAGGTGACGTTTACTTTACAGCTCAGCAAAATATCATTTTCATAAAGTTCGATTGCGTATTTTATCCGCGATAAATATGATATGTTGTTTTCTTCAGACATAGATATGCAAGATTGAATTCCATATTCGTATGATGATCATCTGCGTGAGAGCTACTATCTCTTCGATAGTAGCTCTAGCTAAGGATATCGTCAAAAGACGATATCCTTCACGCAGATGATCATACTTTAATGGAATTCAATCGATATGCAATAATCCTAACGTATTTAAGAGCACCAAAGAACTGTATAGAATTGTCATAGCGGAGTAGAGCAGCCTGGAGTGCTCGTCGGGCCCATAATAATCTTCTTTTTCAAAGAAGATTAATCAAGAAAGAAACCAAAATAATGGGGGACCCGGAGGTCGGTGGTTCAAAACAGGCTTTCAGAAATGAAAAAGTCTGGGAATTTCCACCCTCCGCTATTTTTTGTGATTCCATGTACGAGCCTGACATACTGACAGCAGAAGAAGGAAAGGAACTCCTTGGCATAGCAAGAAAAATTCTTGAAAGACACGTTCGCGGAGAGCACACAGCCGTTGAAGAATACAATGAAAAATTCCGCGAAAAACACGGAGTCTGCTGCACGCTTTTGAAGGACGGAGAAAAAATTGGCAGGGCCGTCTCCGGACTGCCTTTTCCACTAACGACGACCATCGATGCGCTGTCACAGGCCGTGACTTCAGCGGCACATAACGTTATGACAGGCGAACTACACGACATAAAAATAGAGCTTTCCATACTTACGGACCCTAGGTACATAAGCGTGAAGAGCAACATCGACTTCCTCAGGCATATAATTCCGGGGAACGACGGCGTTGTCCTGCACTACGGAGTGTACGAGTCCTATCTACTTCCTCAGGACTGGGCGCACATAAAGGAAAAAGAAGCGTTTCTTGAGAGGCTTTGCGAGGAAGCAGGGCTCGAGAAAGAGTCGTGGAAGGAGTCCGACATAGAGCTGTACAATTTCCAGGCCCAGGTTTTCACTGAATAGTTGATTACTGAGCAGTGAAAAATGTTTATATTCTTTTCGATTAAAGTAAAATTGTGATAAATGAAGCATTTTCACAATAAGCATGAACCAAAGGCTCGTGCAATATGAGTGATTTTCATGGCAACGACTAGTGTCAATATAGATCAGAAGTTTGACGTGCAAAAGGCCGCTTCTGTGTACCAATCTATAGGCAAAGCTCACTCAATACCTTCTTATTCATTTTCGTGTTCTCCAACAGTTATAAAAACAGGCAAGAACTACTACGATTCCCTGAAAATTCTTACCGAGATGATAGAACAAGGAGAACTGCCGCCAGATTCGAGATTTATGACGCAAACTGAGGGTCATGCAATAGAACGCTCTTACACACAAAAAGGCAAAGACCCAAGAAAAGCAGACGAGTTCAAGGATTATTTTGCTAAAAATAAAGACAAAGTGCATATGTGGGAATGGACATCAACAGGACTGCGTGTGCCAAAAGGCTGGAAAAACGGAAAAATAGACACTGATACAGAGAAGTACCCAAGAATTGTTCTTATTGGAGACAAGGAAGTTGGCGAACTTCAGGTTCCGACAGGCAACGGAAGAGTTATAGTCGAGTCAGATGATGTATTTGGCATTCCAATAGAGACAAGAGAAATTGCCTGGCCGCATGAAGGTTATTACGCTCATTGGTATTTCAATCCGACACCGAAATTAGATAAAATATCCGGGCACTATGACGTTGCCGTGGGACGCAGGAGCAGCTGGCTTCGCGTTGAGGGTGAGAGGTGCCTGTACGTCGATGCGGACTGCGGGCGATCGGTTGCGTATTCCTACAATGGTTTCCGTCCAGTTCGGGGTTCTGTTCCGGAGATTCAGGTTGTCTCTTCGAATGTTGACATAGAACAAGTCAAGAGAAAAATCTTTGGAAAGGCACGAACAGAATTTTCTACGGATTTGAGAAAGCTTCCGTCGCCAGAATTATTAGAGAAATATAAGTTATAATGTGAAGATATTCATTCTAATGCGTTAAAGCCGAAACCTCTGTTTTTCACTGTTTCATAGCTTTTTAATCAGTAATTTCCAATCTTTCTATGTGATATCATGATATTGGAAAAAGCGCTGAAAATCCTGGCACAGCCCGTCTGCGACAACTGCCTTGGCAGGCAATTCGGCCAGCTGCTGCAGGGCTACACAAACAGAGAAAGGGGCGCGCTGGTCAGAACCATTGCTGCCATGCAGATAGACAGGAGCAAGGAAGAAAAAAAAGACGAAAGTATGGCAAAAAATCGCGCTGAATTCGGCGCCTATAATGAAGGCAAAGAACCCAGCCAGCATCTCAATACACTGGATATGTCTAATTTCTCCGGCTTCAGGTTCCATAACCTGGAGGCAGAAAAGACGGAAAGAAAGGCGTGCAGCGTATGCAACGGCTTCTTTGATTCGGCAGAGAAATGGGTAAAAAAAATAGAGAGGTCGTGCAAAAAATACAGCATACGGACGTTCCTCGTCGGCACGAAGCTTTCATTCGAGCTGGTGGAAAACGAGGAGGCGCTGTGGGAAAGGGTCGGCATAGACTACTGCGAGCCGATAAAAGCCGAGATAAACCGCGAGATCGGCAAGATCGTGGAGAAGAGGCTGAAGATACGCTTTGACCAGAGGAGGCCGGACGCCAATATAATATTGAGCCTTGCGGACAGTTCTGTTGACGTGCAGCTTAACCCGCTCTTCATCTACGGAAAGTACCAGAAACTCAAGAGAGGCATACCGCAGACAAGATGGCCGTCAGGAAAATACAAGACTAGCGTGGAGCAGATAGTAGCGAAACCTTTCATGAAATTTACCGGCGCGAAGGCGCACAAACTTCACGGATGCGGGCGGGAGGACATAGATGCACGCTGCCT
>Ga0233420_10000658_pt1 | contig 14112 bp, 15 predicted proteins | sample Watercolumn_Mata_4_FD_183009 | JGI IMG/M metagenome (GOLD analysis project Ga0233420, IMG submission 183009) | Freshwater microbial communities from Lake Matano, South Sulawesi, Indonesia - Watercolumn_Matano_2014_102_MG | ecosystem: Environmental > Aquatic > Freshwater > Lake | place...
CGATTACTGTCTGGAACTTATCACCGGCGGTTAAATCTGACGATGGTTTTTGCGCACAAGCAAGAGTGACGCTTTTGCCCATTTTTGTAAGAGCAAGATATAAAGATGTAGAAGCTGCAATAGCATCAACTGTCGGATTTGGGGGAATGATGATGACGCCTGACTTCCCCTTATTAAAGATTTCAACAATACGAGTTAGAGGTGCTTGGTTATTATTCATAACTATAGGATAGATTTTACCATATCACCTACCCTAAAGTCAAGTATTGGATAAAATAGCATTCCTGCTTCTTGGCCCTTTTTTACTTCTGAAATTGTTTTGGCTCTAGTCTTTAAAGATATCAGCTTAGTTTTTCCTATAAGCTTATTTTCTCGATGACACTCAATTTGGTCATTGAGGTTAATTTTGCCTTTAGTGACTTTGACGCCAAAGATAGTTTCATTTTCAATTTTAAATGTTGCTAATATTTTAGCCTCGCCCTTAAGGTTTTTTTCTTTTTCTTCTTTCTCTTTTATCAAGCTGGCAACTTCGGTGATCTCATCTAAAAGTTCATAGATTATTTGATATGTTTTTATGATAATTTTTTCTTGTTTGGCAATATCTTTAGCCTCAGAGGACGGGCTGACATTAAAGCCGATTATAATTGATTTTGTCGCTTTGGCGAGAAAAATATCTGACTTATTGACTTCGCCGACCGCTTGAAGAGCGACTTCAATATCTTTATTTTCTTTGATTGATTCCCGAATAGCTTCCAGGCTACCTTGTGAATCAGTTTTGATTATTATCGATAGTTTTTTTTCTTTAGGTGCAACATTGAGAATAGCGTTAAGATCAAAAGTTTTTGCTTCGCCGGTTTGATCTGGATTTGTTTGAGATTTTACTTGGTCTGATGATTGAATGATTGATCCGACTTCAGGAAGCTGGCTAAAACCCAATATTTCAAACGGAGTTGAAGGGATCGCTTCGGTGATGCTTTGATTTTTATCGTTAAATATCGATCGTACTTTTAGTTTCTTACCTGATGCAAAAAGACTATCTCCAATCTTAATTTTACCCTCTTTTATTATGGCTGAGATTACTATTCCGCGACGATCTTTTTTGGTTTCAATTATATAAGCTTGAACAGGATTATCTAGATTATATTTAAGATTTAAATCGTTAGCGATCAATAATATAGTTTCTAGCAGTTCATCGATGCCTTTTCCTGTTTTGGCAGAAACTAGGGCAACCGGGATATTTCCTCCTTTACCTTCGACAAGAACTTCATGTTTTAGTAAGTCATTCTTTACTTTATCAGGATTGGTTTCTGGCAAGTCGATTTTATTAATGACGACAATATATGGGATCTTGGCTGCTTTGATATGAGAAATCGATTCTATAGTTTGAGGCATAACTGAATCTTTTCCGTCGATAAGAAGCAGTGCGATATCAGCTACATCTGCCCCACGGGCGCGGAGGAGGGAAAACGCTTCGTGGCCAGGCGTATCAATAAAAGTTATTTTATTTGTTTTATAGTCTTTAAAATGCGTGACAATTTCATAGGCGCCAATTTTTTGAGTTATCCCTCCCAATTCGTTCTCTGTCAAGCTGGTTTTCCTAATATAGTCGAGGAGGGTAGTTTTACCGTGATCGACATGACCTAAAATAGCAACAATCGGGGATCGAGGTTGATTCATTGATTAATTATAACTTACTCTTTTGATTTTTCTTCAGATTTCTTGCCAGCAGGAGAGAGAGGGGTGAATGTTTTATCTTCTTTAGGTTTGGTCTGAATGATGTCGATTTCAAATTCGGTTAGTTTTGATGCCAAATTGACATTGATTCCCCCTTTGCCTATCGCCAACGGAGCTTCTTTTTCTTCAACAGTGACTTTAGCTTTTCTTGTAGAATTGTCAATCTCAACATTTTGAATTTTTGCCGGAGAAAGAGCGGCGATCAGGAATAATTTCTCATCAGAGTTCCATTGGATGATGTCAATTTTTTCTGATCCACCCAATTAATCAGTGACGGTTTGGACACGAACTCCTTTTTGACCGACGCAAGCGCAGACAGGGTCAACTCCGCCTTGTGAAGAGAATACAGCAATCTTAGCTCTGTCACCTGGTGTTCGGGCAACTTTTTTAATCTCTACGGTTTTATTGGCGATTTCCGGAACTTCTCTTTTAAATAGTTCTTCAATAAGCCTCGGATCCGATCGAGATACGATTATCCTTGGATTTCCAAATTTATCATCGGTAATTTCTTTTAAATAAACCATCAAGCTGTCATTGACCTGATAGCGTTCGCTTCTTATCTGTTCTTCCTTGGGAAGCAATGCTTCAGCTTTACCTATATCTAGAAAACAGTTATAACCGTCGTAGCGAATAACTCTTCCTTTTAGAATTGTTCCGATCTGGGTTTGATAATGGCTGGCGACAGTTTTTTTCTCCACCTCTCTTATTTTTTGGAGGATGACTTGTTTTGCTGTTTGGGCAGCGATTCGGCCGAATCCGGGAGGTGTGATATCTTTTTTATCCTTATGAATTCTAGTTTCTCCATTTTCTTTATTAATCTTAGCAGTAATTTCATCTTCGGCTGATTCAGGATATTCTCTTTTATAAGCAGCGACTACGGCAGCTTCAATAGAGGCAATCACATCATCAGGAGAAATGCCTCTTTCGGTAGCGACCTGATTTAAGGCCAAAGCAAACTCAGTTTTAATAATTGTCATAGGTCTTATTTTAGCAAATTTTTACTTCTTTAGGGAAGGAGTTTCTGGTTTTGCCTCCGCAGGTTTAGCCTTTGCTTCGCCTTTAGTTGCTTCAGGAGCTTCTTCTGTTGGAGCGGTTTCTTCTCCTTCTTTGACAGCTTCGGTTAATACTTCAGGAGCTGCCGCAGCGGTAGTATCCGGTGTGACGCTTTCTTCTTTATGAGCAACAACAGTGACAATAACTTTTTCAGTTGGTGTTTTCACTTCGAACTTTTCTGATTTGGTTAAGTCTGAAACTTTGATTTCCTGGCCGATATCTTTAATTACACTGATATCAATATTAATTTGTTGAGGGATATCTTGAGGTAGGGCTTCAACCAAAAGCGACTCTGACTGAATAAGAAGAACTCCGGCTTTTTGTGAAACAGCTTCTGAAGCACCGATAACTTTAACAGGCACCGCTGTCTGGATTTTTTTATTAAGGTCGATTTTTCTGAAATCGGTATGAAGAATTAAGTCAGAGACTGGATGGGTTTGAACATTTTTAATAAGTACAGGTATTTCTTGCTTGTCTAATTTAAGATAGACAACTCCTGTTTCTTTCGCTTGTTTATAAGTTTTTAAAAAATCTTTTAGGTTGACGCTAACCGATTGAGATTTAAAATCAGGTCCAAAAATATTTGCCAAAACCAGCCCCTGCTTTCTTAATTTATGGGCTTTTTTTCCAACCAAATCTCTTCCTTGTACTTCCAAAGTCTGTTTCTCCGTTTTTGTCTGTTTATTCATAATAGATTAATATCTACTCTTTTTTTAACTCAATAAAAAATATTTTATCAGTAGATAGATTTGTATTATAAAGAATCTGACGGTCTTTAACAAGTGGAGAAAAATTATGATTAACCAAGGAGATATTTTTAGCTACATCAAAGTCGAGAATAAGATCAGAATTATTGGCACCGATCTGTTTTTGAAATACCAGCTGATAAACTTGACTATAACTTTCGAGAGCTTCTCCTAGTTGATAGCTGATTTTGATTTCAACTTTTTTCTTAGGGGCTACTTCAAAAAAGAAACCGATTAATTTAAAAATATCATCTTTTTGATCGTAGTTTTCAACCAAAACTCCGTCGATAGTGATTTTTTTAACAAGAGAATTTCTTGGTATCAAAACTTGGAAGTAATTACGATAGGTACCGGTTGGAAATATTTCAGCGGGAGAATTGTTTTGGTACTGGATGGAAAGAAGGTGGTTTATTCTACCTTGGGAGTCAATAGAAGTTTTTAGATGAAAATAACGGTTTATAAAAAAATTAGCCTTATTTGCTCCGACATTGGCATCATAAGGAAAAAGAAAATCAGAGATGCATTTTCCACCAGAAAGGCACTTTGGTTCTATAACACGGCCAGACCAGAAAGAAGTATCAAAAGTTGTTTGAGCGGCAGAATCTTCTAAAAAGACTACCATCTGTTTTTCATCAAGAGATTTTTTTAAAGCAACTAAAAATTTTTCAGATGAAACACCTTCAAGCTTAAGTAAAAGCTGTTGAATAACAGAGGAGAGAAAAACTCTTTTTTGAATCGAGCCGGGGAAAAAATTTTTTTCGGTATAGAACTGAGTCTTTAGATAAAAATTTTTTGTATTAATCGTTTCCTTAAAATCCGGGAGATAAAGACTGTCAAATGCCGTCAGAATATTCTCAACGGCTGTTGTTGTAAGTAGTATGCCTCCGGAAAAATCACTAATACCCAGCTCTTTTTCTATAAAGAATAATCCTTTATTGTAATTTTCAACAAAATCGGGTGCAAAATTTGAATCACGAAGAAACCAATGAGGCATGTTTAAATATTTTTCTATTGGTTTTGGTGGATCAATGTGCGCTGTTAGTTGGCCGTCAGCATCATATACATCATTGACTTTAATTTCCTGGACTTCATAATTGCTAATAGTGACAATTGCAAAAGAGCCAATAAATCCACCTCCGGGTCGAAGCTCCATATTATTAGCGAAAAAAATTAAGTATTTGTTTGGTGTTTTTTGGGTGAAAATAGACTCGGAATAGACAAGTAACTTTCTTGTTTTATCAAGAAGATCTGAGATTTCAAGTAGATTTGTTTTCATTTTTTTCACCAAATTAAACGGTAAACCAAGTTTTTGATTAATAATAATTATGCTATCGTGAATTTCACCAAGTGATTTATTTAATTTGCTAAAACGAAGTTTAAGATCGTCGATTTCATTTGTTGTTTTGCCTTTAGTAAATATCAATTTCTGAATAGATTTGGCATTATCAAGAATTGATTCCATTTCAAGCAGAGTATTGACGCTGTTTTTATTAATTTCAATAAGATCATCCGGTAACTGAGCAATTCCGAAAAGAAGATAGGTTGGTCTGACAATTTGATAAAACTGATTTCCGGTCAGATTAAGCGAATTACTTATATAAGCATCAGACTTGGCTTTAAAGAACTTATTATTTTTCATATTGAGATATCCTTTTAGTGAGAATATGGAGGACAAGATGATAAGAGGAATGAAGATGAAATGAATAGAAACAATAAAATAAATAATTGTCAATGTAAAATTTTTTCTTGTCAAGTATTTATTCAAATCAATTTTTGTTTTGTTTACATGAGATTTTTCTTTTGAAAAAAGATTAGTTATTTTCAAATGTTTTTCTCTAGTTTGAGTTAGACAAAACCAAAGAATCTTATCAATGTCGGATTCTTTTAAATTTTCACTCTTGGTTTCGATCATTTTGACGTTCGGCAGGTGATGTTTTATAAGAGATTTTATAAAACGATTATTTTTTGAATATATAAAGACAAATTTTTTATGAACTGATTCTTTAATTATATGTATGGGGTATTCTTCCTCGATAAAAAAGAAGTAATCAAAAGATGAAGTTAATTTAGAAGAAACTGATGAAAAATAGGGATCGACAGAAAACTTTTTTAAGTGGTCCTTTAGTAATACTATGAAATCATAATTTTTTTTTGAAACAATCAATGCCTTTTGTTTGTCTTGGACGATTTCGGTTTCAAATTTCATAAAAATACTCCTACGTATTATATTGTATAATTAATATGTGAGAAAAAAGGCCTTGATTATCTTCTTCAATGAGATAAACTCCGCAAAAAAATATTTTATAAATAAAAAAACAGTTTTAGTAGGCGGATGCTTTGATTTGATTCATTACGGCCACCTTCAATTTTTAAAAAAAGCCAAGTCGGTAGGGAATTATTTGATAGTGGTTTTAGAATCGGATGAGTTTATTAAGAAAAATAAAAGAGAAACCCCGGTTCATAATCAAAAAGAAAGGGCAGAAGTGTTATCTTCATTACATTTAGTCGACTTAGTTATTCTTTTACCCTATTTTTCTAATAATGATGAATATTTTGAAATGGTGAAGACAATAAATCCTAATATCGTTGCCGTTACTAGCGGAGATCCACAGCAGGATAATAAAAGGAAACAGATTGAAAAAATCGGTGGCCAACTCAAAGTCGTCACGCCACTTTTAAAAAAGTTCTCAACAAGAAAAATTGTCAGTAAATTTGATTAAAATGACTTTAGAAAATTATCTGAACAAGCATCCTAAAAAATTTCTGGTTTTTGATCTTGATATGACTCTTGTCAAGTTGGCCTGGCCTTCTGATATACGCGTAAGCAGTCTGGTTTACGAATACTTTATAAGTTTAGATAAGAACTTAACGGCTATTTGTAAAAGAAAAGGATATTCTGGTTTCAATATGATGATTAAAAAATATGGTTCTAAGGTTAAAAAGAAAATTGACGATATTTATTTATTTTGGGAAACAAAAATGTTGAAACAAGCCGTTTATAACCAAAAATTATTTGATTTTATAAGACGTAACAAAAAGTATCATTATTACATATGGTCCAACAATCAAAAATCAACAGTAGAGGCGATACTTAAAGATAACAACGCTTTAGGTCAATTTTCCGGTCACATTACAGGTACAGATGTTGCATTTTTTAAACCTGAACCAGAAGGTTTTAATAAGATATTTCCAATTAAAAACTTTAATCGAGAGGAAATCCTAATGATAGGTGATAGCAAGAATGATGAAGAATCTGCGAAAAATTGCGGTATAGATTTTTTTAAGATAGATCAATTCAAAAAACCAGATAAAAATTCATTCAAGTAATCTGTCACTAACGAGCTTTTTCATGTTATTATTATAACAAAGAGAAATATGAGATTATTTTTGGCAGTAGAGTTGCCGGAAAAAACCAAACTACTTCTTGATGAACAACTTTACGATTTAAAAAAAACCTATCCGCAGTTTTCCTGGGTCAGCCCGGAAAATTTTCATGTGACCATCCATTTTTTTGGAGAAGTTTCAGAAATTGGCAAAATTAAAAAGAAAATTCAAGATCTAATTTGGGATCAAACGAATTTTTATCTTTATTCTTTCAAACCGGATGTTTTCGTAAATCATAAATTAGTTGTATATTTGACGTTTCTTCGCGAAAAAAAGATCGAAAAATTGGCTGAAAGAATCAAGACAAATTTTGAGAATAATTCTGTCAGTGAAAGAAAATATATTCCTCATCTAACCTTAGCCAGAGGACCGCGGTCTTCAAAACAGCAATATTTTACTTTAAAAAGAAGATTAGAAAGATTAAAAATGGACATATCGTTTCAAATAAAAAAAATTTACTTATTTGAAAGTCTTCTGGGAGGCAAGAAACCAGTCTATAAAAAATTAGCATCCTTCAATCTAATTCGCGAATAAGAAAATCCCGCACCATTTTTTGGTGCGGGATAAAAAAATATCCTGTTTAAACAAAATATTAGGCAGCGCCAATCTTATACATTCCTGTTCCACAGACTGGGCATTTACCTTTCATAGCTGGTTTACCATTTTTCATGGTAACTTTTTGAGCGTTTGCATCTTCTCTTTTTGCTCGACATTTTACACAGTACATTGATGCCATATATTGTTTTCACCCCCCTTCTTCATGGGACAAAACCTATTGGTTTCTTCCCAACGATCTTCCTTAATTTGTGTCGAAAGCTGTCTACCTTAGATTCACGCTTTCGACGATTTATATTTCTGTATTTAAATTTAATTTATTCAAACACTAGCTTCTACTTAATCAGCTTAGCAAAATATAAGCCAATTTCAAGCGCAATGACTAAAAATATTAAAATAAGACTCTTACCTAAATCACTAAAAAAATATTTTGGCGGAGTGGTTTTCTCAGATTGTTTAACTTGCACGGTTTGTTTTACCTGTTTTTTTTCTTCAGCTCTAGTTTCTAATACAACTGGTTTAACTTCGGCACGTTCAAGCAATCTGAGTTTTTTTCGATAAGCAGCGATGATTTTTTCTTTTTTAGTTTTTTTTGGCATGTTTCGTTATTATAATCGCATTGACAGTCAGAATGCAAATTTATAGAATGTAAATGATGATGATATATTTAGTAATATTTATTTCAGTTTGGCTTATTTTTTTGAGTTATATAGTTTTTAAGCTACGGAATCATTATTATAATCTGATCTCTAAAACAAAAAAAGAAAAGTTAGATGAGATTCTTGATTTGTTATTGTCCGAAGATAAAAAACTTACAAGTGAAATTGAAATGATAAAAACCGCATTGGAAAAACAGATCAATCTATCCCGACTTCATTTACAAAAAGTTGGTTTAATTAGATTTAATCCGTTTGAAAGAACAGGTGGTGATCAAAGTTTTGTTGCCGCTTTTCTTGATAGAGAAAATAATGGTATAATTTTAAACTTTATTTATACCCGAGATGGATTAAGAGTATATACAAAAAAAGTCAAAAAGGGAAAAGGCGAGGAATATGACCTGTCAGAAGAAGAAAAAAAAGCAATAGAAAAGAGTAATTAATAATTTATAAATTTATGATTAACAAAAAAATTGCATTATTGGTATTATTTATTGTTTTTGCATTTTCAAGCTTTACTTCATATACAATTTTTTCCGGAAGTATTGAAAAAGGATTCTTATCCCCTTTGTCTAACTATAAACCACCAACTAATGGTAATGGTTATATTGAAGATAACGAACCCAAGACTCAAGAGTGTCCTCTTAACGGAGCTCTATATTCTAAAACTCAAGAAGCAAATTGGCAAAAAAGAAGACCGCTGGGAGTTATGATTGAAAACCATACTGAAGCTCGACCCCAGTCCGGTTTATCTGCTGCCGATGTAATTTTTGAAGCTGTTGCCGAGGGCGGGATTACTCGTTTTCTTGCAGTTTTTTATTGTCAAGACGCATCTTTTATAGGACCAGTTAGGTCTGCGCGAATATATTTCATCAGGTTACTTGAAGGTTTTGGTAAGAATCCTCTTTATGCTCATGTTGGCGGTGCTAATACTCCTGGTCCAGCTGATGCCTTAGGTTATATAAAGGAAATAGAGTGGAACTCTTTTAATGATTTAAATCAGTTTTCAGTTCCGTTTCCATATTTCTGGAGAGATTACGAAAGATTGCCAAATAGAGCTACAGAACATACCGTTTATTCTTCAACAAAAAAACTTTGGCAGTATGCTAAAGAAAAAAGAAGTTTAAATAATGTCGATGAAGATGGAGTAGCCTGGGATAAAAATTACTCATTTTGGAAATTTAAGGATGATGCCAAAATGGATGAAAGAGGAATGAAGGCAAAAATAGATTTCGGGTTTTGGGATAATCTTGCATCTGATTTTGAAGTCGTCTGGAACTATGATAAAACAACCAATAGTTATTCCAGGGTCAACGGTAGTGCAGCTCATATCGACAAGAATACTGGCAAAGCCATGACTACAAAAAATGTCATAATTATGTTTGCTAAAGAGTCACCGGCAAATGACGGATATGAAGGCGGCCACATTCTTTATAAAGTCGTAGGAACAGGTGATGTATTGATATTTCAAGATGGCAAAGTAAAAGAAGGAACCTGGTCAAAAGAAGCCGAAGAAGACCAAATAAGATTTCTTGACGACAATGATGAGGAAATACCATTGGTTAGGGGCCAAGTTTTTGTCGAAGTTTTACCTTTAGGAAATAAAGTAAACTATTAATATATGTTGCAGCACATTATTCCTTCTAAAGCTAGAAGGAAAATTCTTGAATTATTTTTTCACCATCCAGGTGAAAATTATTTTCTACGCCGGGTTGTCAGGGAAACTGATGAAGAGGTCAACGCTGTCAAACGAGAGCTTGATATCCTACATGACGAAAAACTTCTTTTGAGAGAAAAAAGATTAAATAAAGTCTACTATACACTCAATAAAAACTATCATTTTTATGATGAATTTTTAAGAATATTTACAAAAACCGGTTTTTTACCGCAGACTATTTATAAAAATTTGTCAAAATTAGGGAAAATCAAGTTTATAAGCTTGTCGATTAAGTATTCAAAAAGTCTTCCTATAAAAGAAGATGAAATTTATTTATTGATGGTTGGAGTGGTGGTTGTAGCTGAAATTGAGTCGATAATTGCCGACGCCGAAAAAATATTTGGTAAAGGTATTAATTACACGGCAATGACAGAAGATGAATTTAGTTTTAGAAAAAAAAATAACGATCCATTTATTTGGAGATTTCTCAAGCAGCCTAAGGTTATGCTTCTTGGTACAGAAGATGAACTTTTAAAATAAACTATGAAGAGGTTTTTAAAAATAATTTTTTATCTTTCTTTGATTGCCCTGGTAATCTGGATAGATATGCCGGAAGCGCTCCGGCAAAAATATAAAATAACATCTTCATTAGATTTTAGTTTACTCGGAATAAAAGTCAGAAAAACATTCAAAACGAGTCTTGGTTTGGATTTAAAAGGCGGTAGCCATCTTGTATTTGAAGCAGATACGAAAAATACTAAACAGGAAGATCTGCAAGATTCTTTGTCTTCTGCACGAGATATCATTGAAAAAAGAGTAAATTTTTTTGGTGTTTCCGAACCAACCGTCCAGACTTTGAAGTCCGGCAATAACTATCGCATCGCTGTTGATCTGCCAGGAATAGAAAAAGTTGACGAAGCAATTACCTTGATCGGCAAAACAGCCCAGTTGACTTTCCGTGAAGAAAAGATTTTAGATGACAAATCTGCCAGTCCGACAGCGACTCTAGTTGAAACCAAACTCACCGGTACGCATATTAAAAAGGCCAGCGTTGATTTTAATCAACAAGACGGCAAACCACAAGTAGCCTTATCTTTTAACGATGAGGGTGCAAAATTATTTGGTGAGATAACTCAAAGAAATGTCGGTAAACCTTTAGCAATCGTGGTTGATAATTCACTTATTTCAGCACCAACAGTTCAACAGGCTATTTTAGATGGAAATGCGGTTATAACAGGCAATTTTACAGTCGATGAAGCAAAAAAACTGGCAATTTCTATCAATTCCGGAGCTCTTCCTTTGAGTATAAAATTAGTAGAAGAAAAAAATATCGGCCCAACTCTTGGCGCCAATGAAGTCAAAAAAAGCGTTTACGCAGGAGGGATAGGTTTATCTGCAGTGCTGATATTCATGGTTCTTTTTTATGGTAAATTAGGGCTGATAGCATCGCTAGCTTTAATAATTTATGGTCTAATTTCATATGCAATTTTCCGAACTATACCGGTCGTACTGACTTTGCCGGGAGTTGCCGGATTTATCCTGTCGATCGGTATGGCGGTTGATTCAAATATTCTAATATTTGAAAGAATTAAGGAAGAGTTAAGAAAAGGTCGTGAATTTGATATTGCTTTTAGATTGGGTTTTGGCCGCGCGATTGATGCCATAAAAGATGCAAATATTACTACGTTACTTGTTTCTTTTATTTTATTTAATCCGTTAAATTGGGAATTCCTACCTCAATTTGGTATGGTGAGAGGATTCGCTCTAACACTTGCAATCGGAGTAGCAACAAGTTTATTTACGGGAGTCGTAATCACTAAAAGATTAATTAGTATGTTTTATAAAGTCAAATAAATATGGTTAACTTTCTCAAATATAAATTTATTTATTTTTTTATTTCCTTGTTGGTTATAGGTGTGGGATTGTTTTCATTTTTTAAATGGGGTTACCGTTATTCAATCGATTTTGTTGGAGGAAGCAATTTGGATTATCAGTTGAATAAAGATATTACAGAGTCAGCACTTCAAAAAGCTCTTAACAATAGTAAAATTCAAATAGTTTATTTGAAAATCGACGGTAAAGTGATAAATTTACGGACAAAGGAATTAGAGCAAAATCAAGAAAATAATTTAAAAACGGCGTTGGAAAAAGATTTAAAAGTTAAAATAACCGTTTTAAAATCGGAAACTGTCGGTCCAATCCTTGGTAGAGAAACGATTATAAAAACTGGCGTTGCTTCAATTTTTGCAATTCTTGGCATCCTGATATATATGAGCATTGCCTTTAAAGGATTTAACTTTGCGTTAGCGGCAATATTGGCGACAGTTCATGATCTTTTGGTGGTGGTTGGCAGCTATTCGATAATTTCTCATTTTTTTGGAGCTGAGGTGGATACTATGTTTGTTACTGCAGTTTTAACAACTATGTCATTTTCCGTTCATGATACTATAGTCATTTTTGACAAAATCAGAGAGTATCTTCAAACAGAAAACCAAGAAAATATTGAATATTTTGCTAATCGGGCTCTAACCGAAACTATGGTGAGATCGATTAATAACTCAATGACAATTGTTTTCATGCTTTTGGCTTTGGCCTTAATGGGCGGAAGCACAATAAAATTCTTTATTATTGCACTGCTTATAGGTACAGTCACCGGAACTTATTCTTCACCATTTATTGCTACTCCTATTTTGGTGTGGTTGGAAAAAAGAAGAAAAAAATGAAAATTCTTAAATTTCCTTTAGGTCAAATGCAGGCAAATTGTTATTTTTTAATAAAAAATAATGAATGTTTGATTATCGATCCGGCTGATGACGCTTCATTTATTCTCGAAGAGCTGCAAAGAAGGAGGTTAAAGTTAATTGGAATGTTAGCTACCCATGGACATTTTGATCATGTGATGGCGGTGGGGGAGATTCAGCAATCGTTAAACACCCCACTTTATATAAACAAAAAAGATCAGTTCCTTTTAGACAGACTTGAAGAAACCGCCGAACATTTTTTAGGTTACAAACAAATAATTTTACCGATTAAAAAAACTGAGAATTTAGACATTGAAGAATTCTCCGCCAGCTGGCGGATGAAAATTATTTCAACCGCCGGTCATACTCCAGGTAGTCAGTCATATTATTTTCCAAAAGAAAAAATAGTTTTTACTGGTGATACTTTATTTAAAGGAGCGATTGGGAGGTTTGATCACTCATATTGTAATAAAACCGACTTAAAAAATTCTTTGGTGGAGCTGACGAATTTACCAGAAGATATAAAAGTTTACTCAGGTCATGGAGAAGAAACTACAATTGGAAAAGAAAAAAATAGTCTACCGCTGTTTCTCCAATACTTCAAGTAATATGGACCGTTGATTTTTTAATTTACCTTCAACAACCTGATCAAAAATCGCTTTCAAGATTTCTCCAACTTTGGGACTGGGTTTGATTTTCAAAATTTTCATGACATCGTTTCCGTTGATTTTTAGGTCTTTGATTTGAAACGGCTGTTTCTGAACCTCAATTAATCTTTTTCTAAATAAATCAAAACGCCAGGAGTCCGGCTTGGCACCAGAACCAATTCTGTCTCCAAATCTCAGGTCGATTATGTCATTCAAATATTCCTTACCGACATTTTTTATAAATCTTCGGACTGCTTTATCTGTTTGGATTTCTGAAACAGTAAATTGATGAAATTGAACAAGTGTAACTAATTTATGTTTTTCCTTATTTGATAGTTTAAAACGTTCGGCGATCTGCTCGGCAAGTTTTTTGCCGACAACTTCATGGTTATAAAAAGTTATTAAGCCGGTTGTATCATTACGCCTAAATGTCTGTGCTTTACCAATATCATGAATTAAAGTGGCAAACCTGGTGATCGGGTCTTTTGATGGACAGTGTTTCAATGCCATAACCAAATGGGTGCCGACGTCATAGATATGGTGTCTTTTCGGACTTTTTTGAGGTATGGTAAAACAAATATCAACCTCGGGCAGGATAAAAGTCAATAAACCGGTATTTTTTAAAAAAAGCACACCTTCTGACGGATAATTACTGGCAAGGATTTTCATAAATTCATCTCTGATTCGCTCCCAAGATATTTTTGTTATTAGTTTGCTGTTTATTTCGATTGATCTTTTAGTTTTTTCATCAATTAAAAATCCAAGCTGGGAAGCGAATCTGATTGCCCTCATTAGTCTTAAGGCGTCTTCATTGAATCGTTTATCCGGATCGCCAACGGCAACTATGAGTTTTTCGTTTAAATGTTTTTGACCATCGTATTGATCAATGGTTGTAACTCCATCTGTTGCCATAGCGTTTATTGTAAAATCCCGACGACT
>Ga0233420_10000659_pt1 | contig 14108 bp, 16 predicted proteins | sample Watercolumn_Mata_4_FD_183009 | JGI IMG/M metagenome (GOLD analysis project Ga0233420, IMG submission 183009) | Freshwater microbial communities from Lake Matano, South Sulawesi, Indonesia - Watercolumn_Matano_2014_102_MG | ecosystem: Environmental > Aquatic > Freshwater > Lake | place...
TCGCTGGAGCCGGGGTACGTGCCGTTGTCATGCCAGCCGGTGGAGTCGATGCCGGCGGTGTCCAGGCTGCTGCTCAGGAGATCACCCATGATGTCGTTGGTGAACAGTTCCATGCCGCAATCGGTGTGATGGATGACGAAGAACTCCTGGGTGCCGAGCAGCTTGTGCGAAATCACCAGGGAGCGGATGGCGTCGTCGCTGGCGCGGCCGCCGGCGTTGCGGGTGACATGGGCGTCGCCCTCGGACAGGCCGGCATACTTGGCGGGATCCAGGCGCGCGTCCATGCAGGTCAGGATGGCGAAACCGCGCGCCGGGGGCAGAGCCAGGTCGCCCTTGGTGAAGCTCGCGGCATAGCCTTCGTTGGCTTTCAGGACTTCGGTCAGAATCTTGCTCATAGTTTAATTTCCTCCAAATTGAATGATTTGATCCCTAAGGGAACTCAGGGAACTAAATGCCCAAGGCATCACGCGCGGGCGAAGATCAGCCCGTAGTTGTTGGCGGGCATCACGATTTTTTCCGTCAGTTTCATGGCGTGGTTCCGGGCTTCCGTTTCGAGATCCGCGATATCCTTGAGCCCCCATTCCTTGACGCCAGCCGATTGCACCATCAGGTCAAATTCCTGATTCGATTCCGTCAGATAGTGGCCGTGATCCATGAACGGCCCATAGATGAACAGGAAGCCATCCTTGTGCAATAGCGCCGCGGCGCATTTCATCATGCCGTCGGCGACCGAGATGGGGGCTACCTGGAAGATGTTGATCACGTAAATGACGTCAAAGAGACGCTCCCCGGGATTGGGCCAGGTCTCCTCCCTGGTCAGATCGAGCAGTATGGGCTGGTCGACATTGTGGACCTCCTTCTCCCAGGTGACCCGGGCGATGTTCTCCAGGGCATGTTCGTTGAGATCCGAGGGCTGAAATCGCAGATGCGGGAAATTTGGCGCGAAGTAATTGATATGCATGCCGCTGCCGCTGGCGAATTCCAAAACGTCTCCCTGCCGCTGGGGAAATCGATCCTTGAAAACCTCCAGAATCGGGTCTCGGTTGCGATGCCCCGCCCAGGACACATAGGGGCTCAAGGGATGCGGGTCTAGCGGCGGCTTTTCTTTAACCATGAATCTCCTCCCAATCTTTGTTGTGTTGGCGTGCGAGAGCCTATACCTGGTAACAGCTCATCCGTGGAACAACATGTTTCATGCCATCTGTGGCGCCAACAATCAGGCCAATGAAATCAATGGATTAAGAAAATATCAGGCACCAGATAGAGAAGTTATGCTTCACTAATGAAATAGAACTTCATTCACAACACTTCCAAGAATGGTTTGGCCCATGAATCTTCACGCCTTCTCGCAATTGACCCCTATGGCATTCCTGCAAACGTTTGTTCTCGAACTCATGCAACTGACCGAGGAAACCTCGGACCACCAGTCCGAGCAAATCATCGAGCGTATCGCTCAAAGCGCCAGTCGGTATTTTGAGGAAGCCTACCGCGAGGAACATCGGATCGATGATCCGCTTACGCAAGACCGTTACGCGGATATCATCATCGGTCTAAAAAACCACATCGGCGGTCACTTCTCACTGCTATCGGCGGACGTGGGGCGAGTTCACGTGATCAGCAGCCGCTGTCCCTTTGGGGAAGGCGTTCGACACTCGCCGGAACTTTGCCGGATGACATCGAGCGTTTTCGGCGGCATCGCGGCCCGCAACTTTGGCTACGCCAAGGTCGAGCTCAAGGAACGCATTGCCTTGGGACACGGTCAGTGCTCGGTAGTGGTTCATCTCGACCCGGAAACCGCGCGGAGCAAGGACGGTATCGAATATCGCGGGCAGACAGCGAACCAGCCCGAACGGGGGGAGGCGGCGTCCCTCCAAAGCCGCATCGATGAGCGCCTGCATGCTCTCTGGCGCCAGACCCAGCCCCGCGTGGATGGACCCGGGGATCTCGACCGGCCCATCCTGATCGCGGAATCGGTCGCCATGAAAGGCGTGCTGAAAGCCATCGAGACATTGGCGCCTACCCCCGCCACCGTGCTGATCGAGGGCGAAACGGGGGTCGGCAAGGAGTTGGTGGCGCGCGCCATTCATGCCATGAGCGATCGCACCGACAAGCCATTCATTGCCGTCAACTGCGGCGCCATTCCGGAAGGAATCGTGGAAAGCGTGCTGTTCGGTCACGAAAAGGGCGCCTTTACCGGCGCCATCGAGGTTCACAGGGGCTATTTCGAGCGGGCGGATGGCGGCACGCTGTTTCTTGACGAAATCGACGCCCTTTCCCCCGCCGTCCAGGTTCGGCTATTGCGGGTCCTCCAAGAGGGCGAACTGGAACGCGTCGGCGGGCAGCGCGGCCTCTCGGTGGATGTCAGAATCGTCGCCGCCACCAATTTCGGTCTGGCCCGCGCCGTCGAAAACGGCGCTTTCCGGCGCGATCTTTTTTACCGAATCAACGTAGTCGGACTGTTCATCCCGCGCCTTGCGGAACGCCGAGCCGACATTCCCCACCTGGTTGACCTGATCCTGCGACGGCTCGCCCAGCGGTACCGGAAATCCATACGCGGCGTCACCCCCAAGCTGTTGCAACGACTGCTGACCCATGACTGGCCGGGCAACGTGCGAGAGCTGGAGAACACCCTGGAACGGGCTGTGCTCTTCAATCCAGGCCCGGAACTCGACCAGGTGGAATTCACCACCCTGGACTTCGATGCGCCCGCCGATCACCCTTCCGGCCCGAGCCACAAGGCGGTTCTGGAAGAGGTGGAAAAACGTTATCTGGAAGACGCCCTGCGGAACTGCCGGGGCGATGTGGGTCGCCTGGCGGAAAGGCTGGGAATTACCCGGCGGGCGGTGTATCTGAAGCTAAAGAAGTTCGCCCTCGATGCAGCCACCTATCGCCCCGGAGCAGACGGTCAGGCCAATGCTCGTCCGGCGATGCGAGACAGAAACGCCCCCACCATTCGCGATACTTGATCGAGCCGGGCGCGGGGCATTTTACGCCGGGATAACCCGCCCTGGCCACGGTGAAATCCTCTCGACCGCTTGGAATTCAGAGTTCAGTCGGCGGCTTCGGTCTCAGGTAACGTCCCATGATGTCGGAAAGACCCTGTCCATCGACGAAGTTTTTGGCATAGGTGTTGAGTTCCTTGGGCGTTACATCCAGTAAGCCTTTCTCCCGCAGGCGCGCCAGTTGGCGGTATTCACGCCCGGAGAGTCGGCCGTCCAGCAGGAATCCGGTCACGATCACCAGCCGGCAAAGATCGGCGACCGGCTTCCTGGCGCGCTTCAGCTTGTCCAGGTAGTCCAAGGGGAGTCCATGCCGTGATTCGACCGGAATGGAGAAATGTTCGATGAAGGCGCGCGCGAGATAGTAGTGATTGGCATGAAAGTCCCGCTTGCTGACGGCGATGAACTGCAGGGTATCGTAGATGAGTTCGCACTCCCAGGCATTGAGGTTGAGGGGCGGGAGTTGACGGTGCAAGAGTTCGATGGCCGTCTGCCCCATGATGATGACACGGGCGTTGTGCAGAATCGCGCGCGTCGTCAGGACGTTGATCGCCATGTAGAGCGGCATGCCGGAAAAGTCCAGGTACACACGCAGGATATCCCGGCCGAACAGATTGACCAGCGCGGCCCGGATGATCACGCTGCCGATCATGCCCTTGAACCGGTTGAAAAGCAGGAGGATATAGATGAGCCACGGCGTCATGCCTTCCAGGGGATTGATGCCGTAGGCCTGCTGCTCCTCGAATCTCCGTTCCAAGGCAATGCGTATCAGATGCGTCGTCTGTGCCGACTTGTTGCCCTGCCCGATAAATCCGATCGCGACGGCAATGCCGTGGACGGAGGCCAGGTTCAACAGCAGCAGCACGTAGAGTTCGACCAGGGTGACCAGCAGCATCCAGCCATTTCTCGCCCATTCCAGGGGCTCCCTCAAACTCACGAATGGTCCGCCCAACAAAATAGCCCCGGCTTCGAAAAAATTCGGAAACGCGTAGATGGGCGCGAAAATGACAAGGTAGGCCGCCAGTTCGATGATGACGGATGCGGCCTGGGCCCAGCGTTCGGTCCTGACGACAAGCCGAAATTCCGACGGCGACAGGAGATGGAGATCCTGGTCGGACCGAGCGTCTCTGATGGGAAGCGCGTCGAAAAATCGCCGGTAGAGATGATCCATCCGGGAAGAACGTGTCTTAAATCTAGGCTAATTATCTTACCGACTGGCTAGGACCGGCGGAAAGTAGAATTCCATGGCGTACGGAAGACGCAACGCCATGCTTGATCCATGCGCATTACGCCTCGTTTCAGAACGACCTACGCGCATCAGACAATGGGAGCGATGAGGCTTGGAGCAAATTCCGGCTTCCATCGCGGAAATGAATGGCAAAACCCACCCCTCCCCGCAGGGGTCAAGTTCTCCACGCCATACACGAAACATTGTGGCGTTCGCGTCACTCGAGCCATGGGCGAGTCCGGGAACGGCAGGTGCCGTCATCGCGCCAAGGCGATTGCCCAAGACGCGATGACGCACGACACGGACTAGAGCAGTATCACCAATACAATAAGGCCCGCCACGACATAATACAGCCGGGGAAACGCGTTCTTGTATCCGCCAACGGACCAGTCATCGACGACCTTCAGCCAATTCAGAACGCATTCGGTGTAATTGCACTTCTCGGGTGTTTCGGGTGATTGCTGATCGGACATGACTCCTCCTTCGGTGTTGATGTTGTGTTGTTGTTATGTTGCGTCGCTGTCGCGACACATGAATCTTACACGGTACTGCGCCGACCTGGCATCCATAATCCTAGAAACGGCGGTTGGGCGTGCTCTCGGGCACGCAGCGGCCTGCCTGCCGGCCCCCTAATTCCGGGAGGTGTGAAAGCCATGAGAGTATGCTGTCGGATCGTCGGCGAGGCCCACGGCGTATCACGAAGCTCGTTTTTCCCAGGGTTTGGGTAAGATATGTGAATAGGCAACCGCATTGGAGTCGCTCATGAACTCACTGATCCTGGCCGCGCTCTTCTTTGCCGGCATTCATATCGGCATTTCCGGTACCCGTTGTCGGGACCTGCTGATCCGGCATGCCGGCGAAACGGGCTTTCGCGCCGGATTTTCGGTCTTGGCCCTGCTGGGTTTGGGCTGGCTGCTGCATGCCTATGACCGGGCGCCCTACATCGAAACCTGGGGGCAATTGGCGGCGTTCAAACCCATCATGGCGGCCATCATGTTGCCGGCGTTCATATTGCTGGTCTTCAGCATCACCACGCCCAACCCCTCGGCTGTGGGTGGAGAACGCTGGCTGGGTCAGGCTGAAGCCGCCGGCGGAATTTATCGCATCACCCGCCATCCGATGCTGTGGGCGATGAGCCTCTGGGCCTTTCTGCATCTGCTGGTAAACGGGGATGCCGCGAGCGGGGTACTGTTCGGTTCGTTGCTGGCGATGACCCTGATGGGAACCCGTTCGATCGACGCCAAGCGGCGGCGCGCCGACCCCATGGGTTGGGGCGCCTTCGAGGCGGTCACTTCCAATATCCCTTTCCAGGCCATCCGGGAGGGGCGCAATACCTTCAAATGGCGCGAGTTGCTGAACTGGCGGCTGGCGGTGGCCGTGATCGCCTACCTGGCTGTCATGCACTTGCACGCACGCTGGTTTGGCGTTTCCCCGCTGTTTTAGCAATACGGCATCGCGGGTCGCCGACACCCGCAGGCATGGCTTCGAGGAATGAACCCATCAAGACGGGTGTGCCCCGCGGGAACGGAAGGAAGCCGGATGAAAACGCCGTGTCCGGTCCTGAAACTAGGGTTTCGTTTCTAGTATCAAGCCCAATTCCTTCATTCCCCTATACATCTCGTCCGCCATCTTCCGGTATCCGGCCGCGTTGGGATGAATGTTGTCCGCACAAAGCTCCGGCGACGACAGCACCTCGGAGAGCACGTCGGTAATGACCGGGACGTCTTCTTCCTGGCCCAATTCCGCGTAGATGGGCGAGTCGTCCGGTTTGCCGGCGATGACGGCCATTAGCGAGAGCTCCGGAACCGCGATCAGCAACACCTGGGATCCGGCTTGCCGGGCTGCTCGGATCAGATAGCGGAGATCTTCCTTGACATCGCGCTGGGGCCGTCGCCTCAGAAAGTCGTTCCCGCCCATTTCGATGATGACCAGCGCCGGCCGGTACCGGGCCAGGAGATCCGGAAACCGCGACTTGCCGGCGAACGTCGTGTCGCCGGGAATGCCGGCATTCACGACATACCAACCCGTGGCCGGTTCCAGCAATGTTGGCCAGTCCTCGCCGGGACCCGCGCCGGTGCCGAAGGTAATGCTGTCGCCAAAAGCCAGAACGGTCTGGCCCTGCGGGACGGCGGTGACGGGCACCTGCCGTCCACAGGCGGTCGAAATCAGGAATACCGCCGTGAGCAGGATGAGGAGCGGATACCGTGATGTGTTCTCGGGCATGACGCGACGTGTCCCTGGCGATGATTGGGTTTTACTCCAAGCCAAGGGGGTTTCCGCCGGCAGGACAGCCGCGCTCGGGTCGCGCCTACGCGGTCGCGCGGCTCATGATGTTCCAGGTATTCATGCCGCCGCTGAGGATGCTGGCCTCGATGCCGTTCTGCAGGAGGATGCGCAGAGCATAGTAGGCGCGCTGCCCTACCCCGCACACCAGCCAGCAGGGGCGGTCGCGCGGCAATTCGGCGACCCGAGCGCGCAGGCTCTCCAGGGGGATGTTGATCGCGCTTTCGATATGGCCTGCGGCGAATTCATCCGGCCCGCGCACATCCAGGATCAGGGCCGGCGTGGCGTCGAGCCGACCCCAGTCGGCCAGGCTGAGGTCGCCGCGGAGTACGTTGCTGGCAATCATGCCCGCCATGTTCACCGGGTCCTTGGCCGCGCCGTATTGCGGCGCGTAGCAAAGCTCCGCTTCCTCCAGGTCGTAGACCGTGCCGCCCATTTGCAGCGCCATGGCGATGACGTCGATGCGGCGAGCCACGTCCGCCTCGCCCACCGCCTGGGCGCCGAGAATGCGGCCATCAGTCCTGGAAAACAGCAACTTGAGGTGAATGGGCCTGGCGTCCGGGAAATAGGAGGCGTGATTGCCGGGGTGGAGATAGACCTTCTCGTAATCGGTGATGCCGTTCCGCCGCAGCGACCGCTCGCTGGCGCCGGTGGCCGCCACCGTCAGCCCGAACACGCCGCACACCGCCGTGCCTTGAACGCCACGGAAGCGCAGCGTCGGGCGGGAGCAGCTCGTACCCTCGAAGGAAGCCAGGATGGAACTGGCGGCGATGCGGCCCTGGCGATTGGCCGGTCCCGCCAACGGTATCGGCTCCTTGGCGTCGGTGACGATATCGCCGCTGGCTACCGCGTCGCCCACCGCCCAGATGCGCGGGTCGCTGGTGCGGAGGGTATCGTCCACGCAGATGGCTTCGCGCGGGCTCAACCGCAGGCCGGCGGCCTTGGCCAGCCCGGAATTGGGCTTGACGCCCATGCCCAGAATGACGATGTCGGTTTCCACGGGCGGACCATTCGACAGGCTGACCCTGAGACGTCCCTCGGGCAGGGATTCAAAGGCCTGCACGCCCTGTCCCAACCGCAAATCGACGCCGGCCTCCCGCAGCCGGTCCTCGGCATAGACCGCCATCTCCGCGTCCAGCACCGGCAGGATGTGCGACCCCAACTCCACCAGCGTGACCGCCAGGCCGCGATGCGCCAGGTTTTCGGCCATCTCCAGCCCGATCATGCCGCCGCCGACGACCAGCGCATGGCGGGCATGCTCCACGGCCGCGCGGATTTTGCGGCTATCGGGGATCGTACGCAGCACATGGATGCCCGGCAGATCGATACCGGGCAGGGGCGGCCGAATCGGTTCCGCGCCGGTCGAGATCACCAGGGCGTCATAGGGCTCCTCGCGAGTCTCGCCGGTCTTGAGATCGCGGGTCCCGATGACTCGGCGCTCGGGGTGTATGACCATGACCTCGGTTTCCAGCCGCACTTCGATGTTGAAGCGGTCCAGGAAGAGTTTCGGCGTCGCCACCAGCAGTTTTTCCTCCGACCGGATCACGTCCCCCACATAGTAGGGCAAGCCGCAGTTGGCGAAGGAAACGTAGGGGCCACGATCAAAAATGACGATTTCGCAACGTTCGCACAATCGGCGCAGGCGCGTGGCGCAGGATGCGCCGCCGGCCACGCCGCCGATGATGAGGATGCGTTTAGGGGGAGATGCCATCATCCAGCCTCGTATGTTAGCGTGAAAGTCGCGCGGGAGGCGCGTTCCAAATCACCCTCTCCCAGCGGGAGAGGGCGGGGTGAGGGATTGTTTCAGGGTGTCGCAGGATTGATCGATGCCGTGCGTGTCGATGTCGCACACCGATTCCAGCCACATGGCGTTGATGACCGCGAAGGAAGCCGCGAAACCGACGCCGAGTATCCAGGCAAAGTACCACATGGTCGTTTCTCCCGTTTCAGTAGAAGGTATGCGAATCGTTGAGGATGGTCTTTTCCGTGATGCTGCCCCAGATGATCTTGTAGACCCAGCGGGTATATAACAGCACGATGGGCAAAAAGACCACGGTGATCCAGAAGGCGATCAACAGGGTCAGCCGACTGGAACTGGCATCCCACAGGGTCAGGCTGGACCGTGGGTCGGTGGTCGAGATCAGCAGGAAGGGGAACAATCCGAAGCCAACCGTCAGGAGCGCTCCGGCGATGCCGACGGAACTGGCGATGAAGGCGTCCCGGTCGGCGGCGCCGCGTCCCAATAGCCAGGCCAGGAGTAGGCCGGCCAGGGCCAGCACCGGCGCGATCAGCATCCAGGGGTGGCCAAAGAAGTGCGCCACCCAGCCGCCGCCGGCCGCCTTGACGGTCTTCAGCAGCGGGTTGGAGGGCGCGTCCGTGCCGGCCATCGTCGTGATCTCGGGACGCTCGATGCCGAATATCAGCCACAGCGCCGCCACTGCCACCGCCCCCAGCAACAGGGGGCCAACCCGGTCGACCGCCTGCCGCGAGCGTTCGCGAATCTCGCCCAGCGTGCGCCACTTCAGGAACAAGCTTCCATGAAAGGTCGTCAGCAGGACGCCGATGACCCCACAGAGTAGGGCGAATGGATTCAGCAAGCCCCGGAACGAACCGTCATACAGCGGCCGCAAATCCTGATCCAGGTGAAAAGGCAGGCCGATCAGCAAGTTGCCCACCAGAACGCCCAACAGCAGGGGTGGCAGCGTACCGCCGATGAACAGCGCCCAGTCCCACGCCTTGCGCCAGGCGGAGTCTTCGATCTTGCTGCGGTAGTCGAAGCCCGCCGGCCGAAAGAACAGGGAGAACAGGACCAGCATCATGGCGATGTAGAGCCCCGAGAATAGCGTGGCGTAGACGGCGGGCCAGATGGCGAAAATGGCGCCGCCGAGCAGCACCAGCCAGACCTGGTTGCCCTACCAGGTCGCGCCGACGGTGTTGATGATGACGCGCCGCTCGACATCGGTTTTGCCGACGAAGGGCAGCAGCGTGCCGACGCCGAAATCGAAACCCTCGGTCAGGGCGAAGGCGATGGCGACGACGCCGATGAAGACCCACCAAATCAGGCGTATGGTTTCGTAATCGAACATGACGTGTTCCTCGGGTGGAAATGACGGGGGTTATACCAAGGGTGGTGAACCGCATGGACGGACCGGGTATGGCGCGGATCGCCGTTCGGCGGACCGGACCCCAATGCTGTTGAATTAAGCCGTTCGTAGCGAGCTTTAGTGAGAATATTGAGACATAAAATTCATCTTTATCAAGATATTGGATTTTTCCGTTCGCCCTGAGCTTGTCGAAGGGCGAATGGAAAAATCCATAATTCAACAATATTGGGACCGAGCACGGCGTCTGGTGCAGGGCGCAAGGCATGGACCGGAAACCGCGTTCAGCCTCGGCGTCCAACCGCGCCGACCTGGCGACTCCCGCCTGCGCCCGGCCATCCGACCAGCCGCCGGGTCGCGCGGCTACCCGCATGGCATCCGCGCCAAGGATGGTCAGGTCAAGCATGACGCAACCCACCAGCCGTCTGTTCATGATGATAGCGCCCGGTATGCAGGCTGCTCGGGCCCAGCCGGACATACTTGATCATCAGGTAGAGTTCGATGACCAGCAGCACGGTATAGAACAGCAGGAAGCCGGCCAGACTGAACCAGAGCTGCCCGCCGCTCAGATGGGACACGCTCATGTGCGTGGGCAGGATCCCGGAAATGGTCCAGGGCTGCCGGCCATACTCGGCGACGAACCAGCCCGTCTCGGCCGCGATCCAGGGCAGCGGAATGGCCCAGACCGCCATGCGCATCAGCCAGCGCTTCCGGTCGGCGACACGAGTTGCGCAATAGTAGAAAGCCATGGCGAAGATGAACAGCATGGTGAAGCCGCAGGCGACCATGACGCGGAAGGTCCAGAACAGCGGCGCGACCCTGGGCAGGCTGTCGTTCGCCGCCTGCTCGATCATCGCCGTATCGGCATCGACGACCGTCTCGGTGTATTTCTTCAGCAGCAAGCCGTAGCCCAGGTCCCCCTTGTGTGCGTCGAAGGCCGCGCGGGTCGCATCGCCACGGTCTCCCGCCCGGAGCTTCTGCAATTCGGCATAGGCGGCCATGCCGCTCCGAATCCGCTTGACGCTCCCGTCCCGCAGTTCCTTCAGGCCCGCCACCGGCTCGTCGATCGAGCGTGTCGCAATCAATCCCAGCACCCAGGGCACCTTGATCGCGAAATCGGTGCGCTCGGCTTCCTGATTGGGAACCCCCACAATCGTGAAACTGGCGGGCGCTTCCTCGGTGTTCCACTCCGCCTCGATGGCGGCCAGCTTGACCTTCTGGGTTTCGCCAGAGGTGTAGCCGCTCTCGTCGCCGAGCACGATCACGGACAGGATGGACGCCAGGCCGAAAGCCGAGGCGATCGAGAACGACCGCCGGGCAAAGCCGATGTCGCGCCCCTTGAGGAGATACCAGGAACTGATGCCCAGCACGAACATCGATCCCGTGACGTAGCCTGCCGCGACGGTGTGCACGAATTTGACCTGCGCCACCGGGTTGAAAAAGATGTCGGCGAAGCTGGTCATTTCCATGCGCAGGGTCTCGTAGTTGAATTCGGCGCCGACCGGGTATTGCATCCAGCCGTTGGCGATGAGAATCCACAGGGCCGACAGGCTGGTGCCCAGGGCCAGCAGCCAGGTGACGGTCAGGTGCTGCACCCGGCTCAGCTTGTCCCAGCCGAAGAAGAACAAGCCGACGAAGGTCGACTCCAGGAAGAAGGCCATCCAGCCCTCGCTCGCCAGGATCGGCCCGAAGATGTCGCCGACGTAATGCGAGTAATAGGCCCAGTTGGTGCCGAACTGGAACTCCAGGGTCAGGCCGGTGGTGACGCCCATGGCGAAATTGATGCCGAACAGCTTGCCCCAGAACCGGGTCATGTCCTTGTAGACCTCGCGCCCGGTCATCACATAGACCGACTCCATGATCGCCAGAATAAAGGTCATGCCCAGCGTCAGCGGCACGAACAGAAAGTGGTAGAGCGCGGTCAGCCCAAACTGCAGCCGGGACAGGGTTACGATGTCATCGCCGGACATGGGTGGTCTCCGAAGGGTGGATGGATGAGGCATCAGGGGGCTGGACCCGGCTGACGATCGGAGGGAGCCGGAAGCGTTCCGCGATATCGGCCCGCGGCGCTGGCTCATGGCCATCGAACCGGAAGATCAGGAACCACAGGCCGGTCAACAGGAGCACCTTGACCAGCAAGGCCGCCGCGATTTCAAAACGAAGATGGTCTTTCTTAAGCCGCATGGACCCACCCATTGCCGGTTCGAGGAACCGCGCCAAGGCAACTGTTTTATCGTATTAGGGTTAGCTTATCAACTTTCTTTTTCACACTTTCTTTTTCACCCTTGGTGACTCGGTCACTGAAACGCCGCCACTCGCGTCATTCCTGCTGGGCTTCTCGCTCAACGCAAGGGCGAACCCGGCTGGTCAGCGGACGCCAATACAAAGTCCCGCATCGAGCAGATCGCGATGCAAGCGGTGATGGACGCCGAACGAGCGATGGGACACGATGTCATCGACGTTTCGGCGCAGAAATGCGGATGGGCCATCACCAGTCTGCCCAAAGCCATTGATGGCAGGTTGCCTCCCGCTCGTCACATCGAGGTGAAAGGTCTGCCAAGGGGCAAAACACCATAACAGTCACCCGTAACGAAATCCTCTATGGCTTGAATCAACAGGACAAATTCCTACTTGCAATAGTAATTGTGGATAGCAACCAACATAACGGACCGTTTTATGTCAGGAAGCCATTTACCCAAGAGCCAGATTGGGCGGTCAGCAGCGTTAATCTGGATTTGCAGGAATTACTTGCCAGGGCGGAATGATAGCCATACAGTAAGGAGGTAATGCAATCCTTACCAAGACAAGCCACATGAGCACGATTGCCAAGATCACCGCCAAAGGGCAAACCACCATTCCGCAAGACATCCGCGCCGGCTTGAAGGTCGGGCCGGGCGATCACATTGCCTGGGAGATGGCCGACGATGGAACCGCCCGTGTCCACCGCGCGCAACCGTTGGACATCGAGTACCTGCGCGCCCTCGAAGGCACACTCTCCGAATGGGCGGGCGAGGCCGATGATGAGGCTTATCGTGACCTTTGATCGATTCAGCGTCGTGCGCGTGCCCTTTCCATTCACCGACCGGACAGCCACGAAAAACCGGCCGGCACTGATACTCTCCGATGCCGCTCTGTTCAATCGCCCGATCGGGCATTCCGTCATGGCGATGATCACCTCGGTCAGCCATGCTCCGTGGCCGTTGGACTGTCCCCTCGGTGACCTCGCCGCCGCCGGCCTGCCGGCGCCTTCCATGGTTCGCTTCAAGCTGTTTACCCTGGACCACCGCCTGGTGCGAGGTGAGTTGGGCCACCTTGGCCCTGCAGATGAAGGAAAAGTACGACACGCGTTGATGGAACTGCTGGCTTTGCACCCATGACGCCCCCCATCAAAACCCCCAAAAAAACTCATCGAAGTCGCGCTGCCTCTCGACAAGATCAACGAAGCGGCGGCTCGGGAGAAATCCATCCGTTACGGCCATCCGAGCACCTTGCATCTGTGGTGGGCGCGGCGGCCGTTGGCGGCGGCGCGGGCGGTGATTTTCGCGCAGATGGTGAACGACCCCGGTTATGAGCGGCATTTGGGGCGCGGGGTGAACAAGGAGAAGGCGGCCATTGAGCGGGAGCGGCTGTTCGGCATTCTGGAACGGCTGGTGCTGTGGGAGAACACCAACAACGAAGCGGTGCTGAAGGAGGCGCGGGAGGAAATCTGGAAGAGTTGGCGCGAGACCTGCGCGCTCAAATAGGAACCACCTGCAAGCCACCGAGTTGTTCAATCCGGACAAACTGCCGGCCTTCCACGACCCCTTTGCCGGCGGCGGGGCTTTGCCGCTGGAGGCACGGCGTTTGGGGCTGGAAGCCTACGCTTCCGACCTGAATCCGGTCGCGGTCACGATCAACAAGGCGATGATCGAAATCCCGCCCAAATTCGCCGGCCGCAAGCCGGTGGGGCCGTTGCCGCCAGGCGAGAAGAAAAACGTCGACATGCACGAAGACTGGTCCGGCGCGCGCGGCTTGGCCGAGGACATGCGCCGCTATGGCGCCTGGATGCGAGCCGAGGCCGAAAAGCGTATCGGCCATCTGTACCCGAAGATCGAGATTACCGCCGACATGGTTGCTGGGAGCGCGGGCGTCTCGCCCGCAGCAGGCGGCCAGGATGGCCGCGCTCCCAGGGAAGACTTGAAGCCGCTGGTGGGTCAGAAGCTCACCGTCATCGCCTGGCTGTGGGCGCGCACCGTGCGCAGCCCCAACCCGGCGTTTTCCCATGCGGAAGTGCCGTTGGCTTCGACCTTCGTGCTGTCGAGCAAGGAGGGCAAGGAAGCGTCGGTTATGCCGACCTGTCCGACTTTTTCCACGTCTGGCTGCGCAAAAGCCTTAGTGCCTGTCCAAAAATAACTGCATCAACTTTCACGACGACGGGAGGATGGTGTAATTCCAGTCGCCGTGGAAGTCAGCTTTTTGAATGTTGATTTTTTCGAGTTCCTCGTCGGTGACTCGAAG
>Ga0233420_10000660_pt1 | contig 14106 bp, 17 predicted proteins | sample Watercolumn_Mata_4_FD_183009 | JGI IMG/M metagenome (GOLD analysis project Ga0233420, IMG submission 183009) | Freshwater microbial communities from Lake Matano, South Sulawesi, Indonesia - Watercolumn_Matano_2014_102_MG | ecosystem: Environmental > Aquatic > Freshwater > Lake | place...
GCAACTTTTATCTTTTGGTTTTTAACCTTTAGAAGAGTTAAAAACAGAAGAAACCTTAAAGAACTATGGGATAGATTAAAAAACAAAATTTGTCGTTTTTAGACATAAAAATTGAAACTTAAACTATAATGTAATATCATGATGTTCTCCAAAACCGTGTAATTTTACAGTTCCATCGTGATCTACTGTAACCAGCCCATTTAGGACATCATTTTCAAAAAGTTTCTTCTCTTCCTTTGTTAGCACTACTTTGTTTGTATCTATTACTGATTGTTGTTGTGACATCATTCGATATTTTACTTCTTCTTCTTGTCAAGTTGACGGCGATCTGTTAGAATTTTTGTATGAAAAATACAGCTGATAAAAATTTAATTCTTCGGATTTATCAAAACCCTCACTATAGAGGTAAACATATTATTATTTTAGGTGGAAAAGTGTATGCTACTAGAACAGGAAAGGCAAAAACGCAGCTCTTGAATAAGCTTCTGAAAAAATATCCCGACTATACTCCAACCATTACGTATATTCCTAAAGTTGATAGCCTCATTCTTTTGGTATGAGTATTTCTTTCCCTTACGAGTCAGAGGGTTCTCATATTTTTGGAATTGTAAAACGGCCAATAGCTAATGTATCTTTTTGGTCAAAGACGAAAAACAAATGGTTTATTTATACGATGGTTGTTGATACTGGCGCAGATTACACACTTTTACCTTACTCTGCATCCAATGATCTTGAGATTAACCTAAAAAAAGAAGCAAAGAAGTATAAAACGTTTGGGATCGGAGGAAGTGAAACAGTCTATCTCATCAAAAGATTCAAGATAAAAATTAACGATTCTGAACTTCTTGTTCCAGTTGGCTTTCTAAGCCGAGATGATATTCCTCCACTTCTTGGAAGAGAACAGTGCTTAAATAAATTCAAAGTATTATTTGCAAATTTTATTACAATCTTTAATTAAAAAAATGAAAATAAATGCAGGCAATTTGAAAAAGGGAGACTTTGTCTATCATCAAGGAGAAATCTGGCAGGTCCAAAAAGCTGATTTTTACTCTCCGGGAAAAGGATCCGCTCTCATGAAAACTCGCATCAAAAATCTCGTCTCCGGAAAAAATATCGAATACACGTATAAATCAGCAGAGCAAGTCGAGACGCTTGACGTGGAAAGCATCGAGATGCAGTATCTCTACAAAGACCACGAGAACTGCTATTTTATGAATGAGCGGACATACAATCAGTACACGGTTCCCTTGGGGGTCGTCGGAAGCGTCGCAGATTTTTTTAAGGAGGGAGACAAAATGTATGTCTATCTTCATGATGACAAACCTCTTACACTTCGTCCGCCGTTGAGCGTTAAACTAAAAGTAGTCGAAGCGGAAGATGCGGTTAAAGGGGATACTGTTTCTGGAGCAAAAAAATCAGTGAAGCTTGAGACTGGAGCTAGTATCCTGGTTCCGATTTTTATCAAAGTAGGAGATACGATTACCGTCAATCCGGAAACAGGAGAATATACAGGGAGAGTTTAATACTATGCTAACTGTTGGCGAAATTCTTCTTAGCGCGCGTGAGAAGCAGGGAATACAACTTCCCGAGGTTGAAAAACAGATAAAGGTTCGGGCAAAATTTCTTCAGGCAATAGAGGAGAATAACTGGAATTTTTTCTCTTCGAAAATTTATATCACCGGCATCATCAAAAACTATTCGCAGCATCTTGGTCTTGACCCGAAAAAAATGCTCGCGTTTTTCAGGCGCGATTACGAACGGAAAGAAGAAGTGAAATTTAAAACACGGGTGCCAAGCAAGTATTTGACTCCGGAAACAAAACGCGTTGCCATCGCAATTCTCTCCATGATTGTTATTTTTTTTGGACTTTACTTCGGTTATCAGCTTAAACTATTTTTTTCTCCGCCGACTCTAACCGTTCTGTCTCCAAAAACAACTACGTTTACGATAGAAGATAGGGTAAGGTTCATTGGAAAAACAGAAAAGGACGCCGCAGTAACAATCTTCGGCGAGCGTGTCTATCAGGATAAAAACGGAGTATTTACCTACGACTTCCCATTAAAAACAGGAAAGAATGAGTTAGTAATAGAGATCATCGGCGCCAACGGCAAAAAAACCACGATTCAAAAAACCTACACAAAAACTAATCCCTTTTAGATTATTTGTATAGTTGACTATGTGTTCCGAGAGCTACGAAAATTACTGTATATCCTTGTTCAATAAATATTGCTCTCCAGTCGCCGGTAATATTGATGCTTCTACAACCTTTATAGATGCCGGTTAATAGGTGATTATGTAATTGTGGATTGTAGGGGTCTTTAAGATAGAGTTCTACTCGGTTTGCAACGGCAGTTCTAATAGCTTTTGAAGCTTTTCTCTGAACTTTAATGAATTTACTTGAGTAATCTACTCTTTTTATGTTTGACGCCATATTTTTTTTTACCCTTATCTCTTAAAAAAGCCACGGCATCTTTCGGATTAGTAAAGCTATATACTCTTCCTTTTTTGATATCCTCCATAGATTCTTTCAACATCTTTTTAAGATAAGGAGAAGGAACTTCCTCGCGGTTAAGGTCAAGATTAATTGTTTTTGTTCTTACAAATTGCTTAAGAAGCACGTTAATGACAGCGCTTAAACTCAAACCCAGCTCTTCTGCAATCGCCTGCGCTTTCGACTTTACTTCGGGATTTGTTTTGATATTGATGACTGTTGTATTCATATATAAAAAGTATATACATTGTATATACACCTTGTCAAGAGAAAGCTTAGATGATTTTTTTCAACTCCTTCACATTCGATGTGTTTTTTGATGAATAGAGTTTTTTAAAGCCGAGGCGGCGGGCTTCGGAGATGATTTTTTCTTCAAAATAAACTTCGCGGACTTCGCCTAGGAGTCCGACTTCTCCTATAAAAACCGTTCCTTTGGGAAGGGGAATATTTTTCAAGGACGAGAGAAGGGACGCGATGAGTCCGAGATCTGCTGCGGTTGAGCGCACAGAAACCCCTCCAATCACATTGACATAGACATCAAAATTATCCAGAGGAACACTCAAATATTTCCTAACAACCGCTAATAATAGTAACACTTTGTTGTAATCCATGCCTTTGACGACGCGTCGGGGAGCAGGAAGAACAGTTGGAACAACAAGAGTCTGAATCTCAAAAAATAAAGGCCGCTTTCCTTCGAGCACGCCGACGATTGCTTTTCCCGGCTCTAAGCTGCGTTTTTCCTCAAGAAATACGAGCGGATTATCCACCTGGACAAGGCCTTTTGTTTTCATCTCAAAAATCCCGATTTCATCTGTTGGACCAAAACGGTTTTTGGTCGCGCGTAAGAGCCGGTAATGCGAAACTTTCTCGCCTTCGAAGTTCAAAACACAGTCTACGAAATGTTCGAGCGTTTTCGGACCTGCGATTTCACCCTCTTTAGTAACATGGCCGATCATGATAATCGTGATATTATTTTGTTTCGCGAATGTGATGAGCTTTTTTGCAACGTCTTTGAGCTGGCTAACGCTTCCAACAGGACCAGAAATATCTTTTGAATAGATTGTTTGGATGGAGTCAATGACAACGATATCAAGAGAGTCCTTAATTTCATCCGCTCCCTCAATAATGCCCTCAACCTGTAAGTCATTTGAAAACAAAAAATAATCAAGAGAAATTGAAAGCCTTTCGGCCCGATCCTTAATCTGTTCGGCGGACTCTTCTCCGGAAATATACAATGTTTTCAAATGCTGGAGCGACTGGAGAAGGAGCGTTGATTTTCCAATTCCCGGCTCACCGGTTAATAAAATCACCTCGCCAGGAACGAACCCATCGCCGAGCACGCGGTCAAACTCATAGATATTGGTTTTTTTCCTCGACTTAATTTTTGAGGAAATTTTTTTGAGAGGGGTAATAGTAATTTTTTTGACGGATTCTTTACCCCGCGAAGCTTCAGCGAAGCGGGGCTTCTCTTTCAGCGTATTCCACTGTCCGCAGTCAGGACATTTACCGATCCAGCTCGCTGTGCCATAACCGCAGTTTGAGCAAATAAAAAAAGCCATATTACATCTTTTCCACAGTTTTAATCCCCAACAAATCAAGTCCTTTCTTCAAAACTTCTCCGGCAGCCTTTGTTAATAAAAGTCGAAAGTCTTTGACGTCTTTTTCTGCTTTTAACACAGGATATTTTTGATAGAAAAGATTAAACTGCTGGGCGAGTTCGAATAAATAGGTTGCTATATAATTAGGTGCAAAACTTTTTGCCGCATTTTCAACTATTTCAGAGAATTGATGGAGAAGGCGGAGGAGAAAAACTTCCTGAGACTCGATTTTTAGATTATTAGATAATTTGACCGTTAGATTTTCGACTTCTATTTTCTTAAGAATGCTTTGGGTACGAACATAGGTATAAAGGAGATAGGTTCCGGAATTGCCTTCGAGCGAAATAGATTCGTTGAAGTCAAACGCAATCGGACTCGAAACGCCATTTTTCAAGAACGAGTATTTGACCGACGCAACCGCTAATACTTCCGCAACGTCATCATCACATTTGAAAAGTTTGATGATTTTTTTCTTTGCTTCATCAATCAACCAATTTCCTTCTATGATGTTTCCTGTTCTTGAGGACATTTTTCCTTCTTTAAGCTGGACCCATTCGTATATCAAGTGATATTGTTTATCTTTGAATTTCTTTGAGTCAAGAAGTTCCTCGACTTTAAATGTCACCTTGAAAAAACTCGTCTGTTCGGGCGTCACGACGTGGATGCATTTATCGAGTTCTCCGAATTCGGAAAATTCTTTTTCTGCAAGAGCGACTTCTTTTCCTTCATACGTCGGAAAGCCGAGGGAGTTGATGAACACGCGCGTATCCAATCCGTATTGTTTTCCGTTAAATACGATTGCCCCTTTGCTTTTTTCGAGAATCTCTTTTTTGAGCGCTTCATTTACGATTTCTATTCCTCTTTCGGGTAGCTCGCTTTCGAAATAAAACCGGTCGAAACGGCTATAGACGCGCTTATACATCTCGTTGAAATAGTCAAGACTCCATTGCCGCGTCTCATTCCATAACGCCATGATTTTGGGATCTTTCTCATAAATCATTCGGTTGATTTCGATAATATCTTTTTTAGCACTTTCATCTTCTTCATACGCTCTCGTTCCCTCGGTGTACATTTTCCCGATAAACTCAATTTTCTCTTGTAATGTTTTTAAATCTTTCATCTTTAATCTTTCATCTTTCATCTTGTATAAGCACTTAGCAATATGCAGTCCCACATCACCTTGATAATTACTTCTGATTACTTTATTGCCGACTGCCTCGAGGATTCTTACAACCGCTTCGCCCGTAGAAATATTTCGTAGATGTCCTATATGAAAAAGTTTATGAGTATTCGGATGCGCATACTCAACCATGATTTTTTTATACTTACCAAGATGAACCAGAGGAAAATCAAACTGATTTTCTGCAGCTTTTTGCATTTCTTTAAGTAGGTAATCATTTGAGAGCCAGAAATTAATAAAGCCAGGCTTGAGTACTTCGATTTTTTCTACGAATTCACTTTTCGGAAACTTTTCGACGATCATCTGTGCGACCTCGAGAGGATTTTTTTTGAGTTTACCGGAAAATTTTAGGGCGATTGATGTTGAATAATCTCCATGGACGGGATTTGCCGGTCGTTCAAGATCAACCGCTGTTTCATCTGCGCCCAATTTTGAAACAATTTGATTCAAATTCTTGCGGAGTTCTTGCTTAATCATGGATACTATCATAGCACAAAACAGGCTCATTTTGATACAATAAAGCTCATTATGTGGTTTTGGTATGCGGTCTTATCTGCGGCATTTTCTGGAGTATCGGTAATTCTGAATAAAAAAGCATTACACAACGTAAGCGCTGCGTTGGTTTCTTGGACGCTCTTTATTTTGCCGATCCCTCTCCTTTTGATATTGGTTTTGAGAGAAGGAATTCCACAACTAAATGCTATGTTCTTTGTTGGAGTGACGATCTCATCAATTATTTTTGCAATATCAAAAACGGTGAGCCTCAATTCGATAAAGAACAGTTTTCTTTCAAAGATATTTCCTCTTATTAGTTTTGGAACTTTCTTTCAATACCTATTTGCATTATTATTTCTTGGAGAGAACGTAAAACCTATCCCTTTATTAGGTTTATTTATGATTATGTTTGGAGCATATATTTTAAACGTTGATAAAGCAAAGGAGCATTTCTTGATGCCATTCAAATTACTAGTTACGCATAAAGAATCATTTGTTTTTATTCTTGCAACGCTCTTTACACATTTGACTGGAATCATCGATAAGGTGGCAATCAAGAATACTTCCCCAAATAGTGCATTATTCGTTTTATTCATCGAAGATATCATATTAGCCTCTGTTCTTAGTCTTTATCTATTCAAACAGGAAAAGTACTGGTTTCGTGACCTGCGAAAAAATTTTTTACTCCTTACCATAGGAAGTGTTATCTATACGATATTATCTCTGTTTTTTCTTATGGGGATTACAACTGGAGCTGTCGCGCTGGTAGGAGGAATAAAGAAACTAGAGATACTTTTTGTTTTGGGACTAAGCTATCTATTTTTTGGAGATAAACCAGAAAAGCATACGTGGCTTGGAACTCTTGTCATGCTTTTGGGAGTAATCTTGATTAAACTGGGCTGAGGGTATAGAATAGTTCATATAATGAGAGCAAAACTTGCATTACTTTTGGTTCTTGTTCTGTTGTTTGGAGGATTCGTTTTTGTACGCTTTTTCATTCTTGACCAACAAAATGTATTTGGAAGATTGAAAGTTATTTCTTCGCCGACTTCGACTGTGTTTGTGAATAATGTTGCGATTGGAAAGACGCCGTTTGAAGACAAATATAAAGTAGGTGAGTATATTTTGAAGCTTATCCCGGAAGGAACCGCAACAGAAACCGCTTCTTGGAACGGCAAAATCCAAATCTACAAAAATGCACTGACCTATGTAAACCGAGAGCTGGGTTCATCAGACATTACGTCGGCTGGCGAAATCTTTACAACTACCAAGATGGAAAAACCTCCAAAAGGCGGAGGATACGGTGAAATCTATGTGGAAACCGAACCCCAAGGTGCAATTGTAACGCTAGACAATGATGAAAAAGGCGTAGCGTCGGTAATTTTATCAGATGTTTTAAGAGGAGATCATGAATTATCAGTCTATATGCCGGGTTTTTTCAGACGAACTCAGAAAATCAATGTTGATCCTGGATATCGAGTCAATGCATTTTTTAAACTCGCAATCGACCAGAGCCAGAAAGCCCCGACGCCAAAGCCGGAAAATGAAGAAGCAACCCCAAGCGCCCAGATAACCGAAACAAAATTTGTTGTCATTAAAGATACTCCACAAGGATGGTTGCGGGTGAGAGAAGATGCGTCTGTTGATGCGTCCGAATCTGCAAAAGTAAAACCGGGAGAACGATATGAATATCTGGACGAAAAAAGCGGGTGGTATAAAATCAAGTTCAACGGAAATACTACTGGATTAGTTTCCGGAGGCTTTACTGAGGGTTGGGTGTCAGGGGAATACTCTACTAAAGAATAACTATTTCTTCTCTTTCCAGACGACTTTGTTATAAAGAATATACGAGTAGGGAATGATGACGAAAAGGATGATAAAGACTTTGTATAGATACCACCATTTCTTTCCGACGAACGAAACGAGAAGTTGGATGCCAACAGTTTGAATAAGTATCGAGCCGGATGAAACAAGATTGAACTTCAGGAAGTTCCAGATATATGATTTTGCGTGATGATCTACTTTCTTATGCGCGAAACTCCAGAAATTATTCAGAAAAAAGTTCGAGGCGATTGCAGTTTCGGTACTGACGACCGTTGAGAGCCAGACGGGTTGATGGAGTTTTTCGATTCCAAGATACGAGATGCCAAAATCGATTCCGAATCCGATGATGCCGACGATGACAAACTTTATAAACGATGAATGAAAGAATACATACAAGAGTGCGTTGATGACGAACTGCGGAGCGTTAATTTTTGAAACACCGCTCGTTCTGTCTTTAAAATTGATGGGAGTTTCGCTGATTCGAGCATTTTTTTTAAGAGCAAAATCAAGGAACGCGATCTGAAAGACATACCCCGAATAATTTTGAATATGATTAAAGGCTTCTTTAATAACCCAGCTTTTAATCGCCCTGAATCCCGATGTCCAGTCATGAATCTGAGGCTTCATGAACCCAATTCGGGTAAAAAGATTTGCTCCTATCGAGAAAATCTTGCGATGAATTCCCCAGTTTTTAGGGATAGAACCGCCTTTCATGTAGCGCGAACCAATGACAAAATCTGCGCCTTCTTCTATTTTTTTTAGAAATCTCGGAATGTCTTCTGGATTATGAGAAAGGTCTGCATCCATTTCGAACAAAAGATACGGATTGAGTTTTTCGATTGCGATTCTGAATCCCTCGAGGTATGCTTTTCCCAAGCCCTCTTTTTTCATGCGAATCAAATGAAGCCGTGGGTATTTTTTAATGAGTCGCAAAATTTCCTCCTCGGTTCCGTCATTTGAGTGACTGTCGACAACAACAATGTGAAGCTCCCAGTTCGGAGTTTTTTCAGAAACGGAAAATATGTGAGGAACGATTTTTTTAACATTCTCAACCTCGTTATAGGTCGGGAGGATTATTGTTGCTTTTTTCATGACAAAAATCTATTTCTAAAATAAGTAATGATTTTGTCCAATCCTTCGGTAAAAGAAACTTTTGGAGTCCAGCCCAGTAATTTTTTAGCCTTTGCAATATCGGGCTGTCTCTGTTTTGGATCATCTTCGTCAATAGGTTTGGAAATGATCTCCGCGGAAGATTTTACCGCTTTTTTGATAATTATGGCAAGCTCTTTAATTCTATATTCTTCAGGATTCCCGAGGTTAACAATTTCTCCAGCAATATTTTTTCGTGTTCCCAATTCATAGAGCGCACGAACCATGTCTGAAACATAACAAAACGACCGCGTCTGGTTTCCGTTTCCATAAACGGTTATAGGTTGATTGGTGAGAGCTTGCATGACAAAATTTGAGATCACTCTTCCATCCTCCTTTTCCATATTTGGTCCGTATGTATTAAAGATTCGTGCAATCCGAACATCAAGATTGTATTTTCGGAAATAGGTAACGGCGATTGCTTCTGCAAAGCGTTTTCCCTCGTCATAGCACGCGCGAATGCCGATGGGATTGACGTTTCCCCAGTAGGATTCTGGTTGCGGATGTACCTGCGGGTCTCCGTACACTTCGGAGGTGGACGCGAGAACAAACGATTTGCTTTTGCTTTGTTTCATAAACTCGAGGAGCCGATACGTTCCTTCGCTATTTACTCGGAGCGTTTCGATGGGATGTTTTTTATATTGAATCGGCGACGCAGGAGAAGCAAGGTGATAGACTACGTCAAAGTTAAAAGTTAAAAGTGAAAAGTTAAAAGTTAAGATATCCTCTTTATAAAATTGAAAGTTATTCTTATTTAGAAAAGGTTCGATATTTTTCTTTAGGCCGGTGATGAGATTATCGATGACTAGTACCTCATCGTTTTTTTTCAAATGAAACTCTGCCAAGTTTGACCCAATAAATCCGGCTCCACCGGTGATTAAAATTTTCATAAAGCAGTTAGCGCCCAACGGAATAATACATAAATCCGATTTTTTTCATGAGTTCAGGATGATATATGTTTCTTCCGTCAAATAGTACCGGAGACTTCATTATCTTTTTTAATTTCGCAAGGTCGATCTGTTTAAACTCATTCCATTCGGTAAGAACAATAAGCGCGTCTGCATTTTTTGCCGCTTGATATGGATTATTGTAATAATCTATTTTTGCTTGAAACATTTTTTTTATATTTTCCGTCGCGGCAGGATCGTATACAGAAAGTTGGAATCCGTCTTTAAGCAGTTCTTCAACAATATAGAGTGAAGGAGCAAATCGGACATCATCTGTATTCGGTTTAAAACTCAACCCCCAAATAGCGATCCGCTTTCCCTTAGTATTATTCTTAACTTTAACCAAAAAATTTTCCCTTGATTTTTTATTTATTCCATCAACCGATTCCAAAAACTCCGTATCAATGCCGAGCGTTTTCCCAATCGTAGTTAATGCCATAACGTCTTTTGGTAGGCAGGATCCACCGTAACCAACGCCAGGATCCATAAAAATTCGGCCGATTCGTTTATCGAGTCCGACTGCATTGAGAACCTGTTCAACATTTGCTCCGGCTTTCTCGCAAAAAAAAGAGATGAGATTCGAAAAAGAAATTTTGGTTGCGAGCATGGCATTTGACGTATATTTGATAAGTTCAGCAGAGGCAAGATCCGTAACAATTCTTTTCCCGTTAATGGATTCATGGAGTTTTAACAGGAGTTCAACTGCTTTTTTTGAATCGCTTCCTATGACGACGCGATCGGTATTCAGCGTATCGTAGATTGCGGTCCCTTCTCTTAAAAATTCAGGGACCGACGCAACCGCAACTTCAGCCCCTTTTGGTTTATGTTTTTCCAAAATAATCTTGACTTTTTTGTTTGTTCCAACCGGAACGGTGCTTTTGCATGAAACAACGGTAAACTTCTTTTTTAGATTTTTTGCAATTGATCTTGAAACTTCCAGAACAGCAGAAAGATCAGCTTCTCCATTTTCTTTGGGTGGGGTGCCGACGGCGATAAACACAATATCAGAGTGTGGAATAGCTTGAGAATAGTCGGGGGTGAAATGAAGCCGTTTCGCTTTCAAATTTTTTTCAAGAAGTTCCTTCAAGCCAGGCTCGTAAATAATGGGATCGCCTTTTTTTAGTTTCTCAATTTTTTCTTTCGTATGTCCGATAACCCACACGTCGTTTCCGAAATCAGCAAAAACACAGGCGGTCACTAATCCTACATAGCCGTGACCAACAAAAGTAATCGTCATAACTCTCTATTATACAGTTGATTTTTAACTTCGGCGAGGCCTTTTTCAAAAGTTTTCATTTTATAAAAGGTATTATGTTTCGATTTTATCTCGGAATACTGTGGTCGTTTTGCTTTATTTTTAAAGTATTCGGCAAACGTGGTTGGTTTTATAAGCGTTTTATCGAGATCGAACGTTTTAGCGATAAGTTTTCCAGCTTCATATGGGGATAAACTATCTGCTCCAACAAGATGAATAATACGTGGGGAAAAATCATTGAATATATATCCCAATCCAAGAGCGATGTCATCGATGAATGTTGGAGTGATCGACGAATCAGTCACCATTTTTAATTCTTTTTTTTCCTGAAGCGCTGATACAATACTTTTCACAAAGTCTTTCTTTAAGTCATATTCTGCGCGATAAGGATAGGAGAGTCGTACGATCATTGCGTTTCCGCCAGCCGGCGGATTGACGATTTGTTCTCCTTGATATTTGGTTTCTGCATAGTAGCTTATAGGATTGGGCTTGCTGTCTTCAAAGTAGGGTGGAGAAGCACCGTCAAAGACAAAATCCGTAGAGACATAAATAAACTGTTTCTTTTTGCTCATCACCGCGTTAAATACATACTGCGTTCCCTTTACATTGATGTCATAGGCGAGTTGTTTATCTTTCTCGGCTCCGTCAACATTGGTGTACGCAGCCATGTGGAGAAAGATATCAAAGTCCATTGAATTTATTGTTTTTACTGTAGAGTTTTTATCTGTTATATCGACTTCTGATTGAAGAAGAGGAACGAATGAAAACTTATTTTCTAAAAGTTCGATGATTCGGGTGCCAATGAGGCCGGTAGAGCCGGAAATAGCGATTTTAAGCATATTTTATCCTCCTCCACCATTCCTGATTTTTCATATACCACTCAATAGTCTCCTTTAATGCTTCGTCAAAGTTATGTTTCGGCTTCCATCCGAGTTCTTTTTTAATTGTGCTCCAGTCAATTGCATATCGTCTATCGTGGCCGGGCCGGTTCTTGACAAATTCGATTTCTTTCTCATTCTTGCCCATAATCTTGATGATTTTTTTCACTATTTCAAGATTGGAAATATCTTCGGTAAGTCCTCCAATTAAATATGTTTTTCCTATGGTCCCTTTTTTAAGGATGAGATCAATGGCTTCGCAATGGTCTTCAACATAGAGCCAGTCGCGAACATACAACCCATCCCCATAAACAGGTACTTTTTTGCTTTCAATAAGATTGGTGATTGCCAGCGCGATAAGTTTTTCCGGAAACTGATACGGACCGAAATTGTTGGAACAGTTTGAGATTGTCACCGGAAGCTTATACGTTTCATGATATGCGCGGACCAGATGGTCGGACGCGGCTTTTGAAGCTGAATACGGACTTCTCGGATTATACGGAGTAGAGTCGGTAAATTTTTCTTTTGAATTCAGTTCAAGCGCTCCGAAAACTTCATCGGTTGAAATGTGATGGAAACGCTTACTACCATTTTTTAATGCAGCCTCAAGAAGTATATACGTTCCCTCGATGTTCGTTTTTATGAATGGTGCCGGATCGAGAATTGATCGGTCGACATGGCTTTCGGCTGCGAAATGAACAATAGCATCAACATCTTTTACTAATGAATTCACTAATTTTCCATCGCAAATATCTCCTTGAACAAAGGAATAATTGGAATTTCTCTCAACAGATTTCAGATTTTCAAGATTTCCCGCATAGGTAAGCTTGTCAAGATTGACTATTTTGTCTTGAGGATGTTTTTTGAGCCAGTACAAAATAAAATTTGAGCCAATAAATCCGGCTCCGCCTGTAACAAGTAGTTTCATATCTCAATTTTATCACACTCGCGCATGCTTTTTTAGATGGGGTTTGTTGATGAGGTCTTCCAGAATCTGCCAGCGCTCTCTTTTTGTTTTATGTGGTACATCATCTGTAAAAACTTTGGTTGCAGCGGTTCCGAAGCGGGGAGAGTACATGGAGACGTATGCTTTCTCGAACCCTACTTGTTTACACAAATCAACTGTACTCTGAAACTCGGCATCGCTTTCGCTACAGAAGCCAACAATAATGTCCGTCGTCAATTTTAAATTTTTAATTTTAAATTTTAAATTCGCGACGAGATCCAAATATTCGTCGCGTGTGTACCATCGATTCATTCGCTTCAAAACATTATCATCTCCTGATTGAACAGGCAAATGAATGGTTCGCGTAATGTTTTTATTTTTCGCAATAACATAAATAAGTTCATCCGAAAAATCCCAAGGGTTCGAAGAGATGAAATAAACTTTTTTAAAATTCATTTTGGCAATCTGTTCAAGCAGATGCGGAAATAAAGTTGGAATGCGATAACGACCAAGATGCTTGACATAAACGGGTTTTAATTTTGAACTTTTTACTAAATCGGCGCCGTACGAATTTACGTTTTGTCCTAGAAGCATGATCTCTGTGTAACCTTTGGATTTTAATTCTTTCGCCTCGTTGATTATATCCTCATACGGTCTGCTAACTTCTCGACCTCTGGTAAAAGGAACTACGCAAAATGTACAGAAATTGTTGCAGCCATTTGATATAGGGATCCATGCGTGTTTATCATCCTGCCGTACCGGACTATTATCAAATCCTATTTCTTCAATAGGCATGAATTCGTCGACCTGTGGCATAATTTCTTTTAATCGTCTGATATAAAGTCCGGTTTTATCTCTAAATGCGAGTCCTACCATGCAACCGGTAACGACAATTTTCAATTTGCAGTTTTCATTTTTCAATTTTCCTAAATTATTCACCAATCCATAGACTCTGTTTTCCGCGGACTGTCTCACCATGCAGGTATTAATTACCACATAATCAGCGTCTTTGTATCCTTTTGCTTTTGTCATCCCTCGCGAGTGAAATGCAGCATCTATTCGCTCCGAATCAGCCTGATTTTGTTGGCAACCGAAGGTTTTGATAAAGTATTTCATCACTCAGTTTTTTTGTGTAGCCACTCTTTCAGTTTCCCCCAGTTTTGTCCCACGATTATCAAAAGAAGAAAGAGAACAATGAGCCCGACGCCTACATCTTTTGCTGAAGCGGTCAGTGGAGTTGGTAGTTTTGGAGTGGGCGATGGCGATTGCGAAACAACGGTTGGTGAAGGTGTTTCTTTAATTGTAGGACTTACCGAAGAAGTTGCTTCTTGAGTTTGAGTTAA
>Ga0233420_10000662_pt1 | contig 14102 bp, 11 predicted proteins | sample Watercolumn_Mata_4_FD_183009 | JGI IMG/M metagenome (GOLD analysis project Ga0233420, IMG submission 183009) | Freshwater microbial communities from Lake Matano, South Sulawesi, Indonesia - Watercolumn_Matano_2014_102_MG | ecosystem: Environmental > Aquatic > Freshwater > Lake | place...
CGCTGTGAGAACAACCAACCTGTTGGCGTTGCTTTTCGTGGGTCTTCTGGCTGCCGCCGCAACGCCGGCCTCGCCAGTCAAGGTGGCGCCGCCACCGGCTCCCGAACCCGGCGAAGCCGCCACGGAAGTAGGCCCTCCCCCCGCCCCGAAACCGTTCGAGTTCGCGGATGTCGAGGCCAAGGCCAGGGAACTGGCGGCGCATGACTACACCCGAGATGACGGGGATATCCCGGAATTTCTGAGCAATCTCAACTACGACCAGTATCGCGACATACGCTACAAGGCCGACAAATCCCTCTGGCGCGATGAAGGTTTGCCGTTCCAGATTCAGGCTTTCCACCGCGGATTCATTTTCAAGGATCGGGTTCGCATCAACGTGGTGGATCGTGGTTCGAGCACCCGCATCGGATATTCTCCAGACCTCTTCGACTATGGGAAGAACCAGTTTCCCGCGATGCTGCCGGAGGATCTCGGGTTCGCGGGAATCCGGATTCACTTTCCGCTCAAGCACGATGATACCTTCGATGAAATCGTCGTATTCCTGGGCGCCAGTTACTTCCGCGCCGTCGGACTGGGCCAGGCGTACGGGCTTTCCGCGCGGGGGCTGGCCATCGACACCGGTCTAGGCAAGGCCGAGGAATTTCCCATCTTCCGCGAGTTCTGGGTCGAGAAGCCCGAACAGGACGCCAATTCCCTCACCGTCTACGCCTTGCTGGATAGCCGCAGCGTGGCGGGCGCCTATCGGTTCGTGATTCGTCCCGGCCTGGATCTGGCCATGGATGTGCAAAGCCGGCTGTTCTTCCGTCAATCGGTTGAGCGTCTGGGCGTCGCCCCCCTGACCAGCATGTTCCTGCGCGGGGAGAACACGGATCGCTTCATGGACGACTTCCGCCCCGAGGTGCATGATTCCGATGGCCTCCTGATCGGCAAGAGCACCGGCGAGTGGGTCTGGCGCCCGCTCAACAACCCGCGCCAACTGCGCATCAGCGTCTTCAGCGACACCAAGCCCTCCGGCTTCGGCTTGATGTCCAGGGACCGCGATTTCGACCACTATCAGGATCTGGAAGCCGAATATCACCGGCGTCCCAGCGCCTGGGTGGAGCCGGTCGGAGATTGGGGCGCGGGCGGGATTTACCTGATCGAAATCCCCAGCGACGCCGAGAAATACGACAACATCGTGGCGTTCTGGATGCCGGACGAACCCATCGTCGAGGGCAAGACGCTGAGCTTCGATTACCGTCTGCATTTCGTGATGCAGGAATTCACCGCGCCCAGCGGCGGCAAGGTCGTGTCGACCCGGGTCGGAGCGGCGGAAGGTCACGGCAGCAAACGCAAGTTCGTCGTCGATTTCACCAGCCCCATGCTCAAGCTGATGAGTCCCAAGGCCGCGGTGGTCGCCGAAGTCAGCGCGGTGGGCAAGATCAGCAACACGGTGGTGCAGAAGAACGTGGAGGCCGGAACCTGGCGCTTGAGCTTCGACCTCGAGCCGGAAAAAGGCAGGAATCCCACCGAACTCCGGGCCATCCTCAGATCCGGCCGCGACATCCTGACCGAGTCGTGGGTCTATCAGTGGAACGCCCCATGACCCGCGCGGCCGCCGAGGTCCCCGTCCGCCCGGACAGTGGCGTCGAAGCGATCGATGTCGCCGCGATACTCGCGCGGGTTGCCCAGTACTGGCGCGCGCAGGGTCTGCGGGACGACATGCTCATCGCCAGCCTCTCCGACGATTGCCTGAAACAGGCCCGGCGGCTGGTCGGGCGCGTTTCAGCCGAGCAATGGCTGCGACGGTCCCTGGAAGAGGCGCAGCGGCGTTTCGATCATGCCCTGGCGACGGCCATGGGTTTGCCGCCCTCCAACGACCCCCATCCCCTCGCGGCCGCGCGGGCGGCCCTGCTGTTGACGCCGGGATTCTCGGCGGACTGCCTGTTCGCGCACGACGAGGCCACCCGCCGGCTCAAGGACCGCCTGGAAGGTTGTCTTCCCCGCAATACGCCGCCGGAGTCTCCGCTCGACATGACGCCGGCGCCCTTGAGTTTCTGGCTATTCCAATCCACCGCCCGCTGAACCTGGACCTATGGCAACCCCACCCTACGAGCTGAGCCCCCGTCGGATAACGGCGCGCCGCATTTTGTTCATACTGCTGGTCGTGCTGACCACTTTCCTGGCGCTGGCCATGATCACCAGCGCTTTCCTGCAGAACGGCATCACCCCCACCGAGTTGATGCTGCTGATTCTCTACACCCTGCTGATCCTGTGGGTGAGCACTTCATTCTGGACCGCGACGCTGGGATTCTGGGTTCTGCTGCGCGGCGGGGACCGATATTCGATCGGGCGCATGCCCGCCTCGCGCGGCAAGGCGGACGCCGGCCCTCCGCGCACGGCCCTGGTGATGCCGATCTACAATGAGGACCCGACCCGCGTGAGCGCCGGGCTGCGCGCCGTCTGGCAATCGGTGCAGGAAACCGGACGGGGCGACGAGTTCGAATTGTTCATCCTCAGCGATACCCGCGATCCGGAATGCTGGATGCAGGAGGAAGTCAACTGGTATCGGATGTGCGCCGACTTCAACGCGCACGGGCGCATCTTCTACCGCAACCGGGAACGGAACGTCGCCCGCAAGAGCGGCAACCTGGAGGATTTCTGCCACCGCTGGGGTGGGCGCTACCGTTACATGGTCGTGCTCGATGCCGACAGTCTGATGGCGGGCGAAACGCTGGTCAGGATGGTCGACATGATGGAAAACCATCCCGGCGTGGCGCTCATCCAGTCGCCGCCGCTGCCGGCCAACCACAAGTCCCTGTTTTCACGTATCCTGCAGTTTGCCAGCAATTTCTACGGGGATATCTTCGTCTGGGGCATCAACTACTGGCAGTTGTCCGCCAGCGGCTACTGGGGCCATAACGCCATCATCCGCGTCGAACCCTTCGTCAAACATTGCGGCCTGTCCAAGCTGCCGGGGCGCGAGCCTTTCGGCGGCGAAATCTTCAGCCATGACACCGTCGAGGCGGGCATGCTGCGCGACTCCGGCTGGGAAGTCTGGATCGCGCCCGATCTCAAGGGCAGCTTCGAGGAGTTGCCGCCGACTCTGATCGACTACGCCAAACGCGACCGCCGCTGGTGCCAGGGCAATCTGCAGCACCTGCGCATGGTCTTCGCCAAGGATTTCTCGGGCCTCAGCCGCCTCTACTTCCTGATGGGCATCATGTCCTATGTCTCGTCCCCGCTGTGGCTGTGCTTTCTGATCCTCACCGGCTTCGAAGCCTATGTCATGAGCCAGACCATGCCGGTCTACTTCTTTGGCGACAACCTGTTTCCGGTGTGGCCGGAATCCTACGTCGTCGAGATGACCACGGTCCTGCTGGTGACCCTGTCGATGCTGTTCCTGCCCAAGTTCTGGAGTCTGATCCTGGGCATCCTCAACTGGCGCCGGCTCAAGGGCTACGGCGGCTTGTTCCGCGCCACGCTCAGCGTGGTTCTGGAAAGCGTCTTCTCCATGCTCACGGCGCCGGTGTTGATGATCTATCAGAGCAAGTTCGTCTTGGCCATCCTCATGCGCCGCAGCGTCGGCTGGCCGCCGCAAAACCGCGACGATCACCGGCTCGGGTTGTGGGAGGCGATCCAGGCGCACGGCGAGCACACCCTCATCGGGCTGCTCGCGGGCTGGATCAGTTACCGTTATGTGCAGGGCTTCTTCCTCTGGCTGATACCCGTCTTGGCGGGGCTGGTTCTGTCCATCCCGCTGTCGATGTTGTCCAGCAGCACGGCGGCCGGCCTGATCGCGCGACGCCTGGGATTGTTCCTGACGCCCGAAGAATGCCGGGAGCCGCGCGTCATCCAGTTGCTGAAACAGAACCTGGAACTCGTGGAAGCCGCCGATGCCAACGGCCTGCTGCCCGCCGAGGCCAGCAAGGTCGCCGATCCCGGGGCGTGCGCGCTGCATCTCGCCCTGCTGCCCATGCGTCCGGTCAAGAAAAGGCAACGGCATCAATTGCGGGCCTTGATCTACCAACTGGTCGAGGAAGGGCCCGAACAACTGTCTCCCGCCGACCGGCGCAGCCTGATTTCCGACCCGGAATCGCTGGTCAGGCTGCACACCTTGTCGTGGAGCGAGGGGCGCGATTCAACGAACTGATCGTTTTCGACCCGCGTATGTTGTATATCGTGCCCTTCAACCGGCTGGCTGGAGTTGACTGACTGGCGGCAAGGACCGCCGTCATTCCAGGGGTTTCAAGGACGATACCAGCGACTTGGGATGGCGTGGACAAGCTTTTCCATCGTCATGAGCGCAAGCCCACCCAACGGCCGTCCATAACCTCCATGGAGTTCAAGAATGAACGCGACGACGACATACACGATGAGAACCATGAACGGGACACGGCTTTTCATTAATCCCGTACTAATGAAAAGCGCACCGATGAACAAAGCAAGATACAAGGGATCAACTTCCATGGGCGTGGGCTCCAGGCCAAGTTGTCGGGCGAGGTAACCATACTCGCATCGTCAAGCGGCTGCCAAGTGGTTATTTGGCATGAGGTTTCCCCTTGCCCCCGAGGTTAAGCCCATCAATGCTGGTATGGGCGCCCGACAAAAGCCGCCCTTGGACGCGTTTGTTGCGGCAATAGGCTGGAACTTTGCGGTGGGAGTCGCCGGATGTCTCCGACCGGTGTCGGTTTGGTCGAAATCGAGGGCTGTTTGTTATTGCGCGCCCTGCCCCTCCGGCGGGCGGGATGTCATGAGCGCGAGATTGAACAACGAGAGGGGGGCTTAACCCCATGAAGGCCGTGTCCAGTCAAGCCGATGCCCAAATCGCCGGTACGCCCGGAACCAGCCGGTGAGTTCCTATCACAAGGCGCTACTAGTCATCGCAGGCACTTGAGTATCGGATGAAGCGGTCAACCGCCGTTTCTAGGATTATTGTCTGCCTCGGGGTTTCTCGCTCCCCCGCAATCTCTTCCCGACTCCGCCGCCGGCTCCGCGTCACGCTTCCGTCAAGACTGTTCGCGTTCCCCCCACTTCCACGTCGGGGAGTGCATTATTGAGATGGACCCCCTCCTTCCATTCAATACTGAACGACAGGGTGTCAAACCCGTGGCGCGAGGCGGTCTCGGCAATGTCTTGTTTGATTCGGTCGATGTCGATGCCGATCTGTATGTCATGTTCGCGGATTTCCTTCAATCCCGGTTCAGTGTGTTCCTCTGGCCGATTGGAGTCGAATTCGGTCTTGGTCATGGCGATGCCTCCAGGTATGGTTTCACATTCGAAAAAATGGTTGCAAAGGCATGATGATGAACAAGATTTGTTAAATTGAAATGAAGATCGCCGTCTTTGGTGGCGAGGTTCCAGCACTCGCTGGACAAAATTTCCCACCCATCCGCCCCCATGGGCGCCACCAGCACATGCACATTGCCTCCATGGCGATTTATCCATCCGGCCGCAGTTCCCGCCCCCGCGGGGGGTTTCACACCAGCCGCCAGGGCCGAAATGCGCCGAAACCCCGGAGGATGGTCATGTTGAAGACGCCAACTTTCCGCGGTTCGGCGCGCGAGGGGCGATATCGACATCGCCCCTGGTTCGATTGATCGGTCGTCCCGGGTCGGGAAACCCGGGACAGGCCTTGATCTGGTTATTGCGGCGGCCAGGGTTGCTGGTTATTGGTGATTCCCCAGGGTCCCTGGCATACGTTGGTCATGCCCGGCAAGGGGGGAGCACAACAGCCGGGAGTGACCGCATCCGTCCAGGGCTCATCTTCGCCGATGGTAATCTGACACCCCGAAGCGGTCTGTTGGGCGGTGACCGTCGCGATCTTGTAGGTCTCTATGCCCTTGCCGTACACGGGTGGCGCCTGCGACAGGGCACATTGATCCGTGAGCATGAACTGCGCCCCGGAGTTGTCGGGATCTTGGGGATCCGACTGGACCGGCAGTTGCACCGAGGTCCAGTACCAGTTGTTGACCTGCAAGCCCAATCCCGGATAGACCGAATAATTTCCGGAAATGGTAATGGGGAGTCCGCCCGGCTTAATGACCTGCTGTCCTCCGTCGGACGTAAAGACGCTGACGGTATTGCCGCCGGGACAGGGCGAAGTCGTACTGAGGCTGTTCTTGATCGTGATGGACTGGCTGGTGCTGGCCAATGACGCCGAGGTCGGGATGGCCGGCAACTGGCTGTTCCCCGGGCAGTACGTGACTACATAGCCGGTGCCGCCGGCACAGACGGCCTGCTTGTTGTCCGTGGGGTATTGATAGGCATCCGAGCAGGACACCGAGCCGCAGGTGAGGGTATTCGTATTGCCGGGCGGGAAAGCGCAAGTCTGGCCGGGATTGCTCGTGTCGATCATCTGGACCTGGACCGGCACATTGAAGAAGATGTTGGCATTCGCCGTGACGCAGTCGGTGGGGTTGCTGCCGTTGCACAAGGGCGGGGGCGATTCCGGCCCCGAGCCGTAATTGGTGCTGAGATCGACGAAGTCCTGGTTCAGGCTGCTGCCGCCATTCGGGGTAAGCTCGAAGGTCGTGCCGTAGGTATTGTCGTACACCATCTGCGAGCCGCAGCAGGGGGTTGATGATGTCGTGGTGCACTGGTGAGCGGCGGCATTGGTGGGTTGACAATACGCCGCGAACGTCAGGTTGTTGTTGTGGGGCGGATTATTGCCCCACATATACCCCATGCGTTGACCGGACGCCTGTATGTCGGACCAGGTCTGGCAGGCGAGTTGCTGACACTGGCTGTCGGTGGTCACGGGAGCGACCAGAAAGGTATTCGGGGCGTTCTGCCTCAGTATCCCCGAGCTTCCGGTCGGCCAACTCACGCTTTCATATTGACCGAGAACCGTACCGTTGATCGTGCTGCTGGTCGGCGACATGATCTTGAGGCTGGTGGCGCAATTGTTGTAGACAATCAGGGTGGCGGCCTGCGCGCTGGGCGGGGCAGCCGTGATCAGGGACTTCACCTCGCTGACGGTATCGTTCACCTCGTCGTCGAGGAAAGGCTTGACGGGCAAATGGCCGGCGTTGCCGGCCGGGCAGCCGGCGCCCCCTTTCTTGATGGCCCGGTCATACTGCCGCGTGTAATTTCTTTCGCAGCGCGCCGCGGCTTTGTCGGTTGCGGCGACCTTCCGTCCCCTGATCGTGGCGGCTTCCGCTCGCAAGCGGCAGTCCAGATACTCGCCGGTGACGGCATGCAGTCTGGCCTGACAGTTGCTTGCCTTCGCGCCGATGGCGAATGCCGGCAGACTGATCATCAAGGCGCCGACGCTGAACGTCAGTATGGCCGGGATTTTCACTATGAACCGGTTTTTCATGGCCTTTCCCCGATAGATGTCACGTTTGGAGGGTCGGGAACGAAACCATCGCTCCCGCTGGCTTGGGTTCGACGGCTATCCGTGTCCATCGCGTGACATCGTGGCACTCTTGGAACGGTAAGGCAACGCTTTCGCGCCTATTGCCCGAAAGAACGGACCCGAATTCACCCCCTGGCGGTACGGCTCGTGCGTGGCGGCCAGTAGCCGCCCTTGGCACGCAACCTGACGCGATCATTCGCGGAAAAAAAACCGGCCCGAGGGCCGGTTATTCACGTGAACGACTCGGGCTTGTCTCAACGCCGCAGCTTGTAATTGCGGCCGTAGAAGATCTCCGCCATTTCGTGCTTCAACTGGCGCTGGATGGCGACCCGTTCCTGGGGGTCCAGGGCATCCTTGTCGGTCTCGAACAGGTAATTGTCCAGCACGAAATCCTTCAGGATCATCTTGGTATGGAAGATGTTTTCCTGATAGACGTTGACGTCGATCATCTGATAGCGCTCGGCCGTGACATCCGAGATGTAGTTCTGGATCGAGGTGATCTCGTGGTCGATGTAATGCTTCTGGCCGCTGATGTCTCGGGTAAACCCCCGGACACGGTAATCCATGATGACGATGTCGGACTCGAAGCTGTGGATCAGATAGTTCAGCGCCTTCAGCGGGGAAATGCGCCCGCAGGTCGACACGTCGATATCGGCGCGGAAGGTGCTGATGCCGCCGTAGGGGTGGCTCTCCGGGTAGGTGTGAACGGTGATGTGGCTCTTGTTGAGATGCGCCACCACCGAGTCCGGGAGGGGACCCGGCTCCTCCATGTTGCCGACCATCGAGGGCACGTCATGGCCCTCGGAAATCAGCATGGTCACGCTGGCGCCCTGGGGTTCGTAGTCCTGCCGGGCGATGTTGAGGATTTGCGCGCCGATGATGGCGTTCACATCGCTGAGGATCTGCGTAAGCCGCTCGGCGTTGTACATCTCGTCGATGTACTCGATGTAGCGCCGTTGCTGCTGCTCGGTCTTGGCATAGCAGATGTCGTAGATGTTGAAACTCAACGACTTGGTGAGATTGTTGAAACCATGCAGTTGGATTTTTTCGAGATCCATCGTCTTAACGATACCCCTTGAAAGGTTGCGCCTGCCGGGGGAGCGGCGGGAGGGAAACGGGAGAAATCGGCAAGGGCGGCGCTTCAGTCGGCCTCGACGATTTCGAAATCGTGCGTGATTTCCGCCGTCTTGCCGATCATGATGGAAGCGGAACAGTATTTCTCCGCCGAAAGCTTGACGGCGCGCTCGACAGCGGATGGCGTCAAACCCTTGCCGGAGACGACGAAGTGCAGATGAATGCGGATGAAGACCTTGGGATCGGTCGCGGCCCGCTCGGCTTCCAGCAGGGTTTCACAACCGCGAATGTCATGGCGCCCCTTGCGCAGGATATGCACCACATCAAAGGATGCGCAGCCGCCCATGCCGATCAGCAGCATCTCCATCGGACGCACCCCGAGATTTCGGCCGCCGGATTCCGGCGGCCCATCCATGACCATGGCATGCCCGCTGCCGGACTCCCCCAGAAACATGGCCTCTTCGACCCACTTAACACGTGCCTTCATGCCAGGGACACCCTCCAACGAATAGCCGCGTAATTTAGCACAACGTCAAGCCATCGAAGAGATTTTTTCCGGCCAGCGGGTCATCCAGCCGGGCGTAGCCAGTGCTCGAAGCCGACGCGGATGCGTCAAGCGGCTTGCAAGAGCCCGCTATGGCGCAGCAGCGCGTCGATCTCGGGTTCCCGCCCCCGGAAGGCAATGAACAATTCCATGGCGCCCTGGCTGCCGCCCTTCTCCAGGATGTTTTCCAGGAAGGCCTGGCCGGTTTCGGGATCGAAGATGCCCTTTTCCTCGAACAGGGAGAAGGCGTCGCTGGACAGGACCTCGGCCCACTTGTAGCTGTAATAGCCCGCCGCGTAGCCGCCGCCGAAGATGTGGGAGAAGCTGTGCGGGAAGCGGTTGAAAGGAGGCGGTATGACAACCGCGACCTTGGCGCGGACTTCCCCGAGAATGGGGTAGATGCGTCCGCCCAGGCCCGGATCGAAATCCCGGTGGATGCGAAAATCGAACAGGGCGAACTCGAGCTGCCGCAGCATCTGCATGCCGGACTGGAAATTGCGGGCGGCGAGCATCTTGTCGAGCAGGCTGCGGGGCAAGGGCTCGCCGGTCTCATGATGACCGGAAATCAGCGCCAGCGCCTCGGGTTCCCAGCAGAAGTTCTCCATGAACTGGCTAGGCAGCTCGACGGCATCCCACTCGACGCCGTGGATGCCCGACACGCCGAGATGATCGACCCGGGTCAGCATGTGCTGCAGACCGTGCCCGAATTCATGGAACAGCGTCAGCACTTCGTCATGCCGCAGCAACGCCGGCGAATTGCCGGTGGGGGGCGTGAAATTGCAGGTGAGATAGGCGACGGGAATCTGCACCCCATCCGCCAGCTTCCGCCGCGTCACGCACTCGTCCATCCAGGCGCCGCCGCGCTTCTTGGGACGGGCGTAGAGATCCAGGTAGAAAGCGCCACGCAGCTCACCCAAGGGCTCGCGGATTTCGTAATACTTGACGTCCGGATGCCAGACATCGACGCCGGTCCGCTCGGCGACCTTGACGCCGTAGAGCCGTTCCACCACGGCGAACAGGCCGGCCACGGCGCGCGGGGCGGGAAAGTAGGCGCGGACTTCTTCCTCGGAGAGTTGGTACTTGCTCTGCCGCAGTTTTTCCGAGACATAGGTCCAGTCCCAGGCCCCGGGCTCCTCGATGCCCAGTTCGCCTTCGGCGAAGGATTTGAGTTCGGCCAGATCCTGCCGGGCCGAGGGCAGCGAGCGTTCGGCCAGATCCTCCAGAAACCGCACCACCTCCCCGGTCGCTGGCGCCATCTTGGTCGCCAGCGACAGCTCGGCGAAGTCGCGGAATCCCAGCAGTTGGGCCTCCTCGTGGCGCAGGGCCAGGAGGCTCTCCATGATCGGCGTGTTGTCCCACTGGCCGGCGTTGGGACCCTGATCGGAAGCGCGGGTCGCGTAAGCCGTGTAAAGCTCCCGCCGCAACTCGCGATTGTCGGCATAGGTCATGATGGCGATGTACGAAGGAAACTCCAGCGTGAACAACCAGCCGGTCAGACCCTTGGCGGCGGCCGCCTGCGCCGCCATGGCGCGGGCGGCTTCCGGGAGCCCGGCCAAAAGCGCCTCGTCCTCGATAGGCCGGTGCCAGCCCTGGGTGGCGTCCAGCACGTTGTCCTGAAACCGGCTGCCCAGTTTGGACAATTCCTGAGCGATGGCCTTGAAACGCTGCTTCTTCTCCTCCGGCAGATCGACGCCCGACAGGCGGAAATCCCGCAGGGCGTTCTCGACGATCTTGCGCTGGGCCTGCTCCAGACCGGCGAACTCGGGGCTGTCGGCCAGGGCGCGATAGGCCTGGAACAGCCGGTCGTTCTGGCCGACCTCGGTGGCGTATTCGCTCAAGAGCGGCAAACAGGCATTGTAGGCCTCGCGCAGTTCGTCGCTATTGACCACGGCGTTGAGGTGACCGACCGGCGACCAGGCCCGGTTGATGCGATCATCGATATCCTCCAATGGTTCGATCAGATTGGCCCAACTGTAGGGCGCGCCCTGGGCCAGGCGTTCCTCGATGGCCTGGCTGCTTTCGTCGATCAACCGGCGGACGGCGGGTTCGACGTGCTCGGGCCGGATTTGTGAAAAGGCGGGTAGGGGATGGTTTTCCAGCAGGGGGTTGTTCATCATTGGCGTCATTGAAAATAACAAATCGAGCCGCTAGGACCGCGGCGCGGAAAAAAACGTTCAGGGGCTCTCAGAAAAAGCAGTTGGACAGGAATCTACAGGATAAACAGGATGATGCGACTTATCGCGGGTGCGAGTTCATTCGCACACCAAGCCCTGAAAAGGCGAATGAATTCGCCCCTACATCAAGCCCAACCGCCGGATTTAGGGTTTGCCCTTAGGCTTCAGCCCAGCCGCTTGTGCATTTCCAGCACATTGCCCGCATCGGTCCTGTGGTAGCTGACGCAATCCATGAGGGTCCGAATCAGGAAGATACCCCGCCCTCTCTCGCTCAAGGCTTCCATATCCGGTGTGGGCACCAGATCGATATCGAAGCCCTGACCATGATCGTAGACACGGACGCACAGATCGTCTTCCTCGATGAAAATGCAGACCCGCACCGTGTGGTCGCTGTCGACCGGGCTGGAATGCTCGATGGCATTGACCATCGCCTCGGTCAGCACCAGGTTGAGATGGAAGGCCAGGGCGTCGCGGTCGCCGCCGTAGTGATCCAGCGCCCGCGCCACCTCCTCGGCGATGTTCCCAATCAGGCTCAGATAGCGCTTCTTGTTGGGCACCACGATGTCAAGGTGGATATCATCCCTGTGGAACATGTTCCGCTTCCTCCCCGGCTACGGCCAGGGCGTCATCCAGGGTGGGATGGATATCGAAAACCCGATGCAGGCGGGTCAGTTCGAACATGGATTGCACGCGGGGTTGCAACCCCGACAGCACGAACTGGCTGGACCGCAAGTTGGCATTCTTGTAGCCCGACAGCAGGGCGCCCAGACCGGAACTGTCTATGAAGCTGACGCCGGCGAGATTCACGATCAATCGCTGACCGCCCGACTCCAGCAAGCCCAGAATCCTGTCCCGGAACTCACCGGAGTTCATCGCATCCAGTCGCTCTTCCTTGATGGTGAGGACGGTCCATCCTTCGCGGGCTTCCGTCGAGATATTCATCGGATCTCCTGACAACAGGTAAGTATGACCATGTCCGGGGTCCCGCTTTGACGCTAGGATTCAGGCACGGGAGTTGACGATACCAGAATTTTATCCACCCGGTTCTTATCCATGTCCACCACCTCGAAATGCAGCTTGCCCCAGTCGAAGCGATCCGCCGCGCGCGGGATATGACCCAATTGCAGCATGACGAATCCGCCAATGGTATGGAAATTGCCGGTCGCCTCATCGGGAAGCGCCTCGACCTCGAATAGTTGCTTGAACTTCTCGACGCTCAGCGTCCCGTCCAGCAGCCAGGATCCGTCCTCGCGCTGGATGGCCTCGGGCTCGTCGTCGCCGGCTTCCTCGGACGGGATATCGCCAACGATGGCCTCCATCACGTCCTTGAGCGTCGCCAGACCGGCGACCTCGCCATATTCATCCACCACGAGCGCCAGCGCGATCTTCGAACGCTTGAACTCTTCCAGCAGCTGCACGGAACTCAATGATTTCGGAATATAGTTGGCGGGCCGGATTGCGGCCGTCAACTTGAGTTCATCGCCCGACAAGGCCCGCCGCAACAGATCCTTGGCCTCGACGACCCCGAGGACATTATCCAGCCCCTGGCGGCATACCGGAATGACCGAATACGGGCTTTCGATCAGTCGCTTGCGGCTCTCCTCGATCGGATTGGCCACATCCAGGTAGTACATGTCCATGCGGGGCGTCATGATGGCGCCCACCTTCAGGGCATCCAGGCGCATCACGTTGGAGACCAACTCCTTTTCACCCTTGTGGAACAATCCGGCTTCCGTGCCCTGGTCGATCATCAGCTTGATCTCCTTCTCGGTAACCTGGGGCTCGTCGGACTTCTTGACCCTGAGGACCATCAGCGCCAGATCCGTGGACCAACTGAGGAGTTTCACCAGGGGATAGGTCAGGACGGACAGCCAACCCATCGGACGCGCCATGATCATGGCGATGATTTCCGGCTTCAGTAAGGCCAGCCGCTTGGGCACCAGTTCACCGATGATCAGCGAGAAATAGGTGATTAGCATGACCACGATCACCGACGCCAGCGGTTCGCTGTAGTCGGAAAGCCCTTCGACCTGCTTAAGGTAGTCGCCGACCCGCCCGGCGAGCGCGGCCTCGCCCAAGGCGCCGCTCATGATACCGATGAGGGTGATCCCGACTTGAATGGTGGACAAGAAGTGACTGGGTTCGTTGGCCAGATCCAGGGCGGCCTTGGCCCCCGCCATCCCCTCCTCCACGGCCTGCCGAAGGCGGAATTTACGTGCGGAGAGGATGGCGATTTCGGACATCGCGAAAAGGCCGTTCAATATGAACAAACCCGTCAACAGGAGTACGTCCATTCAGGAGGGTGAGAAATTTAACAGTGGCTTAGGGTAGCGAATCCCCGCCGGGGATGCAAAAGCCGGCAACCCCGGTTTCAGCGCCCGCGGTGGATTTCCGGCGACGAGTCCGGAAATCGCGGGGACATGGACTCAGAGCTTGTGAATAAACCCCGGCCGTAGCGAGGGCGTCCCGGGGCGTGATGGCAAGGCGCGGGGGTGCACAAAATCGGGGAGTCCAGCAGCGCTAAACGACTAGATTTTGGGGGTCCCCGCAACGCCGCCCACCGCGTCCAGGGGTGTCCGCGGTAGGCCGGGGGGGTTATTCACAAACTCTTATGACCCCGCTCCAGACCGAAGTTTACATCGGGCTCGGAATGCGGTTCTTGCCTCTACCCGGCGAGTCGAGTTAAATGATTCAAACGCGGGCGGCGCCATCGTCTTGCTCCCTTGAAACGATCCTTCCACTATCCCTCGCGTCGCGAATTCTCCTGGACCCCTTTGCCCACGGCATGACTCCCAAACCGAAAACCCCGTTCGGAATCCTTTCTTGACTTCCACTTCCAAAAGCCTCATCGCGCGCGGCTCCGTGGGTTCTCTCGCCATTCGGGTGGGCACGGTCGGCCTGGCCTTCGTCAGCCAGTTGTTGCTGGCGCGGTGGATGGGAGCCGAGCACTATGGCTTGTACGTCTATGCGC
>Ga0233420_10000663_pt1 | contig 14099 bp, 15 predicted proteins | sample Watercolumn_Mata_4_FD_183009 | JGI IMG/M metagenome (GOLD analysis project Ga0233420, IMG submission 183009) | Freshwater microbial communities from Lake Matano, South Sulawesi, Indonesia - Watercolumn_Matano_2014_102_MG | ecosystem: Environmental > Aquatic > Freshwater > Lake | place...
GGCCTCGGTTGAGGATCCTTATACCTTTTTTCTCACCCCGGATGAGAATAAACAGTCCAAAGATGATTTGGGTGGAAAGTTTGAAGGAATCGGCGCACAGCTTGGCCTGCAGGAAAACCGTATCACGGTAATTGCGCCGTTAAAAAATTCTCCGGCCGAAGCCGCCGGGGTAAAAGCGGGAGATTTCATCAACAAAGTCGACGGTGCATCAACCAAAGGATGGGTTCTTCCCCAGGCCGTCTCAAAAATCCGCGGAAAAAAGGGAACAAAAGTAAAACTCACATTGGAGCGTGCGGGGAAGGAAATCGATATTGAAATAACCCGAGACACCATCAAAGTAGAATCGGTTGAGGCAAAACTGAATGAAAAAAAACGGAGTTGTGAAATCATCTGTGACAGTGTGGCATATCTTAAACTAAATCAGTTCGGGGAAAATACCGTAGATGAATGGGAGGTAAAAGTGGCAGAGATTAAGGATGCGTGGAATAAAAAAACGATAAAGGGAATGGTTTTGGATCTTCGTGATAATCCAGGTGGTTATCTTGAAAGCTCCGTCTATCTGGCCGGGGAGTTCCTGCCAAAGGGAAAATTAGTGGTGAAACAGGAGTCAAAAATGTTGGGGGACAAAGAATATATCGTGATGCGGACCGGACAGCTGTTGGATATTCCTCTCGTCGTCCTGGTGAATAAAGGGTCGGCCTCTGCCGCCGAGATACTGTCAGGAGCTCTCCGTGACCATAAAAGATCCAGACTCATCGGGGAAAAGACCTTTGGCAAGGGGTCGGTGCAAGAGGCTCTTGACATGCGCGACGGGGCAGGGCTCCATGTGACGGTTGCCAAGTGGATTTTGCCGGGGGGAGACTGGATTAACCATAAAGGAATTGAACCGGATATCAAAAGTGAGATGACCGTATCTCTGGGCAACACCCTTACCCGCGAGACCGATACCCAGCTCGATCGCGCGATTGAAGAAGTGGTGAAATGAGGTCAGAAAGTAAACAAACTCAGGAAGTTATAGAGAGATGACTTCTTTATCTCGATGAGTCCCCCCGTATCAGCCGCAACGTAGAGCTCCCGGGGTATGTTGATGGGGATGACCCAGAATAACTTTTCGGTTTTATCGGCAAGTATTTTATACTGAAGCTGTTTATCCCGCACTTCAAGCAGGATGTCACGAGGGATACCTGTCTGATCAACCACCTTTAACTGGCGCATGATGGCCATGGCGTCGCCCGGCATGATGGATACTTTCATGGGGCCTGCCGGCGTATCAACGGCAAGGATATTGGTTGACGGATTGACGGACAGGGACATGGTAGTGCGCGCCTTTGTATCGTCCTGCTGAATGGTAAGGTCTCTGCTGTTTTGTTCGTTGGTCGATACGGTGACCGCCTGAACCCCTTTTTGGATAACAAATTCCTGTTGTGATACGGCGAGTGTCCCTCCCTGTTTTTCCTCAAGCGTGATATCAAGAGAGCCTGCGGGTTTCTCGGGAGTATCTATAACAGCAGCCTTTTCAGTTGAAGGAAGATTAATTGAAATGACCTTCACGTCTTCTCCTTTTATTATGCGGGTTACCGGGGTAGGGGGGCGTGAATAGGGAACGAGTGGGTTTATGGTCGGTTGAGGCATTTCTATGACAATGGTCGATTTTATGCCCCGAAACTGCGGCAGTATTGGAGTTGAGGTAGGAAACGGAATATCAATATTGTCCTGGGGAGTTGGCTCCTGGATTACAATGTTGGTGGGAGACGGTTGTTGTTCAATTCGATCTGTCGGTATAGGTGACTGATGGACAGGAAACTGAGTTGGGGAAGGGAAAATAGGTGTTGCGGTAGGCCAACGGGCAGGCCGATATGTTTTTACTACAGTGGGGGTGGCAGTTGGAATAGGAGTCGCGGTGAGGATTACTTTCGGCGTGGAGGTCGGATGAGGGATGGTTGGACTGAGATAGCGTGTCGGATAGGGAGTAAGGGAGGGTATCGGGGTAGGAGTTGAACTCGGGGTGGGGGTAGCCGAAGGACGAGGCGTTGTGCTTGGGGACGGGGTTGTTGGAACGGGGGTGAGCGTTGGAGTCAATGAGGGAATTCTTCTCTGACTACGCAGAGAGGCAGACTTGATTATGTATGTATAGATATTATTATTATCATCTTTTCCCAAAACCTGGCCGGAAAACATGATAAAATTCCGATCGGTCATCACTCCGTATCCATACGTCTGTCTTTGAATTAGGAAAAAAACAACGAGGGAGAATAACACGGATACGGCAAGATATTTCCTTTTCATTAACTATAATACTACTACATGTTTGATACCCATTGCCATTTAAATTTTTCCCGTTTTAAGAAAAATGTGAAGGAAGTGGTTGAAAATGCGGCAAGGGCAGGCATAGTTCATATCTTGGTGCCCGGCACGGATCTTTCCACATCGCAAAGAGCGGTAAAGATTGCCCATGATTTTGAAAACATATATGCGGCAGTTGGCATTCATCCGCATCACGCGGTTGAGTTTAGTTATCAGCTATTAGGTATTAGATATCAGGAAGAAATGAAACAGATTGAAACATTGCTTCAAGATGAAAAAGTTGTGGCAATAGGTGAGGTGGGACTGGATCGACATGTGTATACGAATACAAAATATGAGAATAATGTCATTAACAAGGATGTTATGCGGGTACAAAAAGATCTGCTCATAGAACAGTTGAGATTAGCAAAAAAATACAATAAATCAGTAATTTTACATAACAGAGAGGCAAAAAGAGATATTCTAGATGTATTAACCAATAACTACTCACTAATAACTGATAACTCTTTAGTTTTCCATTGTTGCGAGGCAGATCAGGAGTTGTTATCTTTCGCACAAGAGCACAATATATTTATTGGGGTGGATGGAGACGTGACATATGATGTCAAAAAACAGAACTTCGTCAAATTAGTCCCCCTTGATCTTCTGGTATTGGAGACGGATTCACCTTATCTGCTTCCCGAACCCTTCAGGTCAAAGAGGATGTTTCCCAACGAGCCAAAAAACATCCCGCTCATCGCGCAATGCATCTCAGAGCTAAAAAAAACTTCAATTAAACATTTAATTAAAGTAACGACTGAAAACGCGAAAAAATTGTTTCTATGAAACCGCCGTCAAAAAGGCTTCCTTGAACCGTTGTTGAGAGTAGATTTTAGCTTGTTTTTGAGCCTCAGAGCCTAGTCGTTTTCTTTTCTCCGGACTGGTACAGCCTTTTATCGCCCCCGCTATTTCCTGTACGTTTTCAGGGTCTGCAAACTCAGCCGCCGTGCCTGCGATTTCATGGAAGATGGGGCGGTCGGAGAGAAGAGAGGGGCAACCGAAAGTGGACGCTTCGACATAGGAAAATCCAAATCCTTCGTCGCGTGACAACAATATATTCAAGCTTGCATGTTCATATAATGTTATCAGTTCCTCATCCGGGATAAAACCGGGGAAAATAAAGCGTTTGTCGTCTTTTGCCAGGGAAAGGAATTCACGCAGTTCATTTTGCCAAGCATGAACCGCTTGCGCGCAGATATTTTCCCGCGTTGGTTGTCTCGCATGCCATATACTCGAATCCACGCCTTTCGCTTTAGCAAACACGCTCCCAACAAATACACAGGGCACATCCCCGAGCTTTATCGCGCGGGCGATATGTACGAGATTCTTGTTCCAGGTTGCGTCGCCGACGTAAATAACATAATTTTTAGTTTTCAATTTGAGATTTGAATTCAAATCTAAACTTTCAATGTTCGATTTCGAATACGTTTTATCATTTGAATTTGATTTCAAATGAAACTTTTTAAGTTTTACATGAGTAAATATATGAGACAGACACGGATACACAACTTTGATCCTGCTTTGATCTACATTCAGGATATTGATAATATCCCTTTTGCTCGCCTCCGAGTCAGTGACGATCACATCATAGTGTCGGAGAGCCAACATATTTAAAAATATATTCAGTCGCCCTTTCAGCCCGGCTGGGAAATGAGCAGGATATTTCAGCGGAATAAGATCATGAATTACGGCAATTTGTTTTTTTGCGATACGGAACAAGGAGAGAGGGGGTTGGAGAAGGTTGAGGAAGGGGTTTACAAAGACTGAATTTTCAATACCCAAATCCCAAAATCCAAATCCCAATTTCCGATGTCCAGTAGGTGAAATAAATTCAAACTCATCTTTGAAGTTTTCACGGAGGATTTGGAGATAGCGTCCGATGCCGCGGACCTTGCTTTTTTGGTCTTGTGCCGTGGGATCAAGTACATACGCCTTCATGTGCTCATTATAGCATGCGTCCATGATAGGCCCGCCTTGGCAACCTCGCAGGTTGCAAGGGCCGTTGTGTCAAGGTTTAGCTTGAGAAAACGGGCTATTATTGATATAATCGAGGGAATATGAAGAGGAGTTCGCAACTTCCCAAAATGCTTTCCCAACAGCTTCATTCGTTCATCTCATCCCAGATGGTTCGTTGTATGGCTCATTACAATGAGCCAAAACTTAGGCAGACCATTCAGAAGAATTTTGAATGGCTCGAGAAATTTGCCCATATCCACTATGAATCGCGTATCAAACGGGCGCAGGATCTGGGATCAAAAGAAGTGCATGAAGCGCGGGAACTTTCCAAACGGTATATCGGCTTGGGGAACCATGATTTTTTTGTCACCTGTGTTGACGGGCGCAACATGCCGACCGTCATGTTTTCAAAACCGCCTCATGTGGGGGGAGTGCTTCGCGCCCCGGCCGGGGCCGTCACGGGATTTATGGAGGCGCAAATTGCGGGTGATGTATTTATTGATTACGAATCATACGTGGTTCAACAGATTGTCACTCTTCTCAAAGACAAAGCGGGAGACACCATATTTTATGGACTGGACTCCCATATCGGGTGTGCCGCGCGGGCGCAGATTCACGCAACTGAAGGAGGAAGCCAGCTGGATGGAGGATTGAGAGCGGACATCCTCAGCAAACTTATGACCGCGCGCGGCATACTGCATCTTCGGTCAACCCTCAAGGAGTCAGGCGAAGACCCAGCCGAAATTATCCCCACTTTTTTCTCCTACGATCCCCACTCAGGGGGTGTTGTGATGGGGCTTGAGATGCATGTAAATGATGAGGAAGTTGCCAAAACCGGCTATACTCCTGAGCTTCTCGATAAGCTTGCCAAAGACGGACGAATCGTACGCACCCTTGACCTATTCAAAGACAATAAAGTCTTGGAGCAATTAAACATTCATATCAAGCCCTCAACTGCCAACTTTCGGGAAAGATATGCCGATTCACTCCTCAGAAACTGGAAGGGCATCACTCATCTCTACGAAGACGGGCGGGGATATATCTACTTCAAGATTCTTGAACGGCTCAAACATGCCTATTCGCTTTCCGGATGGATCATCGGAAGCACAGATTCGTTCTTGAGAAGAACCATTTCCGACAGAACCCTGAAACAAAAGGCGAAGTTTCTTCTGAAAAATCTTGTCACCCGCTATTCAATTGCCGGGGCAAAGGAAAAATGGCCATATGATACCCATCAGGAAGAGATGGCGGTGATAACCGATGGGGGATATGCACCCTTTTCGGCGCTTGACGCGTTTGCCGTGTTTTCAAGAGACCTGAATGCTCTCCTTATGAACACCAAACTTACCATTGACCTTCTCCGCGCCTCCCGCCGGTCGGGAAAGATCACGGACCCTGTTATACAAAGCCTCCTTTCTCCTTCCGAGTTCATCGTGGCTCCCGTATTCATTTCCAATAAAGCAATCCTCAAGGGATTTAAAGAGGAGAGCTGGAAAGCCCTTGAGTCATTCCGTTTTGACCATATATTTTCGGAGATAAACTGGGATGAAGAGCGGGTCTTAAAATGGGATAAAAGCGATGTCCAAAGGCTTTTTATGAGAGTTGCGCAAGACAAGAATCTCCTCCTTGACCTGAACGACTCGCTTAAATTCATCGACGGCATCTACGAGCTTTTCAACCGCATGCGCATCATGATGAAGGACAAATATTTCCGTCAGATGATTCTCCATGGTAATATTGTCGTGTTCAACAACCTTGTTGACCATGACCGCATGCCTCGATTGATACTGAGGTTCGTGATATAATATTCTTTCATGCAGACGATGTATCTTTCCCGCGGACACGTTGCGGAGCTGGTGCAGGCAAACAAATATAAAATCGATCATTCACTCCAATTTATCAGCAGGTGCATCGACGACCGGTATCACAACATAGATCATCCGGCATCATTGGCTCTTCCCGGTGCCGATCCGGGAGAGCTGGCGCTCATCCTGGCAACAGGAAACTCTTACGGATTTGAGGTGGATAAGAAAAAAGCGTTTAAGACATTGGAAGCGGTGGTAGGAGGGGTGAGGAACCTCCAAATGCATACGGATTTGCGTGATAAGAACAAAGACGCTTTTAAAGGATGCGGACACATGAACCAACTTGAGATATTACCCGAGATGTATAGTCTTACTCACGAAGATGTCGAGTTTATTCTTTCTTCATTTAACCTTGCCAAATCACGCCATGCGCACGAAGTGGTTCTTGAAGGCCAGCATAAAAAGAACGCGGTTGTCATCGTAAAAGGGGATTACGGCATACTGCCGCGCCATTATCTGGAAGTGAACGGCCAAAAGGTGCTTGTCGAGGTGTTTGAGTATCATCAAACCCTCGTTGACAGAAGACACCGCGCCCTGGCGCGCGCGTTGATCAAGGACGGCGCCGTGAAACTCCTTAGGGGCCAGGATGAGGAGTCTCTGTACGAGGCATTCGGTGACATCGGTGAAAATCATCTCATGGAGACACTGCTGAATCTGGCCAAAGGAATGCCGATCTATGAGGTATTATTTGATAATAAGGGAGAGTTTGAAGTTGGGGAGTTGGGAGAGGTATAAGATTGTAGATCAGAGCGAAAAAGTTGTTTCGAATATCTATTCGCCTCGTCGCAAAGTGATAGTTGTTAAAAAAATCCACATGCTGCGTCGCGTATTGATGTTACAAGTTACATGTTCTATGATTCTCGGTCCCACATTACTTTTAAAACTCGTTAAAGAAAAAAAATTGGTAGAAGGATTAGCGGAGAGGGAATTAACAACTCCTGAGGGCGCCGGATTTGATCTGCGGTTGGGGGAAGTGTATAAAATTTCAGGGCGCGCGTTTCTGGGTATATCCGAACGAGAGACGCCGAAGATAGAATTAGTTACAAAGGTAGAAGATGGAAAGAGGAATACGATCATCATCAGGCCGGGCGATTATTTTCTGGTCACCACAATCGAGAGTGTTAACTTGCCGCTTAACATTACTGCCAACCTGAAGCCGAGAACTACGACGTTCCGAAGCGGATTATTTTTGAGAACGGGGAATGTCGCCCCTGGATACTGCGGAAAGCTTACCTTCGGCCTCAAGAACGAGGGGCCGATTGAAGTCGTCATCGAAATGGGCGCACGGTTTGTTCACGTTCAATTTGAGTGGGTTGACGGAGGAGGGAATCAATACAAAGGGCAGTGGCAGGGGGGGAGAGTGACGACGATAAATCGCGAGACGCAAATTTGAGAGAGCGCAATTGCAACATGCTTTTTTATGCCGTTCACACTGTAAAATCCCTTTAACGATTTTACAGTGCAAGCCCTCAGGGTTAAGCCCCGAGCGATTGCATAAAAAATCATGATTGCAATTTTATTTTTCTCAGATTTATTATTAACTTCTTTATCATTCCAATCGAATGTTGCGGGAAATTGGCAATACGGATGTGAGTATTTTTATACTCTCCGTAACCTCTCCCGATAATCATCCCCTTCTCTTTTAAAGTATTTGCTATGTGTTCTGCATCATTCTTTACCTCAATAACCATGACGGTTCTTGACCGGTATTTTTTGTTTGCAATAAAAGGTTTTGCCCATGAGCAGTTATCAAAGTAATCATAGAGAAGTTTTGCTTTTTTTTCTGTTTCTTTGCGTATGTTTATTATCCCCCTTTTCAATATATCGCCCGCGACTTTGGCCATCAAATAAATCGCCAAAATATTCGGGGTTTCGGGAGTTTGGTTGCTTTCAGCTTTGGCGAACAACTCTTTGAACGAATGATATGATCCGACTGATCGGTCTGTCAATTTATTATTGACAATAAGAACACTTAATCCGGCCGGGAGCCCCAATCCCTTTTGCACGGAAAAGAACGCGATATCAATATAATTGAAATTGATCTCGGGGTATGGGAACGATGAAACCATATCAAGCGCCAAAGGAATGGAGGAATATTTTTTTTTGATCCTATATATTTCTTCCATCGGAATCATTATGCCAATCGATGTTTCATTATGGGTAATGCAGATGATTTCGGTATGTTTGGGAATAATTAATTGGTTAAAAAGTTGAGATGGTTTAAAAGTTATATATGAGGATTGCTTGCCAAGATTGATTGCCATCTCATACCATTTCTTTGAAAAGGCCCCGTCAACAACATGGAAGCTCTTTTTTTTCACCAAATTCTGGATGGTCCGCTCCATTACCTCAAGGGAAGAGGAAAGGAAGGCGATTTCGTGGGTTGAAGGGATAGACAAGAGCTGTCGGATACTGTCTTTGGCTTCTTTAAAAATTTCTTTGAACGCATCGCTTCGGTGAGAGATGGAACAGATATTGTTTTTCAGCGCATCGCGGATATGTTTGGGAGCGGTTGGGTAAAGTTGAGAAGGCCCCGGAGTGAAATAGATGTTTTTCATTGATGTATAAAAATCGCATTGTAATTTTCCTATATTTCTAATATAAAATCCGATACTTGATAGTATTGGGAATCTGCTTTAATTCCTTCAGCATGTCCTTGCTATATTTTTTGTTTATGTCCGTGATAACGTATCCGACGTTTTCGTTTGTCTTCAGGTACTGGCTCTCGATATTGGCTCCGTTTGCGGCCAGTATCGTGTTTATCGAAGCGAGGATGCCCGGCACATTCTCATGGATGTGAAGGAGCCGGTGGGTATTCTTTTCAATGGGGGGAGGGGTAATGCGCGGGAAGTTCACACTCATCTCCGTCGTACCCGCGTCGATGAAGTTGATAAGCTGTTTTGTGACAAATGAGGCAATATCCCTTTGGGCCTCTCCGGTTGATCCCGCAATATGAGGAGTAAGGATGACATTGGCCAGACGCCGGAGGGGTGAGGCAAAGACCTCATCTTTCCCCTTTGGTTCATACGGAAAAACGTCGATGGCCGCGCCCTTTATCCGGCCATTTTTGATATGCCTGACCAAAGCATCAACATCAACTATAAATCCCCTGCTTAGGTTAAGAAAGATTACTCCTTGCTTCATCAGTCCAAACTCCTTTTCCCCGAGGAGGTTTATATTTTCTCTTCTGCCATCGACATGGACCGATATGACATCACTCAGTCTTAATAAACTCCTCAACGAATCACATTTTTTTGCATTACCCAAAGGCAGGACCTCCGAGGTATCGTAAAAATAGACTTCCATCCCGAGGTTTTCGGCAAGCACGGAGAGCTGTGAGCCGATATGGCCATACCCAATGATGCCGAGTTTTTTTCGGCGGATCTCGCTGCTTCCTGCCGCCGATTTATCCCAAATACCCCGGTGGAGGCAATTGTTCTTATCCATAATATTTCTTGAAAGCATGATAATCTGGCCGAGAGCAAGCTCAACCACGCTTCGGGTATTGGAAAAGGGAGCATTAAACACGGGAACTCCTTTTTTTGACGAGCTTTCAAGGTCAATCTGATTGGTACCGATGCAGTAAGCTCCTATACTTAATAAATGGGGAGCCTTTTGCAGGAGTGGCGCGGATATCTGAGTGCGGGACCTAATTCCCAGTATATGGACGTCTTTTATGTTCTCTTCGAGGACTTCATTGTTGAGCGCTTTTTCACGCCATTCAACTGAAAAACCCTTTTTTTCAAAAAGAGAAACCGCCTCGCTATCAATATTTTCAAGGAGAAGGATCTTAATCCGATTCCTCGGATACGAGACTGAGGAGGGGAGTTTGTTGGCATATAAAAACTCATCAAAGGAGGGCGCAACTTGATCGGCCTGTCCAATCACGGCGCTTCTCATAACATTCTCGGTAAACGCAACGAATGTTTTTGCAGCTCCCATCTGCTTCAGTTCATAATCCGTATACCCATCTCCTATCACCACCACATTCCCCTGAAGACGAAGAGAGCGCACGGCCATTATCTTACCCTTTTCCTGAGCGAGGGGGTTGGTCTTATCATATCCGGCATATTCCCCGTTTTTCTTGAATTCAAATGAGTTGGCCAGGACGTGGGAAGGTGGTATGTCAAAGGGCCGCATAAGGGGGATGATGCATTCCTTAAAGCCGCCCGATATGATATAGATGTGGTCTTTGTGCTGTCTGAAAAATTCCTTGTTTCTCAAAATCGATGCGGATATGCGCTTTTTCAAATACGAGACGAGTTTGTCAATATGCAATTTATTCGGCTTGATGAGCTGAAGCCGCCTTTGAAGACTTTGCGGAAACGGGATCTTCCCCTCCATACCAAGCGATGTGATCCGTTCGATCTCCCGTATGACCTGCTGTTTATTGGGGTTGTTTTTCAAACATATGGTAGCCAAGATATCCAGCGTCTCGCCCTTGATAAACGTGCTGTCAAAATCGATGATGTATGTGGTTTGTTTGTTCATGGAATATTTTTTATACCCACACCATTTTTATTTCTTTTTTTCCCTTCAAATAGAGTTTTTTATCTGCCGTAACAAGAGGCGCTTTCATGTGAGAAGCTAACAATATGAACGATCCGTCGTAGACGGAGATGTGTAATCTTCGAGAGAGCGCATAGAGCATTTCTGCTTCCTGAGATTGCAATGGAACGAGCTCTATGTTCAAAGACATAAGAGCGGCGACGGCCAAGGAAATATCTTTTTCCTCTATTGTGTTCATGGAGTAATTTTTGAACGCAGAGACGAATTCATACAAAAACAGATCTCGGGTATACAGGGTAAGTTCACCTTTCATGTGTTGAGCTTTGAGATCAAGCGCTTTTTCAAACCCATTCTCTGGAAAAAACCATTTCATGGCAACCGACGTATCGATGACGACGTTTTTCATATTCTGTCCCTATCTTTTCTGATAGCCTCCACGAGGTTTTTCGCCTTTATTTTTTTATATTTGGGCAGGACTTTCTGCCATTTTGAAAAAAGCTCGCCGGAAGATGGGCGGCAGGGTTCATAGGGGTATAGCCAGGCTTTGGGTTTGGAACGGGAAATAATAAGCAATGGCTTGCCTTGGCGGCCCAAATCATCGAGTATTCTGCCCAGCTTAAAACGTATGTCGGTTGTATTAACGATTTGTTGGTTGGGAATGGTAGTATTCATACTACGTTTAATTGTAGCCTAAATTGTAGTATTTGTCAATAACCGTTTGTCATGCTCCTCTTTCATGCAGATTGACAAGTGGTACTCCATTCGGGTGAAATAGGGTTATACCCGAAGGGGAATTTATAAATAGGGAGTAGTTACTTAAAAAAGAATTTCTTTGTAATCAATATGCCCGCACCTAAAAATAGAAAAAATGTAGACATATTGATATCGTTCATCTTTGTATTCTCGCGAGTATTTTTTACATCATTAACACATCGTTGTTGTGCTATTTTTTCACTTGAAAGCTCTTCTATTGTTGCTTTTCTTATCTTACCCTTTTCATCAAAATAGGGTTGCGAATAAAAGCAATCCTCCTCTTTTGGATAATAAGGAGGGTATACAAAGCTGAGGGTTAATACACCTGCTGTTGGGTATTTATCAAAAAATTTCATATTAATCATTGTTCGGAGTGAGGCGTATATGCCAATTAAAAGCAGTATAGTTGCAATAAGATGAATAAATCCTTCAAAGTTGACTTGAAATACAGGGATTTTTTGTTTTGTACTAGTTTCCATATATTCAATTATAACATAATCAAAAAATAGGTTACTTTTTTGGTTCTTGCAATTATTTCTTGACGCACTATAATGATGGGAAATGAAACATCCGGAGTATCAGTATCTGGACTTGATGCGGGACATTTTGGATCACGGGGTGAGAAAGGTTGACCGGGGGACGGGGGATGCTTCTTACTCGGTTTTTGGGCGGCAAATACGCTTTGATCTTTCCCAGGGCTTTCCTCTTCTTACCACAAAAAAAATGTATTGGAAGGGAGTCCTCCATGAGCTGTACTGGTTCATGTCCGGCCAATCAAACATAAAGTATCTCATCGATAACAATGTACATATATGGGACGATTATCCGTATAGGATATACATTGAAAAAACAAAAATCCAAAATTCAAAACTCAAATCAAATTCAAAATCACAAATTCCAATGTCCAAAGAAGAATTCATTGACAAGATTGAGTCTGATTTAAAATTTGCAAAGAAATGGGGAAAGCTACCGAAAATATATGGAGAATTATGGAGGAGTTGGCCCTGTAAATCTAAAGATTTACAGGATAAACCCAGAACGATTGATCAACTTAAATGGGTAATACAGGAGATTAAAGATGATCCTGCCGCCCACAATCTCATCGTTACTTCTTGGAATCCGGAATATCTTTATACCATGGCGACAAAAAAAGACGCTTCCCGGTTTCCCATCTGCCACAACATGTATCAAGTGAATATTATTGACGGAAAATTATCATTACAGCTATATCAAAGAAGCGCCGATATATTTTTAGGAGTTCCTTTCAACATCGCAAGTTACGCGTTACTGACTCTTATTCTTGCAAAGGTGACAGGATATGAACCGGGGGAGTTCGTGCACACGTTCGGAGACGTACATATTTACGAAATGCATTTAAACCAGGTGAAGGAACAATTAGGAAGGGTCCCAAAAAAGCTACCAACCATTCGTTTCAACCACAATTTCAAAACAATTGATGATTTTAAACCGGAACATGTTGATCTTGTAGCATATGATCCACATCCTTCCATTCATGCAATCTTCAGCGTAACGGGGGGAGTATACGATGACAATTTAAAATTGTTAAAAAACATTAAAGCAAAATAAAACATCCAATAATCAGTCTTATTGCCGCAATCGGCAAAAACCGGGAATTAGGGAAAGGCAATAAGTTGCTGTGGCATATTTCCGCAGATCTGAAACGGTTTAAAGCATTGACAACGGGTCATGCCGTCATCATGGGGAGGAGGACATTTGACTCAATCGGAAAACCATTGCCGAATAGGACTAACATTGTCATTACCCGAGATGTATCATGTAGGTCACGAGGAATTATTGTTGTTCATTCTTTAGATGAGGCTTTACAAAAGGCTAAAGAAGTCGAAAATGAAGAAGTTTTCATCATTGGCGGAGGGCAGATTTATCAAGCCGCCCTACCATTCACGGATAAATTATATTTAACTTTAGTCGAAGGAGCGTTTGAGGCAGATACATTTTTTCCTGAATACGCAAGGTTTAAGAATGTTGTTTTTGAGGAGAAAAAAGAGGAAAAGGGACAGAAGCTTGTGTTTCTAGAGTTAATCAAATAAGTGGGCTCCAGGCGATTACATAAAAAACCACATTCCCAACCTATAATTTATCATTTTTATGAAACAACCAAAAACACTTGAAGAGGCGTTTGAGGAAGTATGCTCGGAGATGAGGGAGGTGTTCGTGCAGAAGCACAAGGATTATGGAAAAAGGAACATCCTTGACACGGGAGAGATGGGAATTGCATACCGAATAAGTGACAAACTCAATCGGCTCAAGAATCTTCTCCTTGCCAATAAAAATCCCAAGAACGAGTCGATTGATGACAGTTGGATGGACATCGGAGTCTATGGCGTCATTGCCCTTATGTTCCGCCGCAAATGGTTTCAAAAGCTTGAATTAAGGAGAAAAAAGAAGTAATATGAATGCATGAAAAACCACGCGTTATTTTTTCTCCTTTTTTTGATGTCCGTCTTTCTTTTCCCTCCCTTTCTGCACGCGGAGAATAAATACCCCAAAAAGACCCTCGCCTGGAAGTGTCTCACCGTTCCCACCGACCCGACGAAAAGGAAAGCCATTGACTGTAGGTTTAAAGAGGCGGGTTGCTCGGGGGAGGGAGTCGCCGGCCATCGGATGAAACTCACGCAGTCAGGCCTTGCGGTG
>Ga0233420_10000666_pt1 | contig 14023 bp, 16 predicted proteins | sample Watercolumn_Mata_4_FD_183009 | JGI IMG/M metagenome (GOLD analysis project Ga0233420, IMG submission 183009) | Freshwater microbial communities from Lake Matano, South Sulawesi, Indonesia - Watercolumn_Matano_2014_102_MG | ecosystem: Environmental > Aquatic > Freshwater > Lake | place...
GAATGGCTGTTTTTTTGCTCAAACAGGGAGAAATAAATTATCTGGATGGTAACCCAGTACTTCTTTTGGATGATATTTTTTCGGAATTAGATAGTAAACACCGAAAATTGGTTTCAGATCTGATTAAAAATTATTCCGGTCAGGTCATTGCCACAACCGCCGACGACCATCTCTTGTCTGAGCTGTCTGAATATCAGATAATTAGATTATGATTGTATTTATTCCTGGGGCAACAGAAGGAGGACCATATATCACAAAACTTAGAACTTGGCTTCATGGTGTATGGGGAGATGAAATATATATTCCATCCTCAGTTTCAACCAAATATGGGTATAAACCCAATGAAACTCTTGAGCAACGATATATACGACTAGCTTTAGAAATAAAACAATTTAACCATGACGAGTTGATAATTATTACTCATTCGCTTGGAGCGTTGGAAACTCCATTTTTTTGAAAGAATTACAAATTGTTCCAAAAAAGATAATTCTAATTTCTCCTCCACTGCTTACGTTTAAATGGATAACAGGATTTATTAGATTGTTTTTCTTTCCAGCATTTTATGAACAAGTATCTATTAAAAACAATAATCAATTCTTGGAGAGATTTATACAAAGCATTAAATCACATCGATACGTTCAAAATGAATATCGTGGAATTTTTGTCTCTAGTTCCGACCACGATTTGATGCTCAAAAAATATTCTGAAATTGAATACAACAGAGACTTTTCTCCGGAATACAGGAAATTTTTATTTTTAAGTCTGGGAAATTTGTTTAGAGGTGTGATATTTCCAAAAGAATCCGAAATTCTACAAGTCATATTAGAAAACGATCCGACCACTATTGATTATCCTGGTGTACAAAAGAAAATAGTTTTAAAGAATTCTGGACATTCGAGTTTTGGATACCAACCCGATCTTTTAAAAGAAGTAGTAGAATTTCTTAGGTTATAATGACGTCGTGAGAGTTTGACTCGCGGAAGCCTTGGGAAGAAATGCGCCCAAATTGTTTTTAGATTAAACAACTACATCGTGGTGACTGTTTTCGTGCAAACCATTGGCGGTAACCAAGATAAACTCTGCATTTTTACGAAGCGTCTTAATGTTGTGTGCTCCGCAATAACTAAAACCCGAAGACAACCCGCCAATTAATTGATCGATAATTTTAGTAACAGGGCCTTTATATGAGACCAATCCTTCTGCGCCTTCAACCCGGGTAACTTGATGCTTAGCCAATTTGCCAAAATCACCTCTTTTGTTGCGTTCAACTGTGGCTTTGTGGGAACTGGAGCCATAATAAAATTTATAACCCTTTTGGTTGAAAGTCACAATCTCACCAGGAGCTTCATCGGTTCCTGCAAAAAGGTTTCCCGCCATAACCACATCAGCTCCCGCAGCCAAAGCCTTGACAATATCACCAGAATTTTTTGTCCCTCCGTCGGCAATTAAAGGAATTTTGGCTTTAGAACAAACTTTGGAAACTTCATGAATTGCCGACAACTGTGGGACTCCCACTCCAGCCACGATTCGAGTAGTACAAACTGACCCCGGTCCTATACCAACTTTTATAGCGTCTACGCCAATTTTTATGAAATCACGGGCAGCCAAAGTGGTTGCAACATTTCCGGCTATTATTTCTTGTTTAGGGAAACGGCTACGGACTTTTTTGACTGCTGACAAAATATGATCAGCGTGACCATGGGCGACATCAACTAACAGCAGGTCCGCCCCTGCCTTGTCCAACTCGGTCGCCCGTTCCAAAAAATCCCCCGTAGCTCCGATAGAAGCCCCTACCATCAGATGTTTGTTAGAATTTCGCAGAGCATTTGGTTTTGACTCGAAATATAAAATGTCTTTTGCGGTATACAACCCAAAGATGGTTCCGTCCGGATTGACTAGGGGTAATTTTTCCAAACGATGCCTCTCAAGCAATCCTTTCGCTTGATAAATAGAGGTGTCACGGGGGGCAAAGACAATTTTTTCAAGAGGGGTCATCATCTTAGAGACGGGGGTGTTTAAATCACTGGCAAAACGATAATCCCTTTGGCTTAGTATCCCCACCAGTTTATTCTTAGAGTCCACAATTAGAAAAGAAGTAGTGTTGTAGCGATCTACTTGAAACAAAACATCCGACAGACAGTGGGAAGGAGAAAGTATAAGCGGTTGATGCAAGATTAGGTCTTCAATTTTCTTAACCGCTTTTATTTGGGCGACCTCATTGTCAATACTCTGAAAACGGTGAATTATTCCGAGACTGCCTTCACGGGCCATGGCAATAGCCATCTGTGTTTCTGTTATTGTATCCATATTGGCGGGAATGACCGGAAAATGGAGTTTTATTTTGGGGGTTAAATGAGAAGAGAGATTAACCTCGGTTCGAGAGTTAACTGGAGAACGTTTGGGGAGAAGTAAAACATCGTCGTATGTTAATCCGGTGGGGATTTTGGAAAAGACCTTCATAAGTCAACTACTTGAGTTCGGTTATTGACAATACGATATTTCACTATTGAAATGGGTGAAATCTTTAGAGTCTTACTAATAATATTTGCCCCTCCAAGGTCAACGTTCTCAGCCGCGGCAACGATTTTATCAATCTTAGCGCCAGTTTTAAGAACAGCTTTTGCCAAAGCCAAAGTAGTGCCACCGGTTGAAATTAAATCCACAACAATAGAAACGGTTTGTAATAATCCTACGCCGTTTAAATAAATAAATCCTGGACCACACAGATGGTGGGCGTTTTCTACTAAAATTTGTGACTGAGTTTCCCGTGGATACCAATTAGCCAAAGCAAAGGGTAATTTGAGTTTAGAAGCAACTGCATATATCAAGGGACCGGAACCTCGATCTGCCTGACCAACCAGTACCTGAGTACGACTGAAATTAACCTTTTGGGTAATACGCCTGGCTAATTGGGTAAACAGAGAGGGTTGAGGAGCGGGCCGATAGTCGGTCAGGGGGAAGAATACATAAGGAAAACCATTGAGATTGGAGGTTACGGGCAGTCCATCAAAGTATGAAAATAAACTTTTTCCTGACTTGTGCATTGTCGAAGTTACAAAAGGAAAGTATACGATAAACCAGGAAACAATCAAGAGGCTATGAGTAGGCTGAGATACATCGGTAACACCATTAAGGTAGAATAGTTTGTTATTCATTCTTCCTGGGGAGGTGATTAAATCCGATGTTTAGACGGTTTAGACTCCCATCATCAGTGGCATATTTCCCTTGCCACGACAATGAACTAAAAAACAAGTGGACTCTTTTTAGGGAAGTAGCTCTTGAGCTTGGGTTATCTTCTCTGGCTCGGGAAAAACTGGAGTGGATCATTTTCTTTAACACCGTCGGGGAAAAGAATGTCACTAAAACAGCTTTATATTTTGGTATCACCAGAAAAACCTTGCACAAATGGTTGGGGAGGTTTACTGACAAAAATCTTAGATGTCTTGAGGAAAACTCCCGGTCTCCTCACCACAAAAGGACTTGGATGGTAACTAGACTGGAAGAAGACAGGATTATCCATCTGCGTAAATCTCATCTCAAGTGGGGTAAAAACAAACTCAAGGTGCTTTACAAGAAGGAATACAAAAAACAGATTTCTGCTTGGAAAATCGAACGAGTAATCAGATTTCACAAACTTTTCCCAGACCCTCAAAAGCACCTCAAATTGGTTGAAAACAAAGCCAGAAGAAAAGCCAGGTTGAGCATCTACGATATTGAAAAGAAAGAAGACTTTGGTTTTCTTTGGCATATTGATGCCATTATCATCTGGTGGTATGGAGCCAGAAGAGTAATTTTTACAGCCATTGAAGACCTAACCAAAATTGCTTTTGCTAGAATCTACACCACCAACAACTCAGCCTTTGCCGAAGATTTCTTAACCAGATTAATGTATTTATCTCAGCAAAAAGTAGAAATTATGCACTCAGACAATGGCTCTGAGTTTAAGGACAAGTTTGAGTCAGCTTGTAGAGCTCTTGGTATCATCCAGGCCTACTCAAGGCCTAGAACCCCAACAGACAATCCCAGTTTGGAAAGGTTCAACAGAACTATTCAAGAAGAATGGTTAGAATTATCAGAAGTGGGACTGGATGATATCTCAAAGGCCAACCAAGATCTTACTGATTGGCTAATTGAATACAACAACCTCAGACCCCACCAAGCCCTTGACTATCAAACCCCACTCTCTTATGCTTACCATAACTTCCCCCAAGTGTTACCGATGTCCCCAGCCAGTACAGGCTATTGCATTTAACGCATAATTACCGTAGTATCTCCTCATGTATATTCCCAAATACTCAATTTCGAGCACGATTTTAAGAAATATTGGTTTGGTTGAGGCTGCTCGCGAAGTGATTGAAAATGCGCCTTTGGTGCCTGCTTGGGAAGCTAAATTTAGAGACGAAGCCAGACTCCGGGCCGTTCATTACGGAACAGCCTTGGAAGGAAACGATCTGACTTTTCAACAAGCCAAAAGTCTGATGGAGAACCGTTCCGAGGAGGTGGTTGCTAAGGATCGGGATATTCAAGAAGTTTTAAATTACAGAAAAGTTTTGGATTTTATTGAAAGACAAGAAAAGAGCCTCAATTATTCAGTGCCTATCCTTTTACAAATTCATAAATTAATTACAGACAAGATAATTCCAGACGAGGAGTCTGGTTCATTTAGACACACCCAGGTAGTATTACGAAATTCTGTGACGGGAGAGATTGGTTTTAGACCCCCAAATTCTTTGGATGTACCATTTTTAATCGATGAATTTGTACGCTGGTTGAACGGTGAATACGGCCGCAAAGAACACTCCGTAATACGGGCGGCGATTACTCATTATGTGTTGGCAGCGATTCACCCTTTTACCGAAGGTAACGGCAGAACCGCTCGGGCTTTGGCCACCATGGTTTTGTTTACTGAGGGCTATGACATCAAAAGGTTTTTTGCCCTGGAGGAATATTTTGATACCCACGCCGAAGATTACTTTGGTAGTTTAATGCAAGTTTCCAACCAGTCGGACAAACTCGAGGACCGTGATCTGACCATTTGGCTTGAAGTCTTTACCCGGGCCTTGGCCATTGAACTAACTCGCATCAAGGACAAGGTACGTGAACTTTCGGTGGACATAAAAATTAAAGAAAGACAGGGTAGGCAAGTCGGTTTGTCTGAGCGGCAAATGAGATTAATGGAATATCTTAATGCTCACGGAGAAATGCCCATGTCAGCGGCCAGAAATCTTTTACCGATGATTTCGGAAGACACTATTCTGCGGGATCTTCGGTATCTGATTGATAATGGAGTAATTGAAAAAAAGGGTTCAACGAAGGCGGCCAGGTACGTCCTTAAGAATAAGTAACATGTCTCGGTCTGTTTTCATAACTTTGTACTCCGCGGGTAAAATGTTTTCTCTGTCCAGTCTCCACTGGGTAGTGATCATTTGAAAAGACTCTTTAGTTTTGAAGTATTCAATCAAATCTGTTCGAGTTCTGGTGACTGTTTTATTGGAGTAAAAAACGGCCGTTGGAACAAAATCACGATCAACTATTAACTCTTGGGAATGTTTTCCGGCCTCGGTTGATAAAATAGCTTCGTCTGAAATATAGGTCGGAATGTCGATAAATTCATGCCAATTTTTGTATAGTTGGGGAATTGCCAACAAAAGAAGTATGGTAATAATTACGGCCAATTTGGCTCTGGGCAAGAAGGTATGAACAATCCCAAACACGGCTAGGATTAAAAATGGGTGTATGGGTATTAAGTGCCATATTTGTCCCCGAGAGCTAAAACTAAATGGCAAAAGAAAAGAAAAAATAATTATAAATAAAATTAGAAATGGTTTTTTGAGTAGTAAAGTCCCAATTCCCAGGGAGACGATTCCTGACCTGAACCAATTACCGATTCCGTTGTGTAAATAGGTTTTTAGTAAAGATAGCCTAAAAAGCCAAGCCCCATTTTCACTTCTGGGAATACCAACGATAAAATATTTTCCTATGAAATTGGTGTCGGACATGATTTGGGAGATCAACCACGTTCCTATTAAAGACCCAAAAATTAAAAAAGGTTTAACCAGATCCCTGGATCTAATTTTTGACCACAAAATATAAATAAGGGCAGGGATAATGGTCAAGGGAACCATTGTTTTAGTCAAAAAAAACAATGTCAAACTTAGTGAGAACCGGATTAAGTACTTACGGTCTTGGCTAGATTTAATGGCTAACCAAATTGTCAAGACAAAAAACAAAGTCAGAAAGATATCGAGATTTCCCGTACGTGACCGCAAAATAAACCAAGGAGATGTAGTTAGAGCTAAAGCCGAGGCCGCCCCAACATATTCACTAAACAATTCCTTGCCCAAACCAAAAACCAAAACCAAAGTAATTATTCCGGCAATAGCCGAAGCGGCCCTAACTCCAAATTCACTGGCCCCAAATATTTTTACGGAAACGGCCATTAACCAAAAGCCGACTGGAGGGTGATCAACAAAAGGTTGCCCATTAAAACTAAGCAAAAATGGATTGGATTTAAAAGTGATATTTTTGGCTACTGCCCCATACCAAGCTTCGTCCCAGCTGCTAAGCGAAGATTGCCCAAGTTTGTAAAAGAAAACTGGAGACACCAATATAAGAAGAGAGAGGTATACAATAATTTTCACTTCAGTTATTATAATCCAGTTATGACCTTTGGCATTTTTTGTAAATATTTAGAAAAACTGGAAAGCACAGCCAGTCGTAACGAGATGACTATCATTCTTTCGGAAATATTTTCCGAGACTTCATCAGAAGAAGCAAAATTAACGGCATATTTATGTCAAGGAAAACTAGGCCCCGCCTACAAATCTCCAGACTTTGGTGTGGCCGATAAAAGTATGCTTAAAGCTTTGGGGCTGAAGGCTCAAGCAATTTTTCACGAGACTGGGGATTTGGGAAAAACGATAGAAAAATTGAAAAATCAAGAAGAAAAAATACACGTTAAAAATTTAAAAATTTCAGAAATTTATGACAGATTGTGGGAAGTAGCGATGATTTCGGGAACGGGTTCACAAGACAAAAAACAACAGTTGATAATTAATTTGTTGGCTGACGTTGACCCCGTATCGGCTAAATATATAGTCAAAATAATTTTAGGAAAATTAAGAACTGGTTTTTCGGATATGACCATTTTGGATGGTTTGTCTTGGATGCTGGTTGGTAGTAAGTCGGAAAGAAAACAAATAGAAAGAATTTACAATGTTCGAGCCGATTTGGGCGAAGTTGCTTTAGTTGTCAAAGACCACAAATTAAAAATAAAAAATCTGAACATTGACCCGCAAATTGGCACTCCAATTTTGATGGCTCGGGCTGAGCGAGCCGTAGATGCTACTGATATCTGGGAACGTCTAAATAAATGCGCTGTGGAATATAAATTGGACGGTCTACGGATTCAAGCACACATTCAGTGCCCAGTGCCCAGTGCCCAGTGCCCAGTGAAATTGTTTTCAAGGGGGTTGGAGGATGTGACGCATATGTATCCGGATATATGTGAGGGCTTGGCAAAACAAATAAAACACGATTGTATCGTGGAAGGGGAAATGATTGCTCTTGATAAACAAGGCAACTTTTTGCCATTTCAAGAAACAGTCCAGCGCAAACGCAAGTATGACATTTTAGAAATGCTCGAATCGGTCCCCTTGAAGGTATTTTTGTTTGATATTTTGGCTATTGATGGAAAAAGTTTATTAGACTTGCCCAATGAAAAAAGAAGGGAAATCCTAGAAAGTATCACCCCCTTAAATCCCCCTCTTACACCGCACCTAGCGGTGCGCATCGAACGAGGCGATGTAAGAGGGGGAAACCCGAAGGGAGAGGGTGATACTGTCCAGTTAATGGAACGCAAAATCGTTAATTCAGAAATAGAGATAGAGAAGTTTTTTCAAAAAGCCTTAAAGGATGGAACTGAAGGAATTATTGCTAAAAAATTGAATGGGGAATATGCGGCCGGCAGCAGGGATTTTAATTGGATTAAATATAAGAAAAGTTATCAAAAATCAGCTTTGTCCGATACCTTGGATGTGATGATTATGGGATATGACGTTGGACAAGGAAAAAGGACAAAGTTTGGTATTGGAGATTTTTTGGTGGGAGTTTACCAACCAGAGACAGACAAATATTTAACTGTAGCCAAAATTGGGACTGGGCTAACTGATGAGGAGTGGAGGAAGGTTAAGTCGTCGGTGTCTAGTAATCAGTTGCCAGTAAAGCCTGAAAATTATGAAGTGAGTAAACAAATGAATTGTGACCATTGGGTAGGGCCAAAGATAGTTGTTGAAATCTTGGCTGATGAAATTACTAAGTCTCCAATGCATACCAGTGGTTATGCCCTACGTTTTCCCAGGCTAGTTTCTTTTCGGGAGAAAAAACCCGAAGACTCTACCACATTCGCTGAACTAAAAAAGATGTTTGAGTTATAGTATCCCTCTTCCCCTTAATCTAAGGGGGAATTGTGTGGTAGGATATTATCTAGATTGGTAGGTGATTGATAATGGCAGTAAAAGATAAAACAACATCAGCAACTTCAACCAATTTGGCACCAAACTTGGCTTCCGCTCTGTGTTATGCCCCTTTTGTGGGTTTGGTGGTCGCTATCGTTCTTTTTATTGTTGAAAAAAACACTTCCGTAAAATGGAACGCGGTTCAGGCTTTGTTGGTGAAAGTTGTGTTTTGGATCCTGATGTTCATTTTGCCCATGACCATCTTTTTGGCTTTATTGGTTTTCCCGTTGTGGATAGTCAATGTTGTTTTAGATCTGGTTTTGGCAGTTAAGGCCTATCGGGGTAATCCAGTCAAATTACCGGTTTTGGCTGATTGGACTGACAAAATTTTGAAGAAAGTGTGAGATAACACACTCTAATACCCCCATTTTCATCTCCCCCTAAATAGGGGGAGAAAGAGAAGGGGTATTTTGTGAGGTATAATGTTTTTATGAAAGTGATTCTTGGTTTGGGAAATCCCGGCGCAGAGTATACCAATACTCGTCACAACGCCGGGGTTTTGTTTGTGGATTATTTAGCATCTAGGAGTCAGGAGTTAGGAGCTAGCCCTTATGGATGGCGGCGCGAAAAAAATAAAATGGTTTTTAAATCCAGTGAGTTTACTTTAATAAAAAGCGTTGATACTTTTATGAATGAATCAGGGTACCTCACCCCCAACCCCTCTCCTAATCTAGGAGAGGGGAGCTTCTTATTGGTCCATGATGATCTTGATATCAAGTTGGGTGAATTTAAAATTCAAAAAGGAATAGGTCCAAAATTACATAACGGAGTTGAATCGGTTGAAAATGTCTTAAAAACCAGGGATTTTTGGCGTATTAGGATAGGTATTGATAACCGACCCCACTCCGCCGAAGGCTCCGTTAGGGGTGAGGAATATGTTTTACAAAAGTTTAGTTTAGAAGAAAGAGAAACTTTAAATAAAGTTTTTGAAGAGATTTGTAATAAATTAATTTAATTTAAAACCCTTCGGAATTCGCAAATAAATTTTTCAGGTCCCATTCCGATGTTCATCGGATCGCCCTTAATCCCGAAGCGGGAGCGCAAAAATACAAGCAACATTCCTTAATTCGGATGTGCAGGTCCCGATGTCCATCGGGACATACTCCAAGTTGCGAAGTATTTTAGCGAGCCTGAGGGTGTGCTTTTCTTGGTTCGTTCTTTTTGCACAAGCAAAAGAATGAACGAATAATGATATATTGAGAATAATAACATGCAATCTTTAAGCAGTATTTTAAAAACAAAAGTTGTCGATAAGAACAAGTATATTTCTCGAGAGTTTCAGGATTATGGCTATCATTTGGCCGAAGCCTTAAATGACTTAAAACATAAATCTTTGTATATTAAACTGGCCAAAACCTATGATCGCAAAATCTTGGAACAAGCCCTGCGCTTTTGCATCGACAGCAATGCCAATTCCAAAGGGGCTTTGTTTATGTGGAAAATTTCCCAGTTGAAAAAAGATAAAAGTTTATGAACTTTCATACTAACAGAATAACTAAACAAAAATAGTTATTGCTTTTTTTTTCCACTCCATTATCATTCAGACGTAGTTTATGAAACTAGAACATTTATTGGATAAATTGAGACTCGAAAAACTGACTCCGGTTGACACACTTTTAATTTCAACAATTACTAGGCAATTGGCAGAGAGACAATATAAAGGAAGAGAATCGGTTGAGGTCTTCGCAGAAATTACCCACAGAGGAGCTCCGCAGAGAATAGTGCCACTCGGGGATTTGCATATAGGTGGAATGGCGACTAATCACTTTGCAATTGCTGAAGTAGTTAAGAGTGTAAAAGGCGGAGTAAACACCTTTGCAATAGGAACGGGCGATGTTTTGGAAGGATTTAATAGTAAACACTTTGGGACAATTGTAGCCAATGCTTTGCCATACTATGATCAACTGCTTTTATGGAGGCAAATGGTATTAGAACAAATCGGGGAAAAGATAAAAGTTGCTGTTGTTGAGCACAAAGGCCACGAAGGATCAGAATATGTTGATGGGGGAAGGTATCCTTGGCAGGAAATATGGGGAGGAACTAGTGTGGAGAAGCAACTAAATGGAGGAGTTACGGTGTGGAAAAGTAAAGGTCGTCAAGACAGGTTTGTAATTTATCACAATACCCCTGGCGGTAGTGAAAAGAACCCCCTGAGGGGACTATGGCAAGTAACTACAAAGTATTCCAATGATAATTTGCCAACCGCAGTTTTTGGGGCCCATATTCATCGAGCTGGAGTTGGAACGATAAACAGACCAGCAATGAATAAAAGGGACAGAGCCAGTGTCGTTTTGGTACAGAATGGCACCACAAAAGGCGCAGGTGAAGGGTACTCGGATCCCTTTGGTGTGGGTTTGGGATTAGACAAGGCTTCGCCTTTGGGGCAAAATTTGGAAATTCAGCACAGATTGAGAAGTGCGAGTTTTACATACCCAACCGCTACTTTGGGATCTGGTGAACTAGTGCACGACGCAATGCGTACTTTTGATCTAGTAGCTGGAAAAGGAGTTTTGGTTGAGGTTTTAGAAGAGGTTAGGGACAAGGCAGGTAAGCCCAACGTAATGTTTAAAGCGGGGGATTCTCGTCTAACTATGGATCCTCACGAAGAAGAAACAGACAACCCAGATAGAGTTATTTACGCACCTCAATATACGAGAGTATCAATTGATATCAACACTAGAATGCCTGCAGGTTGGATATTTGTAGGGAACTTACGTAGAGGAAGCATGAGTGCCAATCTTGAAGAGCAGAGAGAGTTGGTACATAAAGTCAAAGATGACCCAAATTTGAGAGCTATGGGTTTTAGACAATGGGTTGACGAAAGTGTTCCTGGAAGTAGAACTAGGGGCATTATATTAAAGAAGCTTTTGAACACATTCGAACCTATTAAAGGTAAAATTGACGTATTGCTTCTGGACGCAATACTGCGCTCAACTGCTTGGAAGAAAAACGTAGCATGGAGTTCACCCATTGCGGCAGCGACCTTTTTATCCAAGGGTTTAAAAGTCCCCCTTCTAGACAATATGGGCATAGTAAGCCTACGCGTAGGCAGGGGTGAAAACAGACCGGTTTACACTTTGCAAATTGTGGACGGATTGGGTAATAGGGGTTCTTTTGCAAATCCAATCCATGGTTTACTTGCGGTGTATAGAGACTTGTCTGTTAATAAGGCCGGGATTACAGCTGGAGGACATATGCCAGGATCTGGTGCCGCTACAATTATTGATCCCGAGAATCGGGAAACACATGAACCAAGTATGGTGGCACCTGGATGGTGGGCAAGAAGAGCTAATCCGTCTAGTAAGAGAAATAACTTCCCATCTGCTGAGGGCTGGACTGGCATGATTGCGATGCCAGGGACAACAAAAGAGAACTATAAACTTTTCCCTGTCGGAAACAAGGCTCAATGGGATTTGCTAGATGCCTTAGTTCTTCTGAAAGCAAGGGAAAACGGATGGATAGATGAGAAAAAACTCGGCAGAAAAAAGAGGTAAAATGATTTAGTGATAAAACCAAGTTTTGACTGGTTTAAAAAGAATAAGGTTCCAGCGGTGTTAATCCCTGGTCTAGTGATGGCAAGTGTTCTGGGTTGGACTGGTTGGAAACAATTGGAAAACTATAAACAAAACAAAGACATTTTCGTTTGGAGTGGAATAGTACAAAAAGTAGTGGATGGAGACACTTTTGAGCTGGTTAATGGCCTAACTTTTAGACTTATTGGAGTAGATGCTCCCACCGATGATCCAGTTTCGACAAAATTTCTTGAATCGCTAATTTTAAACCATAAAGTTTGGTTGGAATACGACAGGTACCAAGACGATAAATATGGAAGACTTTTGGCATGGGTTTGGATAAATTGTGAAAGCAAACCAACATTCTTGCCAAGTGATTACATGCATCTGACTTACAACTCTTCTCGAGAAGGATTGATTGAAAATCCAAAGGGTTGTAAACAAGGAAAATTGGTCCAGGAGGAACTGGCCAAGAAAAACTTGGTCTCAACTGTCAAATATAAAGACAGGGGAGAATTGAAATACGAGGAAAGACTACGAAAGATTGACAAGTAATACTAGTCTAATATAGTATTACTATATATGATTAGTGTCACCACAATCACTCAAAAAGGCCAGGTGACGATTCCTATGGTCATGCGCAAGGCTTTGGGTTGGTCTGTTTATGACCGGGTTCAGGTGAGAATGAGGGATGGTGGAGCGATAATTGAACCTGTCCCAGATCTTATGAATATGGCGGGAAGCATACGGCCTGTTAAAGGCAAATCGGCTTTAAAAGCTCGAGCTTGGATGGAAAAAAATTATAAGCGGGCATGATTTACGTTTTAGATACTAATATTTTTTTGAGGTTTTTTGTGCATGAAGATGAAAAAGATTTTGCTGAATGCAAAAGATTGTTAAATAACATTAAGCTTTCCCAAGTCAAAGCCGTTGTTCCGGGGATTGTTTTGGCCGAAATTGGTTGGGTGTTGGGTTCGTATTATGAAACACCACGAACCGAGGTGGCAAAAAAAATTGAAGGGATAATTAAACACAAAGGGCTGGAAATTGTCGACGAATACGACTGGCTAGAGGCCGTAAAATTACACGAATCTGAAAATGTTAAATTGATAGATGCCATAGTCGCTACCATCCCAAAAGTAACATCGAAAGAGTGGACAATAGTATCTTATGACAAAGATTTCAAAAAGCTCCCCGTTCTCTGGAAAACCCCGAGGCAGGTAACTTAATACAAATTCTGAATCTCTTTCTTAGTGCAAAGTCCTAAGTCGGGAGAAGTATAGTATACTAGTAGTAATGCCCCAAAAGGAGTCTTTACTTTGGATAATTCGTTGGTCGATTGTGGTGGCTGTGGTATTGGGAAAATTTTTGGCAACGCAAAACGTTTTCACCTCGCTGTTTTTGGGGTTGGGTTGGATAATTGGTTATTTACTGGCCGAAATAGATCATCTATTTTATGCTCTTGTTTGCAATCCCCATGAGTTGACCTGCCAAAGAGTGAAGTCTCATCTTGAACAAAAAAACTGGAAAGCCGCCTGGCAGCTTTTGCAGCAAACAACAGGGGAGAGAGTAAACCTTTCGGTTCATAATGTGGCTACTGGCCTTTTATTAGCAGTTTTGGGTATTTGGATAGTTTCCAGTAGCGGTAGCGTCTTGGCCTCTGGAGCGGCTTTGGGATTGGGGATTAGACTTTTGACTCAACTGATTTGGGAAGTAGATTATCAGAGATGGTATTGGATATTTGCCCGAAGATTTTCCCATTTTGAAAACAGAACTGTACAAATAATTTGGGCCTTTTTACTTCTTTGGCAGCTAGGTTCACTTATAAGGAGGTGATTTATTAATGGCAAAAGTAATAAAATCATCAAAAGTAAATGCATATTGGGCGAGACATCCAGAGTATACGGCTCTGGTCCATGTTGCTGTTGGGGCCGGTTTGGGAATGCTGATTTACTCTTACAACGCAGGGGTAGATTTTAGCGTTTGGAGCTGGTC
>Ga0233420_10000670_pt1 | contig 13963 bp, 14 predicted proteins | sample Watercolumn_Mata_4_FD_183009 | JGI IMG/M metagenome (GOLD analysis project Ga0233420, IMG submission 183009) | Freshwater microbial communities from Lake Matano, South Sulawesi, Indonesia - Watercolumn_Matano_2014_102_MG | ecosystem: Environmental > Aquatic > Freshwater > Lake | place...
TGCTATGCGAAAGCTATGTTTGTACCGGAACCTCAAGCGCCCGCACCGGAAACCCCAGAGACTCCCGCAGAACCACCAAAAGAGGAACCAAAACAATAAATGAAGTACAAACATAGCTTTCGCATAGCAGGGCTTGCAATAGCTGTTTTACTGACATTCTCAAATCAGTTTTTTTCGACATCGGAAACGCCTCTAGAAAAAACTACTGCTCCAACAGCATCAGCAGGAAATCTCCAAACAGAAAATTGGAAAATCACAAACTTCGATTCCGCAATTTTCATAAATAAAGATGGGACAATAGAAGTCACTGAAACAATCGAAGCCGACTTCACAAAAGAACGACACCACGGAATCGCGAGGGAAATCCCAATGAACAGGATGAAATTTAATTTCATCGAAGCCGTGGACAGATCAAACGCACCTTGGAAAACCACGACATACGATAAAAACGGCAACTACATCATCGAAATGAGAACGGAAGACGACAGTTACCTCACAGCCACTGCGACATTCCATCTTACTTACGAAGTGGACGGCGCTATCGGATTTTTCACCGACAACTCCAAAAACGGCTTCAAGAAAAGCTCCAAAGACAGTTCTCTCGATAACAGAGATGATTCCTTCCCCCACGACGAACTCTACTGGAACATAACAGGCACCGAATGGGTCGTTCCTATAGACTCGGCAACAGCTGAAATCCACACTCCAACCCCACTACAAGATAAAGATCTGAAATACATATGCTACACAGGAGAATACGGATCAAAAAGTACAGACTGCGAAATGAAATACAAAACTCCAGGAACGGTAGAATTTAAGACAACAAAATCGCTTGCCACAGGAGAAGGATTAACAGCGGTTCTGGCCCTTCCGCAAGGGACAATCCCACCTCCAAGCCAAGCCTCAAAAATACTGCGGTTTTTGTCGGATAATTGGCCGGTAACACTCCCATTTATCACATTCATTGTGATGTTTTTACTATGGTACTACAAAGGCCGCGACCCAAAGGTCAAAAACGAAACAATAATCCCACATTACACTCCACCGAAAGATCTCGAGCCAACGGAATGCGGAATAATCATCGACGAAAAAATAAACCCGCAAGACATAACCGCTACAATAATCGATCTCGCAATCCACGGCTACATAAAAATCGACGAAATCGAGAAAAAAGGCTTTTTTACAAACACAAAGGACTACAAACTGACACTGCAAAAAGACTATGAAAATTCACAGCTTTTCGAATATGAGAAAGAGATAATGAAAGGAATATTTAACGAATCAACAAAAACACAAATGGCTTTCCTCAAAACTCAAAGTATCTTCGGCCTTCCGAAATTCATAAAATTTCTCACGGAAAAAACAAAGCCGGAAGATCTAAAAGAACCGAAACAAACAGTCGGAAAAGAAGTTCTTCTCTCAGACCTAAACTACACATTCCCAGCAAAATTCAAAACAATCAGCAAACTGGTTATGGATAAATTGGTATCAGACGGCTTCTTCCCGAAAAGCCCAAACAAAGTAAGAGGAATGTATTTTGGTATAGGCGCAGCAATCGTGTTTTGCTCATATTATTTAGGAGAAATCACAAGTATTAGATCAGGAGGACTCATCGCGTTGGCATCAATAGTTTCCGGCATCATAATCACGTTATTCGGCGCTATCATGCCAAGAAAAACAGAGAAAGGCCGTGAAACATATTACGAATTAAAAGGGCTTTACGAATATATAAACACAGCCGAAAAAGACCGCATGAAATTCCAAGAAAAAGCCAATATCCTCTTCGAAAAACTGCTTCCGTACGCAATAGCCTTCGGCCTCGTCAAAAAATGGGCCAAAGCATTCGAAGGGATTATTATGACACCACCAAACTGGTACCATTCTTCGACAGGAAACGTATTCACAATGGCATATTTCACAAACAGCCTCGATCACTTTGCCTCAGCCTCAAGCGCAAATCTAGCCCCCCGAGGGAGCAGTGGCGGGAGCGGGTTCTCCGGTGGAGGTGGCTTCAGCGGAGGAGGCGGTGGTGGCGGCGGCGGACACGGGCTCTAAATAAACTGGCCAGTTTAGCATTCTCCAGACACTCCAACCGGTTAAAAGATTAGTAGCCTGCTGAATTCCAATCCACTTTCACACCCCCTTCATCATCTCAATTTGATCACGTAGCTCGGCAGCCTTCTCAAATTCAAGATTTTGCGAAGCAAGCTCCATTTGCATCTCAAGCGATTTAATAAGCCGCGACAACTCATCTTTTGGAATTTTCTTAGCATCAAACTTCGGCCGACCGGAAGTCTTTTTCTTACCAACCATCAAAACATCCCTAACAGCCTTTTTAATAGTTTGAGGTGTAATACCGTGCTTTTTGTTGTAAATCATTTGCTTTTCACGACGCCTCGAAGTTTCACCTATCGCTTTCTCCATCGCATCCGTCACTTTATCGGCATACATGATAACGTAACTGTTCACATTCCTCGCGCATCTCCCGATAGTTTGAATCAAAGCGCTTTCACTGCGCAAAAATCCTTGTTTATCAGCATCCAAAATTACAACCAAACTGACCTCCGGAAGATCAAGTCCCTCACGGAGCAAATTAATTCCCACCAAAACATCAAACTTCCCCAATCGAAGATCACGGAGAATTTCAATTCTCTCAATCGTCTCAATATCCGAATGTAAATATCGGACTTTTATATCAGCGTCAGCAAGAAATTCACTCAAATCCTCAGCCGATCTCTTCGTCAAAGTCGTGATCAAAACCCTCTCCTTGGCCTTCACACGTTTTTCGATTTCTTTGAGCAAATCTTCTATTTGCCCTTTTGAAGGCCGCACAGAAATTTCAGGGTCGAGAAGCCCAGTCGGCCGCACAACAAGCTCAACAATCCCATCTTTCTTAACTTTCGCCTTCTCGTACTTCCCCGGCGTCGCCGAAACATACACCGTCTGCTTCATAAATTTCTCAAATTCATCAAATTGCAAAGGCCTGTTATCAAACGAGGAAGGAAGCCTGAAACCATGTTCAACAAGCGTCAATTTCCTCGAACGATTCCCCTCATACATCGCTCCGACCTGCGGCACCGTCATATGCGATTCATCGATAAATAAAAGATAATTATCAGAAAAATAATCCATCAACGTCGTAGGCTGGGAATTGAAATCTGCAGGGTGACTCCCATCCCCATGCAAATAACGAACGTAATTCTCAATCCCGGAACAGTACCCGGTCTCCAGCAAAATCTCCATATCATACTCCGTTCTCGTTTTAATTCTCTCCGCCTCAATATTCTTCCCTATCTTCCTTAGCTGGTCATATCGCTCTTTCATATCCTTTTCGATCCATTTAACGGCATTCTTTATCTTCAACTCAGTCGTTACATCATGCTTCGCAGGGAAAATCGTCACCTCCGAAAGCTCTTTCACGATCTCGCCGGTAAAAGAGTCCGCTTCAACTATTTTCTCAACTTCATCTCCAAAAAATTCAAATCGATAAACCGTATCCCTATCAGCAGGAAAAACCTCAACAGTATCGCCCAGAACCTCAAACATCCCCTGTTTGAAATCCATCGTAACCCTCGTGTATTGCATATCCACCAAGTGTCGTAGAAACACATCACGCTGGACAACATCCCCACGCCGAACAGTCTGAGCTAATTGATTGTAATCCTCAACCGACCCAAGCCCGTAAATACACGAAACAGTCGCAACAACCAGCACATCCTTACGAGTCAATAAATTCACAGTCGCCTTATGTCTAAACTTCTCAATCTCCTCATTAATCGACGCGTCTTTTTCAATGTACGTATCTGTCGCAGGAAGATAAGCCTCCGGCTGATAATAGTCATAATACGAAACAAAATAACTTACGGCGTTATCCGGAAAAAATTCCTGGAACTCGCTGCAAAGCTGGGCCGCGAGCGTTTTATTGTGTGAAACAATCAATGTCGGCTTCTGCAAAGCCTGAATCACTTCAGCCATCACAAAAGTCTTTCCGGACCCCGTCACTCCATAAAGAATCTGATCCTTCTTCCCTTTCTGCAAACCGCTTATCAGCTTTTCTATCGCCTCAGGCTGATCACCTTTCGGCTTCAAATTGGTCTTTAAAACAAATTTTTGATCCGATTTTTTCATGACAAAAAGTATAACACAGTTAATTAGTCCATTAAACGGATAATTTCATTGCCTTAAAAAAAGGTTTTAAGTACAGTGCAAACAGGATGAAATCCTGATTTGCACTCTGTATCACGAGTTCCACTTGAAAAAGAAACTTGAAACTATAAAATTACCATGCCAACTTTGCCCTCATAGCTCAATGGATAGAGCGCAGGTTTGCGGAGCCTGAAATGTAGGTTCGATTCCTACTGGGGGTACCAAATAGTAGCAAGAAAACCTAAACAAATAACTCAACATATTCTGGAAAGAGAAAGCATCCATGAATTAGCCTCAATCCTTCTTAAATCATCCTCGACAATTTCAACAACATATTTATTAATATTCTTCTCACCAACTTCAGAACAAAGCTTTTTAAAAAGAGATACCGGTAAATCCACAGTGACATCCTGATAATTAGATTTTTTTGCCATATAATTTTATTTTTATATTAGAAACAAAGACAATTATATCGTACACATAAATCCTTCCCAAAAACAATCGCCCTTGATTTCCCAACCAAAAAAAACGGATGTCATTTTATTCCGAATTAGCTCTACAATTACCTACTTCAGCTCCATCGTAACCACGCTCTCCATATGATTCGTCTGTGGGAAAAGATCAAACATCGCCGCATTTTTAATTTTATATTCCTTGAACTTCACAACATCCTTGCGTAGTTGCTCAACATTACATGAAATATAAACAATAACCTTCGGTTTCAATTTTCGAAGGCACTCGATCGTCTTCGGGTGCATCCCCGATCTCGGCGGATCCAAAAGCACAAATAAAGGTGTCAAAAAATTCAGCCTTTTCAAGTATCTCGCATCCAAAGCAACAGCGGTGGCATTCGTAATCTTATTATTTTCAATATTCAATTTGGCAGTCTCTACAGAAGCGGCGAAACTTTCAACAATCGTAACCTTTTTAAACAAATCTGCATTATTCACCCCGAAAGTCCCCACTCCTCCATACAAATCAAGCAGTTCCGCCCCCCTCGTCCCATCAAAAGAACCCGTATCATACTTCTGAAAAAGTTCATGGATATACTTATGCATTTTTTCAGCCATTTTTGTATTATTTTGAAAAAATCCTTGGACCGAAAACAAAAATTCCCTTCCAAGTAAATTAGCCTTCAACATATCCCCACCCTTCACAACAAAAAAATCTTCAGAAACACTCACGTCGGAATTTGAAGGGACATAAGCCACAATCACGTTATTCGCAGTCGTCTTTTGCGCAAACAATCTGATTTTTGCAACCGCTTCATCCAATCTCGTCGAATCACCATTTAATACAAACGAAATTGAAGAATCCACACAAGAAACCGATTCCCCACAAGAGGCATCATTTGCACAGAAATCACTGTTCCCATGAGGCCCACTATCTTCGCAAGAAATCCGTCCTTCATATGAAGGACTACCACCCCCCGGTGTCCTAATTACCGCATACCTGAAAGTCCCGCTGTGTTTAATCAGATCGAATGAATCACTGCAATCCCCACAAAAAAATTCCCTCACTTCTTTAATCAACCAATTCAGCCTCTCCTCTGAAATAAAACACTTCGCAACATCAACAACTCTCCGGAAATCCCCTTTTTTCCTAAACCCAAGCCCACTCGGATGGAAAACCATATCCATCCTATTCCTATAAAAATATTCACCATCCGAAAAAACTTGAACCAAACTCCCATCGAACCCAACACCCGAAAGCGCATTCGCCAGAGCCTTCTTCTTATTTTCAACCTGAGAAGTATAACCAACGTGCTGTAACGAACATCCCCCGCAATTCCCAAAATATGGACACTTTTGATTAGCCATAGCCGCCAAATTATAAACAACATTGACTCAAAAGCAAAAAAACCATAAAATCGCCTCCATTTTAAAATCTCATAATCCTTAACAAAACAACTTGCCAGAAGATTTAGAATCAACCTACCCGGAACTCACAAGGACACTAACGTACTTGGAAACAAATAAAAGAGGAGAACTCGTCAAAGAAGTAGACGAATCCACGGGGCAAACAGTACGAAAAATAAATGAAGCAGGAGCGCAAAGAATCTCGGCTTTTGCAACACAGGCACGTAAAGACAACAGAGCAAGAAATCTCGACATAAGATCAGCTGATAACAAACCAAGAGTAAACGAGACAGTCCTAAATGATTCCAATCGAGACTGGGTAGCCCTCTTACAAGGCAACTTTAACGCAAACGCCGCCATATCAGGACTATGCGGAAGAATAAGAGCCAACATCCTGGCCGCACCAACAGAAAGACCATGGGCACATGGCACAACCATCTGGACAGACATCTGCCCGGAAGCGATAGAAACAGCCGGCACCACAGTCGAAACAGTGCAAGCAGAATTACTGGCATTGATAAAAAGTTCACTACCAGAGAACATCGCAAAAACAGTTAAAAGCGTAAAGATAGACAAATTAGTGTCTGGACATGGACATATAGTCGTAGAAATGGATATAAAACAGGCGGAATAATCCAAAAGAAAAATCGCACAGTCAATCTTCATAGACTTCTTCTTTCAACGTACTACCAAATACGCTAAAATCGAAAAAACAACACCATTAATCAAAATTTAAACACTACAATTCGACAAACAAATTCAAAATTTTTAACCTCAATCCTATGCCGACTCCGCAAGAAGTTTTAAATTATCTATCCGTACACTGGCAAGCGCTCCTCCTCGTCACAGCATGGACAATCTCATGGAAAGGAATAGCTCTTTGGAAAGCCGCACAGAACAAAAGCAAACCTTGGTTTATTGCACTACTTCTGATAAATACATTGGGAATTTTGGAAATTATTTACATTTACATCATTCTCCCGATGCTAAAGAGAAAATAAAAACTAAACTACTTACGTCGTCTCCTAATTGTCCCCATTGTCACACGAACTTTGGATCGGGTTCCTTTACTAACAGTAGCAACTCCTTTTGGACATAGAGGCAAACCACTGCCACTACCACTACCGCTACCACTATCCTCAATCAACCGTTCAGACGAACTACCAAAATTATTACCAGGCCATTCAGACGAATTGCCTTTATCATCAATACCACCATCAATCCACCCAGGCGAATTACCATCATCATCAAAATCCTCAATCAGCCATTCGAGCCTCACCTTTGCAATAAGGAAGCTCGGCCCTCTCTTGCCACGAATGCATAACTCTTGAATAACAATTACATAACCATCTGTTACTCCCAACTCAGCAGCAACTCTATCATATATAACCGAACTTTCATCAGTTCGAGCAACAACTCTGACAAAAAAATCTTTCAGGAAAAGAAACCTTTCTGAACCGGGGAATCCTTTACCTTCAAAAAAATATTTTCTACTTCCAACCGAAAGACACCTTCTCAAACTATCACCCACAACCAAATAAGGATCCAAATCATGTTAAGTTGGAACAATGGATTATGCTTTAATAGCACTTTAACCTCTCACGTATGCCGCCAGACGAAGCAGGATCAACTGTAAAAGAAGAAATTAAAAGTATATTGGCATCAGACAGCAGATACAAAGACTTAGATGAATTTAGAGTCCAAGGAACCATAGGAGCAAAAGATAATCCAACCACTACATACACGCTTAGAGAAAATAAATTTTCAACAGAACAAATCCATTTCAGTTTAGGCGAAACTCTCATAATAGGCGGCAACCAATTTCAAATTGAGGATCCTATCGCCGAAGTGGAATTAACGTGCGTTCGTGATGGCGCCGAAGCAACAGAAACCATCTTTTTAAGATCCGTAGAATTAGACTCCTTGAAAAGTTCAGAATTCCATCTAGACCCTACGACCGGCAATATGCATTTCATCCCTTCAGCAAAAGTAACACGGATTTTACAAATAGTACCTTGCACGATATGGTTTGCTGTTGTTTCAACCTTAGCAGGGAACCACTTTTACGTTCCACTTAGCTACCTCGACAAATTAACAAAAGTCAAACCTCCAACAGAAGAAACAACAAAGGATCTCACAGACACTACTCGACAAGCAGCAACTAAAATAATCGACAATCCCCCCCTCTAATCTCAATTAACTTTTATAACCTTTTCTCGCCTACATTAAGGCCTCCCTTTGGTAGCTTCCTCATCGTCAATTTCGTAGCAACGCCTTATTTTTATTCCTTCCCCGATAAGATAATCTCCACAAAGTTTCAAAAACACCGGATCATAGACTTCGCAAACACGCACCCCTATACCACCAGCAAAATTATATAACGTTAGTTGTACTATCGCAATTCTAGTTCTTTCTTCTGTGGATTGATCAAGAGAATTATTTTTTTCCCCTTACCAAAAAAACGATCAATTAGGCTCGGGTTCTTTTTTTTCGCTTCCTGCGGCTTGCTCCTCATCCTAATTCTTTCAATCTTAAAATACTCAAAATTACCAGAAGAACCCATACAAGAAGCTTCAAACCTATCCATTGTTTCTGAAGATAATATACTTACAATATGCCTCGCCATAACTTTTCCCACTATATGCAAATCGACTTCTCTGACCAGTCTTTCATCATCTTTCCTCATTTGTTCAGGAGTTAAAAACAATGTTTCCAAAACCTTCATTATATCATCCTCAACAACACCAGAAATTCGCGCAAGCTCTACAAGCTGAGATGTTGTTATTCGTGTCTGCTCAGCATCTCTTAATAAAAGTGCTAGGCTTTCTCTCAATTCCCTGCCCCTTGCCACAGCCCCAGCTCTCTCTACTATAGTCAGAGCTGTTTCAGCATCAAAGGTTCTTTTTTGTTCATCAACTTGCTTGTCAGCCATTTTTTCTTTTTTAAGGCTTACAATTATACGCCTACCCGGTGATTTGTCAAACATATTGTCCTGCTCGCCAGAAAAACTCTTTTTACAACAATTTTATCGTATAATTCTTCAGATTAAACGGCGTACCGGTACGGAATTTTCAGGTTAAAAAGTGATTGCGTATTTTCTGTAAAAACAAATCTGTCAAGTCGCTAGATAATTCTTAGTTTTGCTCTAGCTAAAAAGCCAAACCCCTCTTTTCGTACCCCGAACTTGGGACGCTACCCGATTAATACCTCAAAGCTTTTATAGCTTTTTCGTAATCTTGCGATTTGAAAATATAATTCCCCGCAACCAAAACATTAGCCCCGGCCTCCTCAGCAATTTTAGAAGTTTCAGCATTAATTCCACCATCAACTTCAATTTCATACGCTAAATTCCCGGCTTTCCCAGCAGAAGAGTTGTCCAACCTTCGACGAAGCCACTCGACTTTCGGCATCATCTCGTTCATAAATTTTTGCCCACCAAAACCAGGCTCGACCGTCATAATCAAAACCATGTCGGAATACGGAAGAGCTTTTTCATATTGCTCAATCGGAGTCCCCGGCTTCACTGAAAAACCAGCTTTTACCCCCCGAGCCTTTATCATTTTCAAAACATTAATTAATCCTTTTCCTCCATCACAAGCCTCCGCATGAACAACAATATAATCCTGACTAATCTCTCTTTTAGACGAACTCGCCAAAGCGTCAATAAAAGGTCCTATAAATTTCTCCGGATTCTCTATCATTAAATGGACATCCAAAGGCAAATCAACACTTTTCGCCAAAGATTCAACAACCGGCACCCCGATCGAAATATTCGGCACAAAACGACCGTCCATCACATCAACATGAATTAAATCCGCTCCACCTTTAAAAGAAACTTTCTTTATCTCATCAGAAAGATGATTAAAATCCGCTGACAATATCGATGGTGCAATCTTCATAGCTCCGGAGTTAAGTATAGGGGTAGGTGAGCTCCGGAGTAAAGCTACCCCATTAGTAGACTCCGGAGCCTAGTATTCACCCAATCTTCTTCACCCTTCTTACATGCCTCTCCTCAGCCTCAAATTTCGTCTCTAAAAATTTACCAATAATTTTTTTCGCCAATTCCAAATCTGTTGTCCTCCCCCCAATCGTAATCACATTCGCATCATTGTGTTTACGGCTCATCTCCGCCATATTCTCATTATTCGCGACAGTCGCACGAATCCCAGGAAGTTTATTCGCAACCATCTGCATCCCAATTCCCGTTCCGCAAACCAAAACCCCAAAAGCACCAGTATTCTCCACAACCTTTTCACAAACTTCCCTCGCAATATCCGGATAATCAACTGAATCATTCGAAAAAGTCCCCAAATCAATAACATCGTGCCCCTTCCCAATTAAATACTCCTTCAAAGAGTTTTTCATTTCATATCCTGCATGATCCGCACCAATGTATAATTGCATAATTTTTTAGTTAGCTCCGGAGTTAAGTATAACCGTAGGTGAGCTCCGGAGTAAAGCTACCCTATTAGTAACCTCCGGAGCCTAGTATAGGAACCTACTACAACTCCTTCGTCACCGACTTATCATCATGAATATTCCTGATAATGCTGGAAAGTAACGGCGCAACGGAAATAACCTTCAAACCCTTAAATCTCTTAGAAATCGGTATTGAATCCGTCACAACAACCTCTTTAAATCCAGCCGTCGACAACCTACTAATCGCCGGATCCGAAAAAACGGCATGCGTCGCAGCCAAATAAATATCTTTATTGGCCCCGCGAGCTCTCAAAGCCGAAACCGCAGCTGTTACACTCCCAGCCGTGTCAATCATATCATCATAAATCACACAATTTTTTCCCGACACGTCTCCCACCACATTCATCACCTCGGCTTTATTATGCTCTGGCCTCTGTTTGTGAATAATGGCCATCTTCGCCCCCAACGCATCAGCAAATTTCTTTGCTTCCTTTGCACCTCCGGCATCCGGCGAAACGACAACTAAATCTTTCAATTTCTTCCCTAAAAAATATCCGGCAAAAAGCTTCTTTGTATTGATATTATCCATCGGGAAATTAAAGAATCCCTGTTCCTGATCACTATGCAAATGAAGAGTAATTACATGGGTAGCACCCGCCGCGGCTATCAAATCAGCCATTAATTTCGCCGAAATCGGCTCCCTATAAACAGCCACCCTATCTTGTCTAGCATAAGCAAAATGCGGCATCACAACGTGAAGTCTTGCCGCAAACGACCTCTTTAAACTGTCCAGCATAATAAATAATTCCATCAAATCCTCGTTCACATTAGCAGTCGAAGTCTGTACAACAAAAACATCCGCCCCACGCACACTTTCCTCACATCTCGCATACGTTTCACCGCACGCAAATTTTTTGAGAATCATCGGAGAAACTTTCACGCCAAGATTTTTCGCGATCGCCGCAGCCAATTCAGGATGAGATGAACCCGAGAAGATTTTAAGTGAAGTTTGATGTTTCATAGGATTGTTTTTTATTCTCTTTGAGGCTCAAGATTAGCATTTCCGAAAAGAAATCGCAAATCAAATTTGACATTCTCAGCAGAAGATGGCAAATTAACCGCCAATACCAATGAGGCCGCCAATTAACAAATGACAAATGGAAGAGCTTCAACCGATTGGAGAAGAATATATCCCCTTCGGAACAACTTACTTTGAATTTCACGCCGAAGATCCAGAAACCGCACAAGAAGTTTACGATGAAATCAGAGCCAAAGTAAAAGGAACCTGGAGAAGAGAAACAGCAATACTTCTTGATAGAACACGTGGAATTGTTACCGTGACAAGAATTCGTAAGGTCTCTCGCAGAGACGAAGAAGAAACAAATTTTTACCCTTTTGACAGATCACTAAACCCAGATCACAGCAACTGGGCTTTAAAACAATTGATAAAAGATCTGCGAGCAAGATTCACTGATCCAGTTTTTAAATTTTATAAATCAGAGAATGTTGCCCCATACTATAAATTCCCAAATAGAAGTGAAGCAAAAAAATGGATTGATGATCAGAGAGCAGCGGAAATCGCCAGAGTAAATGCATTAGAATTTCTAATTAGAACCCACCGAGCGGAACGTTAAAATTCTCTTCCCAAAATTCTCCTCCTCGCCTCCTCAAAAACCTCAAAAACTCTGGCAGGAGTATTTTTGACCTGTTCCTTATAAATTTTTTCAAGCCTTTCAAGCTTCTTTAAATTTTCAGCCACACGAAACCTAAAAAGCTCGTCATATAAATCTCGAGAAAATTCTTTCCCCAAAACTTCTTTAAAAAGCCGGGCTAAATCCTCATACAGAGGAATATATCCCGTCGGCGTTTTTATCGCGTCTACATCCCCATTCACTCGAAGCTCCATCCACTTATACCAAACTTTTTTATCATTCTTTTCAGTCAAAAATTTGCCGGCAAATTCACCCGAAGCCCCCTTCAAAAAGTAATTCACAGAAAAAATCATAGGCACATTCCCGCCTCTAGCCACAACATCAGCCCCAAATTTCAGATTTTCCGCAACATAATCCCCGATCGAAATCGACAAGAAATCCAAATTCGACATTGGATTAAATTCACGAACCCCTTCAGCGCCAAGAGTCGCCGCAGTAGTCTCGGATTCGATAGCCGCTCCTTTCAAAATAATTCCTTCTTCGAAGTTGTAAGCTTGTTCAACCGGAACCCAAGTGTCTGAATCGCGCCCACCATAAACAATCCCGCCAACAACCACTCCTTCCGGATTTTCCAGATTCGGATCAACATTTCTCAACCCATCAAGAGATAAAGTAAACCTAGCATTTGGATGCGAACAAGAAATCTCTTTCCCGGAACCAATGCCTCCACTCCCCATGTCCGTATCCTTCTTTCCACGAAACCACTCTCCCGAATGGTTATATCCTTTTTCCGGCACTTCCCCGTCCTTTCCAATCCAATGCAAATCACCATTTCCATCCATCCAATCCTCACCGGTAACCAAAACATTAGAAAAAATTATTTCCGCTCCATCTTCGTGCAATTTTGCATAAATTTGAGGATCATCTTTTGAATTCACTCCCTGAATAATCCCAAACATTCCCCTTTCCGTATTGCAAGCCCTAACCTCGGCCTCAGCTCTAACACCACCAACAGATCCTCCCCCCGCCTCAACAATCTTCAAATAAGCAATGTCATCTCCAACAATACTCTCCCCTTCCATCATTGCGGTCGAAGTTTTTCCGCACATTGAAGGGAAAGCACCAGTAAAATAAGTAACACGATACCCATCAGAATCCTTGTATAAATCACCATCTTTTGCTTTCGGCCCATGCACCCCCATCACCAACATGTGTTCATTGAGCCATCCCTCCTTCGACCCCAAATAAATCGCCAACCTCATCGCTAATTTTTTGAGACCCAAAGTATTTCCACCATACTGAGTATTCACACTGAAAACAGTGAAATAATCTCGATCAATAAAAATCCGGCGTTTACCCAAATTTACATAAACTTTAGTAATAGGATCAACCTGCCCGGCAGAGTGAATGAATCTGAAAAACCTGTTTGATTTCCCAGAAGCCCCCTCCGACTGTCGGACAAATTCATTGTATCCAAGCCTGTATAAAAGTTTTTCGCTATGAGCGACATAAAAAGAATCCGTCAGTTGCACACATGGAATCGAAAATTTAGATCCAACCGGCCCAAGACAAAAGAATCGGACAATAAGCTCTTTCCCATCCATTATTCCATTCATAATTTCTCGAACATCTTTCAAACAAGTTTCGCGATCCCCGGTGTCAATTTGCTCTCCTAAAAGCCCAGAACCGTCACCGGAAACAACACCATTTTCACCACCAAAACCACCTCTTTCAAGCAAGACTTTCGTATTTTTCTTATCCCTCCCCTGATCCCCATACGCATCAAAATGGACAGTGTGCCCACGAAGCTTCAGAGCTTTTTCTTCACCGGTCTCAAGCGCCTTCACCCTAACATATTCACTGTCCTCAGAAGAATCATCACATACA
>Ga0233420_10000671_pt1 | contig 13949 bp, 11 predicted proteins | sample Watercolumn_Mata_4_FD_183009 | JGI IMG/M metagenome (GOLD analysis project Ga0233420, IMG submission 183009) | Freshwater microbial communities from Lake Matano, South Sulawesi, Indonesia - Watercolumn_Matano_2014_102_MG | ecosystem: Environmental > Aquatic > Freshwater > Lake | place...
GACCATGCACCTTACACTGCTCAAAAGCCACTGTAAATTTCTTTTCAAATTTGGCTGATATTTTAAACGAATAGGAAGCCGACAAATTATCGCCTAAATCCATGATCATAGAGATTTCTATGTTAGTGAGGTGGATCCGGTTTTCTTGGACACGGTATTGGGAGATAATCAGTGACCCAGGAGGACCGGAATATGGCAAAGGATAGGGATGGAGACCAGGTAAGGGGTGAGGTGAGCCCATGGGGGACGGAGGGAGGCCGTAGGCCGACCGGAGTCCCCCATGGGGAGGTAGCGGGGCGGCCATTAGCACAGGGACAGCGTTGGACCGCGCCCAGGAAACGAGAAGTGGTGCTGCGCATCCTGCGAGGGGAGCCGATGGAGCTACTCTCCCGGGAGTTGGGCGTCGAGCTTTACCGCTTGGAAAAGTGGCGGGACGCCGCCCTGGCGGGTATGGAAGAGGCCCTTAAAGCCCGAAACGGTGACCCCCTTAAAGCAGAGTTGGACAATGCCATGAAACGCCTTGGCGAGTTAAGCATGGAAAATGAGTTGTTGTGGGCTCGGGTGAGGCGTCCCGGCCCTTTAGCCAAACGGAGGTCGAAGAAATGAGCTGCACGGCCTCCGGTGTCACCGCCAGACCTTACGGCGTCAAGCTGGTCTGCCGCACCTGGGAGCAGCCCCGTTCGTCTTACTATGCCTCTCGTGGCAACTCAGGCCCGCAGTTGAGACTGGCTCAACCCGGCAAACGGGGTCCCAAGACCACCCTCTCTGACGCCGAATTACTGGAGCTGATCCGGACGGATCTGAACACTTCGCCTTTCCAGGGCGAGGGGCACCGCAAGGTGTGGGCCCGCCTCCGGGTGCGGGACGGGGTCAAAGTCGGCCGCCGCCGGGTACTGCGGCTCATGCGGGAGAACCATCTTCTTTCTCCCTATCGAGGCCGCCGGGGCCATCCCAACCTACACCAAGGAGAGATCATCACCCCGGCCCCCAACGTTATGTGGGGCACCGACGGCGCCAAGGTCTTTACCTTGGAGGAAGGCTGGGGTTGGCTTTTCGTGGCAGTGGAGCATTGGAACGCCGAGTGCGTGGGCTGGCATGTCTGCAAGCAGGGCACCCGCTTTGCCGCCCTGGAACCCGTTTCCCAGGGCCTGATGGCTACCGTCGGTGCGGTGAATGCGGACGCCGGCCGGGGTCTGGCCCTGCGGATGGACCACGGCACCCAGTACCTGTCGGATCATTTCCTTAACCAGTTGAAACACTGGGGTATCAGCCCCAGCTTTGCCTTTATCGAACAACCACAGACCAATGGGGTGGCCGAACGCTTTATCCGGACCCTCAAGGAGCAGGTCATCTATGGCCGGGTGTTCCGGAATCTTCAGGAGGTGCGGGAGGCGGTCAAGCGCTTTGTGGACACCTACAACCGGGAGTGGTTGCTGGAAAAAAACGGCTATCAAAGCCCATGGCAGGCCCGAGCCAACTGGCTAGCTCAGAACTCTGCCTTGGCGGCTTAAGAAAAACTTGTGTCCAGAAAACCGGATGCGGTACAAGTGTTATTTTTCGTCTCCGCTGGGAAAAGTAAGGACCACCGGGCAATCCATCAAAGCAAAAAACCAGCCGACAGCGAACAATAGGGGTTTATCGGCTTTACATTTCATGTGATCTCCCAGGTGATCATGCTGCAGCAATGGATCGAACAAGAGGGGACTGTAGGTCGCCGTCGCCTTTTTGAAGCTATCAAGGCTGAATTCCCTACTTTCACCCAAGTCAGATTGACCAATTATATCAAGGGACATAGAATCCCTGATTTTGAGATCGCCAAGATCATTTCCGAGATTACCAAGATCCCCATCTCCCTGCTTTCATGGAGATTCACCAACAAGGTGAAGAATTAATGGATGGCCAAAACGACCAGGATGGAGTGGAACGGGCTTAAGATGGAGACGTGGGATCGACCTTTCGCAGAAGAAGGCCCGGCCTGGTATGCGGTACATACTCGCAATCAGCATGAACCCATGGTCGAATCGGACCTGCAGGCCCGGGGATTTGAAGTCTTTGTCCCCCGCATTACGGTGCGCAGCCGTCGGCGGGATCGGTTCAAGCTCTTGGAAGTCCCTTTGTCTTCCTGCTACCTGTTCGTTTATACCAAGATGAATAAAGAGAACTATAACGCCATCGTGCGGCATAGAGGGGTAGGGTGCATTGTACGCACCAAGGAATACTGCATCCCGGTGCCGGCTGAAACGGTGGCTTCTCTCCGGTCCATGGTGGAATGCGGCAAAACCGTTTATCCATGGCCGGGGCTGGTCCCCGGGCGGCAGGTACGGGTGGTTGCCGGTCCACTTGCCGGCGCCACGGGCACGCTGCGCCGCCGTAAGTCAGGGAAGCGCTATTTCGCAGTAAATGTGGAACTTTTGGGGCAGTCTGTGGCCGTGGAACTGGAGGAAGAAGTGGAGCCGGTTTCTTGAAAACAGAAAGCTTTGCAACTCATTCGATTGTTGAATTATTTACCTGATTAAGGCATAACACATTGATATAACAATTTATTTAGCGAAACTGAGTGATTGCTCAGGAGAGCGGAGCTTTGTCATGGAAGGCAAAAACAGCGAAGGAATGGGAAGCCGACAAACGAGCCCTTTTCCTTCCTGGTATGCAGTCTATACCATGAGTCGCCACGAAGCCAAGGTTGAGAAGGTTTTGGAGCAAAAGGGGATGGAAGTTTTTCTGCCCCGGGTGATTACCAGGCGTCGGCGCGACCGCACGCCACTCATCAAACTTCCTTTGTTTCCCGGTTATCTATTCGTGCACACGCCCCTCGATACTTACGATTATCTTAAAATTCTCAAGGCCCCGGGGGTGGTCCGGATTTTAGTAAATGGCAAACCCACCCCGGTGCCGGAGGAAACGGTCGGCTCCATCAGGGCCATTGTGGAGAGCGATCAACCTTTCTACACCTGGCGGTACCTGGAAAAAGGGAAGCAGGTGCGGGTGCTCGATGGCCCCCTGGCCGGGACTATCGGCATCATCCAGGGGCGCAAGGAGAAGAAGCGCCGTCTTATCGTCTCGGTGGAGCTGTTCCGGCGTTCGGTGGCAGTGGAATTGGATGACGATGCGGTGGAGTCTTGGTCATGAGTAAAGGATGGTTCTTGCCTGTTTGCTTAATAACCCTATTATCCACCAGCGGGTGGGCGTGGGGTCAGGCCGGCAATACGTTAAAAGAGGAGCCGCAAAAGCAATTTTTGCAACCATATTCACCAGAGAGCAATAATCAAAGTCTCGATGCGTCCTTCAAAACAAACACTATTGATGCTAACAAACGAAATATTGGTAAAACCTCAAATAAACCAATAAGTAGCGCCACACCAAAATCCTCCAAGCCCACGCACGGACATCATCAAAAATCGGAAATTCAGCCCGACGGCCTGAAGAAGGATGCTACAGGCACTGTCTTCAGGTTTCAAAGATATAATCAGGGGCGCACCGCAGGTTCAGGGTCATTCTTAGATGGATATTTACTAAAGTCTCTCCATGAAGAAAGGATTGTGAGAAAGAAAGCTGCGGATGATAGTACCTCTGATGAAGATTTACTTAAAAAGAACAAAGGTCCTTTCCTAAAATAGCATGGTCAATTGTTCTGTGAAATTTAACTATCTTACTGTTTAGTTCAATCAATTAAATAGCATCATAGCAAAACTTGTAGGGGTGCGAAACATGCCTGATAGATCAATGATAATACATACACACACAAAAGCCGGTGCAAGAACTCTTGCCCGCATCCATAACTGGAATGTGATTGTCTTGGGCTTCTTAGCTTTATGTATGTTATGGGGCTGCGGCGGCCCTTCCCAGCAAGTCCTTACTGCTCAGGCGCTATCCCAGAGACAAGTTCAGAACCCGAACCAGGACTTGCAAAACCAATTAATGATCCAGGCTACCCAGGCCTCGCTGACAAGTTATAAGGACTATAAGGTGGGGCCGGAAGACCAGTTGGTCATCGAAATTTATGGCCAAGATAAGCTTAACCGGGAACCCCGGGTCAACGGCCAGGGAGAGATCACCATGCCCCTGGTGGGGGTGGTCAAAGTGGGCGGCATGACTCCCCAGGAGATCGAAAAGCGCCTGACTGAATTATACGATGCCAAGTACCTGGTTAATCCCCAGATTACGGTGGCAGTCAAGGAATTCCGCCACCAGCGGGTCGCGGTCACTGGGGCGGTGGCCAAGCCCGGGTCCTATGAGATCATCGGCCCCCGTACCCTCCTGGAAGTGTTGTCCCTGGCTGGCGGGTTCATTAATCAAGGCTATCCCACCGGGGGCGGGGCCCAGGCCGGGGATGTTGTTGACGTTATCCGCCACCAGAACGCCCCTGATCTTGCTGCCAGCATGAAAACTGGAGCCGCCAAGCCTTTCTCTCCGAAGACGGAAACCATCGTAATCGACCTGCGCCGTCTGGTAAGCGGACAGGAGCCGCAACTGAACATCCCCATACACACCGGCGACGTTGTGCATGTGCCTTTTGCCGGCACTGCCTATGTCCTGGGGGGGGTGAGGAAGCCAGGGAATATTGCGGTGAAGGAAAATATCACCATATCCCAGGCCGTGGCCATGGCCGGGGGTGTTGATCCGATTTTAGGCACCAGCAGCATTACCGTCATGCGCTTTGACGATCAAGGGAAACCAATCAGCATTAATACCAATCTGGACAGCATCATCGCCAGAAGTAACCCCGATCTGCCGCTGAAAGATAACGATGTGGTGGTGGTCAACGAAAGCACCCTCAAAAAGACCCTTTACGTTATCAGGACCCTGCTACCCATCCCCACTGGTTCCTATAGCATGGCCGCTTTTTGAGGATAACAGCAAAGCATATAAACCGGAGCTATAACCAATGTCAAATCATGACCAGCCTCCTATTGTAATGCCACCACACCATCCTCACATGGCGGACACATCTCCGTCGCCAATGGATATCGATTATTATGCGGAGATGTCCCGGGGACGAAACTTGAGGGAATATCTGCATATCCTGATAAAGCGCAAGTGGTGGGTTATTAGTACTTTCTTAAGCATATTCCTGCTGGTGGCGGTTTACACCTTCACCCGGACCCCCATTTTCCGCACCACCGCAACCCTGCAAATCACTCAGGACAATCCCGGCTCCCAGGTGACCCTGGAAGACAAACTGGCCAAACTAACCAGCGGTGATGTGGATATGTTCCAGCAAACCCAGTACAAGATTTTGCAAAGTCGATCATTGGCTCAGCGAGTCATCAAGGATTTGAATTTGAAGGAGCATACCGATTTCAAGTCTATTCGGGAAAAGAACCCCGATAAAACCGAAAATGAAATAGAAAATTTAATTGTAGATGCCTTCTTGAAGAAATTGGAGGTCACCCCGGTTCGCAATACTTACCTGGTGGAAGTAGCCTTTCAATCTCCCGACAAGGCCATGGCCCAACGGGTGGTCAACGCCATTGCCGATGAATACATGTATCTCTCCATTAATCGGCGTAACGAGTCTTTCGCCCTGGTAAAAAAGTGGCTGGACAAGCAGCTCCAAGAAATGGCGGCCAAGGTTCAGGAGGCCCAAAAGAAGCTCTATAAATTCGGGCAAAAGACTGATATTTTTACCCTGGAAGACAAAGACAACGTGGTGGTGCAGAAATTCATCGACCTAAGTAGCCTGCTCACTAAGGCCCAGGCCGAGAAGATGGCCAAGGAGGCACAATATAAGCAGATTAAGGAAAAAGGGCCCAATGCTCCCCTCATCCTCAACCATCCCCTAGTGGCCCAACTACGCCAGCAGTTAGTGGCCCAACAGGCAAAGGTGTCGGCCATGCAAAAGGTTTTCAGAGGCAAACATCCGGACCTGCTGGCCGAACGGGCCAACCTAGCCGAATTAAAGGGCCGCCTCCAGGCAGAAGTGCAACGTCTCCAAGAAAGTGTCAAGGCGGATTATGAGGCGGCCAAACGCACGGAAAAACTCCTGAGCGATAGTTTCACGAACCAGAAAGCCCAGATGGCCAAGCTTCAAGATAATCTTACCGACTTTCAAATCCTGAAGAGGGACGCCAAGACCAATGAGCAGCTTTACCAGGCCCTCCTGGCCCGGGTCAAGGAGGCCAACATCGCCTGCACCATGGTACCCTCCAACGTTGTAGTCATCGACCCTGGGTTGCTGCCTGAAAAGCCTTTCAAGCCTAAAACTTTACGCGATCTAGCCATTGCCGCCATCCTGGGTCTGACCTTGGGTATCGGCTTGGTCTTTTTATTGGAACACCTGGATGACTCCATCCAATCCGTGGATGACCTGGAAAGAGCTTGTGGTTTACCATCGCTGGGGCTTGTACCATTGTTAAGCAGCAATGGGAAAATGAGTCTCATCCGTAGGAAGACCAAAGCCCTGGGAATCAGCCACTACCTTCCTCACATCCAGAGGAGCAGCCAGGACGATGTGAAGGCGGGGGATATGGATTTGATGGTCTATAAGCAACCCAAATCCATGGTCAGTGAAGCCATCCGTCATGTCTACTCCTCCATCATGCTTTCCACTTCTGGCCGGCCTCCCGGCACCATTATGGTTACCAGCCCTAACCCTGGCGATGGGAAGACCACTCTCGTTTCCAATTTGGCCTCCTCTTATGCCTTGAATGAACGCCAGGTGGTTTTGATCGACTGTGACTTAAGGAAACCTCGGCTTCATAAAATTTTTCATCTGGATTCCCAACCTGGCCTGAGCAATTACCTGACAGGCAGCGCCACCCTGGAAGAGATTCTCCGGCCCACCGCCATCCCCAACCTGAAAATCATCACCGCAGGGGCCAAGCCTCCCAATCCTACAAATTTGGTGAACTCTGAGACCTTTAAGGAGCTTCTGGTACAACTGCGGGGACAGTTTCACCACATTATTATCGATACTCCGCCGGTGTTGGGGTTTGCGGACGCCCGGTTTGTCTCCGCTCTGGTTGACGGAGTTCTGCTGATTACGAGACATAATGTCACCCCTAAGAGCGCCGGCCGCTTGGCAAACCAGCTCTTAACCCCGGCCCCCGTATTGGGCGCAGTGTTGAATTTCGTAGGCTACTACGGCCATCCTTATGGCGGCTATTATTACCATTATCATTATAAATATTATTCCAAATACTATGGTGATCATCGAGCCGATTAAGCTAATTGAGGGCATAGCCTTCAAAGCGGTTCCCCACCCGGTTTCGATCTCAGCGATATTTCATAAACCCCGCTAATATGGCAGTCTCTCTTTTTTATCTGTTTCAGCGATAAAAATTTCTTCTTACTAACATCGGCTTCAGCGCCGCGGTAACGCACCTATGCTTGCCCAACTCCGTAATAAGCGATTTTATATCGTCCTGGCTGCTGACTTCGCCATTTTCGTTATGGCCTTCATAGGAGCGTACCTGCTGCGGTTTGACTTTGCCATAGAACCGATGTATCGCTTCCAGATATTGAAGTTGTTGCCATTTCTCTTGCCCGGTAAGATCATCATCTTCTTTCTCTTTGGCTTATACCGGGGCATGTGGCGATACACCAGCCGTAAGGATTTGTGGCGGCTGGGGCAAGCCAGCATAGTTTCCATGCTTTATTACATTATTGCCACGTTTTATATAATTGACTTTCAAGGCGTCCCGCGGTCGATCTTTCTGGTCGATTGCTGCCTAACGTTAATACTGAGCGGGGAGCTACGCCTATTCATTCGCTTAGTTTATTCAAAGCAATTTCAAATGCTCAGTAGTCTCTTGCCCTCTTATCTTCCCAACCGCAGCAAACATAGACCAAAAGAGAAATTTATTCTTATCATTGGCGCCGGCGACGCCGGGGAAAAGGTGTCTCGGCAAATCTTAGACAATCCCAACCTCAACTACAGCCTGCTGGGTTTTCTAGACGATGACCGCAGCAAGTGGGGCCGGAGTCTATATGGAACGCGGGTTTATGGAAGCATAGAAATGCTTCCGGAAATTGTCGAACGCGAGCAAGTTGATAAAGTACTCATTGCCATCCCTTCCGCCACCGGTCCCCAAATGCGTAGAATTGCTGATACTTGCAATAGCTGCCAGGTTCGCTACCAGACTCTGCCGGAAATCGACGCTATCATTGACGGAAAGGTAAGCATCAAAAGTCTGCGCGATGTGATGTACGAAGATTTGCTGCGGCGACCACCGGTGCGCCTGGATACCATGGAAATCAACCGATATCTACAGGGAAAACGAGTGATAGTCACCGGCGCCGGTGGCTCCATTGGCTCGGAAATATGTCGGCAAATAATCCATTTCGACCCCGCGATACTTATCTTGGTGGACGCCAGTGAGGAGAACATTTTTAACATCCAAATGGAACTTGAGCACGAACTAAAATTCAATCGTTACCATTGCATTCTCGCCAGAGTGCAGATCAAGTCGCGGATGGAAAATGTTTTCGAAGAGTATCGGCCTCAAATAGTTTTTCATGCCGCAGCTTACAAGCATGTGCCCATGCTGGAGAAAAACCCCTCGGAGGCGATCTTTAATAACGTGCTTGGGAGCCAGGTGGTTATGGACCTAGCCACTAAATACAGGGTGGAGCGTTTCGTGCTGGTTTCCACGGACAAGGCCGTGCGACCCACCAATGTCATGGGTGCCAGCAAGCGTCTGACCGAGCTTTTGATGCAGTCTTTTAAAGGGAACGGCACCAGATTCATGGCGGTAAGGTTTGGCAATGTCATTGGATCTTCGGGATCTGTGCTTCCATTGTTCAGGCGTCAGTTGAAACAGGGTGGACCCCTTACTGTGACCCATCCCGAAGTGACTCGCTACTTCATGACCATCTCCGAGGCGGCCCAGCTCATTCTCCAGGCCGGGGGGATAGGCGAAGGTAGTGAAACCTTTATCCTGGAAATGGGGACCCCAGTTAAAATCGTACAGATGGCCGAAGAATTGGTAAGGCTGTCCGGGAAGGAACTGGGAAGAGACGTGGATATTATCTTCACCGGCTTGCGGGAGGGGGAAAAACTTTACGAAGAACTTTTCATCGAGGGCGAAGACATCATTACCACTTGGCATGAAAAAATCAAGGTACTTCACCCCAATGGCTGGAATGGGAAAAAAAATCATTCTGACTTTGCCCAATGGTTTGATGGCAAACTTAAAGAGCTCTATCAAGTTGCCAGCACTCACGATGCTCATTCCATCAAGATTAAGCTCACTGAAATTCTCCCCGAATATGACCCGCAATGGCGCGGCAATTATGTCCAGGGCAAAACTCTCCCTTCGAAACTATAAAAGTTGGCCGCGGAAGCACAAAGAAAGTCAAGATAAGACCTCTGTTCCGAAAAGTTATTTTAAGTTATACTGATTGCTTCTTATTATATCGTCTTGCTCCATTTAACCAAATGGCAATAATCGTCTTATAATTTTTGCAAATGACCGAAAATGAATGCGACACCGTTGGCATCTTGGAAAGCGTCTCTCCCCTTTCGCTCAAGGTCAATTTTCTCTGGAGCCTGCTGGCGCTCCTTATTTACAATGGCTGCCAGTTCGGTCTGATCATGCTGTTGACACGGTTAGGAAATCCGCACCTCGTGGGAACCTTTGTCTTGGCCATGGCGGTGTGCGCTCCCATTCAAATTATCAGCTCCCAATTGACAGGCATTCTTGCGGTCGATGTTACATTCGAATTTTCTTTCAATAATTACTTGATACTGGCTTTAGGTGGTGGTTTGCTGCTCATCCTAGGTGCGGCTCTAACTGCCAAGTTTCTGAATTATAGTTCGGAAATCATGATGATTATCCTTGTCGTTGCCGTCAGCAAGGCTATTGAAAATCTAAGTTATATCTTTCTCGGCCTCATACAGATGTATGAAAGGATGGACCTGTTTGCCGTCTCTTTGACCCTTAAAGGTACCCTATCCCTGGCGGTCTTTTTGTTACTATTTCACTCCAGCCAAAACTTGCTGCTGTCCCTTATGGGAGTGACAGCGATGGGCCTGCTAATTTTGATAAGTTTTGATGTCCCTTGTGGTTGCAAAGTGGGGCGGCAGGCGCGTCTCAAGCACCACAGGGTGTCCCTCAAAGATCTCGTGAAGCTGACCCAAAAAACTGCCCCCTTGAGCGTCTCTGCAGTGCTGATTTCTTTGAATGCCACGGTTCCGAGGTTTTTTTTGGAGTATTACAGCGGCCTGAAAACCCTGGGGTATTTCGGTCCCATCGCTTATGTTCTGACCTTCGGAGATATGGCTGCCGCCGCTCTGGGCCGCGCCATGGCTCCCAGGCTGGCTCGCTATTGGCTAGTGGACCGGCTCACCTTCCGATCCTTCATCAAGAAAATATTGGCCCTGTTGGCGGCGGCAAGTGTATGCGCCTCCCTGGTAACCCTCTGCTTTGGGGCCAAAATTTTGGCGCTGCTGTTCAGACCTGATTATGCCCCCTTTGCCTCGGCGCTCTTCTGGTTGACGATCGCTATGGGATTCGGCGCTACTTCCCAATTTTTTGCCTTTGTCTTCACTGCCATGAGGCAGCTCAATGTCTTGGCCGTATTGTCGGTAGTGGCCCTGCTAATTACCACTTTTCTTTGTTATCTACTCACACCGCCGTTTGGGCTCTGGGGAACCGCCTGGGCCATTTGTCTCGGCCTGCTTTTTCGTCTTGTCGGCTCCTATCTTGTTTATTTGAAGATCGTCTCCCAGAAAGTGCCCTGAGGCAAACCTCCGGGACTTAATATCATACCGCATAGAATGGCTGTGGCTTACTTAATCGTAGTATAATAAGCGGGGGGCCATAACTTTCACCAGATTTTCATCAAATGATGGCTATCTATTAGCATTTCAGCATTCGATCGGGAATCTAAGAATCAGTGGCTTTAGCTTCACAAACAGCTTGAAAATCGCAGATAGGAGAGTGTAAGCAAAATGAGGGTACTTTTTGTTTATTCTTTGGATAATATCCAGTCTCCATCAAAGCCTCTTCAAGAGCCAGATCAGATTAGTTTCGGCATCTCCTATATAGCAGGCCTCTTAAAACAAAATGGACACGAGCCATTCCTGGTTGTTATTGGTAACACTTGGCAAAAAGAGAGTTTCAAAATCATTGATAAAAATATCAAAGAAATCAAACCAGATATAATTGGTTTTTATACTATAGCATCGCAATATCCTTTTATATTAGAAATCGCCGAATATATTAAAGATCATTATCCTAATATTATTTTAATTGCTGGAGGACCGCATGCTTCTATTAATCCAAATGAGGTAATAGAAGGGCCATTCAAGGCTATTTGTATTGGCGAGGGAGAGTACCCCACCTTGGAGCTAATACAACAAATTGAGGAAGGCAGAGAAATTACCAACATAGCGAATCTGTGGATTCGCCAGGGTGATCAGATTGAGAAAAATCCAACACGGCCCTTCCTTGGAAATTTAGATGATCTCCCATTTCCTTATAGGGATATGTGGTATAGGTGGATTAAGGAAATACCAGGGGCAAAGTTCTCTATTCTACTTGGCCGAGGATGTTACTTTAATTGCAGTTATTGCTGCAACCACGCCTTGAGAAGCATATCTCCTGGAGAATACGTTAGGGTTCGCTCGCCTGAAAATATAATAATGGAACTGTCTTATTTATATGACCAATTTCCCGAAAAAAGAAATTATTTTTTTGAGGTAGAAAGCTTCAATCTTCACAAGGATTGGGTATTCGCATTATGCGATAAATTAAAGCAATTTAATAATAGATTGCCTGAACCTTTAACTTTTGGTACTAATATACGTATAATTCCAAATTGTGATTTCGAAAAGATCTTTGCAGCCTGCACAAAAGGAAATATTCAATATTTAACGGTTGGCCTGGAGTCAGGAAGTGAACGTATTCGCAGAGAAATAATGAATAGGATTTATTCTAATGAAGATGTGATACGATTCGCAGAGCTGGCTCGGAAGTATAACCTGCACTTCGGTTTCCAGAATATGATAGGTTTGCCGACGGAGACTGAAGAAGATTTTCTGCAGACCGTATTGCTGAATCGTATCTGTCAACCAGAGTGGTGCTATTTAGGTATATTTTTTCCTTACCCCGGAACTAGGCTGGCCGAACGTTGTAAAGAGATGGGGCTTTTAAATAATTCCAAAGATAAACGGATTATGGAACGCAATAGAGTTGTTGTAAAATTGCCAACCTTCCCAGAGAACCGCCTTAAAATGCGATTTTATCTTTTTGACTTCGATGTTTACAGGGGCCAGAAGCCTTTTATTAAGATTGCAGCTAAGGTTATCAGAAGATTATTATCCTCTCATCCGGCATCTAATAATATTTACAGATTAATTATGAACTCGGCAATGGCACTGAAAGTCAAACAAATCCTGAGATGAACCTCTCACGGTTATAGGCATAATTTGAGAAATTGATTATGGACCTTTGTTCTATAAGGCGCATTAAATCCTTAGAAGGTAGTTATTTTTCTCAGAGATATGTTTTTATCCTGGGAATAGCCCTCTCGAGTATTCTAATGATTAGGGCAATAGGGGTCTTCGGAAGCCCTTCAGAAAATTTGGCAATTTTCAGTATTCTGGTCCTGATTAGCTGTTTAGCCAAGAGTGTTAATTTTGAATTATCCCACCCCTTTATCTGGTTTAACATTTTTTTTGCAGTTTATTCTTTATCGACTCCCATTATGAATATGATGGGCGAATATATTTTCTATCCTCAGTACTCCAAGAACTTCGATTATATTCAATTGATTTCTGCCCAATACTTAGCTCTCTTGGTCTTTTCGTTGGCAGTAGGCCCCAAAACCATTTCCTACAACCTCTCTATTTTTAAGAGGCAAAAATATAACAGTGATTTATTTAGAGGGAGCCACTATTTATTGGCACTAGGCACTATAATTTCTCTTATTTATCTCTATGGAATAGTATATTATGGAATTAAAGAGAAAACTGATAAAATTGCATTATATAATCCAGTTCTTGCATTAAGTTTTTGTTGGATGGTCATAATTTGTTCAATAGTCACTATTTTGATCCGCAATAAGATGTTAAACAAAGGCTTTCCAATTATAATAATTCTTTTATTTTCGTCGTACCTCCCTCTAAGTCTTTTGGCTGGCGGTGATCGGCATCCATTATTTTATTATTTATTAACCTTGATAATTACTATTCATATTTTCTATAAGAAGATTAAATTCAGATATTTTTTATTTGTCCAGGTAATCGGGATGTATTTATCCACCATCCTTGGGGCCTTCAAGATGTTTCTGCTTTCGGACATGTCCATTGATAGTATTAGTAATCTCTTATTGTTTGATTATAGGAACATCTTATTAACTATCATATGTAGCGAATTTCGCACCGCCTCTGAAAATATGGCGGTAGCCTTGCAAGCGGTACCAGAGCAGATCCCCTTCTTATATGGGAAACCCCTTTTGTCTGATCTCATGTCCACGTTCATTCCAACCTTTTTATTTCCCCGGGAAACCTTCGAAACCTCGGTATATTGGTTCAATAGAACCTTTTTCCCCAACTATTTCAATACCGGAGCTGGAGTGGGCTTCAGCCTGGTGGCGACAGGATATGTAAACTTCGGTTATTTCGGAATCATTGGCCTCTTTTTCCTCCTTGGGTGGGCTTTGAGGAAGATATACGAACGGACTGCCAAGAGTTTATTATATATGATATTTTATCTATGCGCTCTTCCTATTTTCGTCTTGTCCATCCGTGCTGACTTGGCAACCATCTTCTCTCAGGGATTGAAGCATATTCTCTCGTCCATCTTGATAATGATTGTCATCGGAAAATTCACCACAGCAAGGGGGGCCTCAGTGCTGCCAACAGGCCCTAAGCGGGAAAAGCGCAGAAGTGGTTTTCATCCCCAAGAAGTTGGCCGAAAGGTTAAAGAATTACCTCCAGGCCAGAGGCGCCGGAGGGGATCAAAGCATTTTCCCCATTACCTATACCGCGGTCAGGGTCATGG
>Ga0233420_10000672_pt1 | contig 13947 bp, 9 predicted proteins | sample Watercolumn_Mata_4_FD_183009 | JGI IMG/M metagenome (GOLD analysis project Ga0233420, IMG submission 183009) | Freshwater microbial communities from Lake Matano, South Sulawesi, Indonesia - Watercolumn_Matano_2014_102_MG | ecosystem: Environmental > Aquatic > Freshwater > Lake | place...
CTTGGGAAAAAAATTACAAATTTGTTTGTCGTGCTTGGCAACTTCAAATTCATGATCTTTCTTTTAATCTACTCTCTTTACTGGATAATCTTTTGGCAAGAATTTATAATCGTTCCATATTATGTAACTGATTACATACCGAATTTCTTCTCTTACGAAATTTTACAATCGTGGTCAGGTGCCGGTGCAATAATTCTTTTTCAAATACCGATTAATAGATTGACAAAAAAAATGTCCACCCCGAATGCTATTCTAAGCGGATTTGCAGTTTCAAGTTTGATTTGGATTATTATTTGGATTCAACCGAGCATTATAACTATTGCCGCCGGAATTATTGCATTTGGTATTGGTGAGGCAATGCAAGCGCCAAGATATTATGAATATATTTCTAAGATTGCACCCGAAGGGCAGCAGGGATTATATCAAGGTTATGCATTCTTACCAATTGCAATTGCACGTTTTGTAGGTGATCCATTTGGCGGTTGGTTATATCAAACATCTAAAGCATCCGGACACGTAGAATACGTTTGGTATTCTATGATTGCTATCGGTATTTCTGCAGCGTTCTTTATGTACTTATATAATAAATTTTTAGTGAAAGAAAAGTAGCTTTACACATTTAATGTAATTGTTATGTATTGAAAAAAAGTGAATGATATAGACAAACTTGGATTTGATAAGTGGTTTCAAGATAGGATCGAAACTTCAAAATTAGATGGCTTTAAGATTGCCAGAGTTATAGCAGTTGATAAAAATAGCTTTGTTGTCTCGAACGGTATAAATGATATTTATTCGGAATTAACCGGGAAATTTTTATTCAATTCTGCTTCCCCCTTGGATTTACCAACCGTAGGCGATTGGGTATATGTGCAATTGTTTGATGATGATTCCTTGGCTATTATTCATGAAATAATTCCACGAAGATCATTATTAAAAAGAAAAACATCCGGTAAAAAAATCGAATATCAACTTATCGCAGCAAATATAGATACGGCAATTGTTTTGCAGTCGCTGGATTCTAATTTTAATTTAAGAAGACTGGAACGTTATTTGGTGATGATAAATGAGAGCAATATTACTCCGGTTATATTTTTAAGTAAAAGTGATCTTATAAACGCCGATGAAATAAAAAACAAGGTAAATGCGATTAATAAAATAATGCCGGATATTAAAATTGCTGCCTTTAGCAACAACAGTTTGTCTGATATAGAAAATATTAAAATCCAATTTACACCTTCAAAAACATTTTGCTTGCTTGGTTCATCCGGTGTTGGTAAAACTACATTACTAAATAATCTAATAAACCAGGAGCTATATAAAACTCAACCTATAAGAGAGAAAGATGGAAGAGGAAAACATACTACTACACGTCGAGAACTTATTGTTCTGGAAAATGGGGCAATTGTAATAGATAATCCTGGATTACGTGAACTTGGAATTATTTCTATTGAATCTGGTCTCGATGATACCTTTAATGAGATTGCGGAACTTTCAAACCAATGTCGTTATACTGATTGTACTCATACTGTTGAGAAAGATTGTGCAGTATTAATAGCATTAGATGATAAAGTAATAACAAAAGAACGTTATCAGAATTATATCAAAATGTATAAAGAAACTAAGTATCATGAGATGTCATATTATGAAAAGAGACAGAAGGATAAAAAGTTTGGAAAATTTATGCACACATATTTGAAAAATAAAAATGATAAGTGATCACTCCAAACAAACAATTCAAGGCAGACGTTGTTTGAACACATGAATTACATATGGTGTACTTACTTGAGTTAACAGCAGGGTTAATAAAATAATCAAAAATTAGAAAGCGTGACTATAATGAAAAAGATAATACTAACTTTTCTTGCTTTAGCTATTACATTCTTTCTTGGTTTCACTTTGAAGTCAATAACAACCAAAAGTGAAAGTAATGAGCAAACAACAAAAAAAGTAACCGGCATTGGCGGTATTTTTTTCAAATGCAAAGACCCAAAAAAAATTAGAGAATGGTATAAAGCCAATCTTGGTCTTAATACAAACAACTATGGAGCAGTTTTTGAATGGCGGCAAGGTGCTGATACCACCAAAAAAGGATTTTCTCAATGGAGTCCGTTTAATGAAAAGACAAAATATTTCGAACCTTCAACAAAAGACTTTATGATTAATTACAGAGTTGAAAACCTAAAAGCACTTATCGAAGAACTGAAGAATAACGGAGTTACCATTGTTGATACAATTGAGACAGTTGAATATGGTAAATTTGTCCACATCATGGATATAGAAGGCAACAAAATAGAATTATGGGAACCAAATGATTTAGAATTTGAAAAGCTTGGTGTGAAGATAGGCGCTAAGACTACAAAATAATTTAGAGCATATTTGATTTGCTAGTAAAATATTTTCTAATGTAGAGACTTCATTTATGAAGTCTCAATCTAAGAGACTTGATAAATCAAGTCTCTACAATAGCATTATCTTACGATCGCTAATTTTTGAATTGTTTGAATTGTCTCACCTCCCTTTCTGCTTATTACCTTATAAAGATAAACTCCGTTGGAGGCTAAATCGCCGTCGGTATCGCGTCCGTTCCAGTAAATTCTGTTAAAATCATATTTCAATTCTACTGAAGTAAGAGAAAACTCTTTAATCATTCTTCCTGCAAGAGTAAATATTTTAATTTTAAGTTCATCCGGAATTTGAGTAAGCTTAAAAGTAAAACATGTTTCATCCTTAAATGGATTTGGATAGTTGTACACATCCATTAACTGCAAATCGTTCTTAACGGAAAAAGTTCTAACAATTCCGCTCGTATCAATAGTTCGTCCGCTTGCATTTTTGCCAACAACTTTAAATATGTAATTGCCATCTGCTAAATGCGGTGTATAATTAATTATATATTTTGGATTAACAGAAGAGAAAGAATACTTAACGCTAGAATTGTTTTTGTAAGGAACTATTTTATTATTCAAATACATTTTCACAAATGTCGTATCACTAATAGGGATTAAGGACAAATCGGTTAACTCAATATTAATTTCCGGATTAGGTGAAATATAATCTCCGTTAATAATATCATTGCCGTTAAAAGAAAGCTTAAGTGATGCCGGTTTATTATTAGGTTTTACAAAAACCGGGACTGAGTAAATATTATTGTCCTTGAAGAATTCTAAAATTTTGTTTTCTGGATCTGCTGCAATATTGAATTGAATTAAACCAGTAACTGCTGCTGTTGAATAATTAATATTGAATTGCTTCTTCTGTTCGGCAGCAATTGAATCAACTGTAGTTTCAAATATTTTTTCTTTCGTGTTATCTTTTTTTGCAATTTCAACTAGGATCTTAAAATTCTGAGCAGTGGTTTCGCCGGCATTATGAACATTGAATGTTAAATTTACAATCTCTCCTTGATCAACAGTATCTTTATTTACCGAGACAGTTTGATAATTGAGTCCGAGCTCCGGTACATTTTTATAATTACAAAACATAGAATTGATTTCCGGAGAATCACTGTTAGCAGAAGCTTCCAATTTTAATTTTAACTGCAGGTATTGATAGCTTCTAAATGTTTGCCCAGATATATCAATAATGTTTGCGGTAACAGTGTTTGTCTGCAAAGTATCAATTTTGTTGTTAGAGTTTTTTCCAATAATAGAGTAACTCAATTTTGAATCGCCCGGTTTCAGATAAGTAATTTCAAATTGTTTCCATTCAGTTGATGGCCCAATAAACTGAGTTGCATAAAATCCAGAGGTAGATTTTTTTTCAAAAGAAGTTTTAGCAATTGCCCTTCCCTTGAAAATCTTTGCATAAGATTCAACAGCAGAACCTATTGGTGTGTTTTTCTTTCCAATCAATGTCCACGATTCTCGAAATCCAAGACTATCAACATATTTACTTCCGAAGCTTTTTAGTTTTTGCTTTAGCGAGGCATTCAAATTGATTGAACCTTCATCTACAATTACAATTACAAGTATATCTGATGTTTTAAGTGAGTCGAGCATTTTAGCATATGAATCTTGAGCAGCCGTTCCGCCGAAAAGTAAATCATAAGTTTGAAATAATTTTAGTGCAAAAGTATTTCCATCAAACACACAAACATTATGTCCGCGGTTTGGCCATGGAATATAATTTTGATTGTTCTTGGTTATAACACCGGTATTGCCGTCATTAAAACCAGATGATATTGCTTCGATGCTAACAGTTTCTTTTCCAAGATGAACATTTTTGTCAATAACTGTATTTTGTTTTGTGCCGGTTGCGAATGACACACTATCATTCAACAGAAAACCGGATTTAAATGAATTAACAAATGATTTTGTAAAATCATAATTAACTTGATCTGAACTTTTACTTCGGAACCAATACCGGTTACCGTTTTGCAATGCACCTAAATTTATTTTTGTAAATAGTTCTCCGAATTGTACACTTGAAGAAATTGGATTTGTGAATAACGAATTAGTTGATAACTGATAATCAATATTAGTGGCTGATGATTTTGTGGTTGGATTTAATATTTTGATTACATTTAATGCGTTTGAGTAATCATAGCTTGTTAAAACTCGAATTGAAGAATTGGTAACTACCAAACTGATTTCTGTATTATTATCGTTCTCATTCAGTTCATCAATATTTTTTTCGATATCCAGCTGAACTAAGATTTTATGTTTGCCCGGTTTATTTTTTATGGGTATAAATATCACAAGCGAATCCATGAATAGCGGTATTTTACGAGTAATATTCCTATCAAAGATTACTGAACTATTATAATTGTCTTTAATTGTTGCGGTGAAATTTTTATTTATTGTTCTCCCTAAATTTTTATACCTAATAGTGCATTTCACACTATCATCTTGATTTGTAACTTTAGGCGGAGTGAAGGATACATCATTTGTTGAGATATTAAGATTAGGCTTTGGCGGAACTTTAAGTGATATGATCGGATCCCCAATAAGAGAATTTGTTAATGAAAATATTTTGTTGACGTTGCTTGAACTGTATTGTGTTAATAATTTCACTTTGGTTTTATTAAGTGCGTCTGCGATGTTCAAGACTGAATCTTTCAAAATGGTTTCATAAAATAATTTTGGAGCTACTATGGACGATGAAGTAAACCCAAGTGAAGTATTACCAATATAAGCAATAGCTTGACCATCTTTTCCATTTACAAATAATTCACTAAAGGAAGTAACATCCGGCTCGGCAAATTTTGCTGTTGAACATCCAAAATCAGTAATCAAAGGATTTGCATTTACAATATTATTTAATTGCTTCGGTTCTGTTATACTATTATCCCACGTTTGAGTACCGCTATGCCCGAGATACGATATGAAAACTCCTGAGCTATCAATAGCATTTTGAATTTTGGAAACATTGAACGGGCCGAAGTTTGTGTTGGGATTTAATGTTTTATAAAAATGATTTACTATTCCGCCTATTGGTGATGGTTTAATAAAATTATCAATTACATACTGATTGCTGTTTCTTAATTGATCTAACTCGTTTTGATTATTTCCAACTCCGCCGGAGAAGAATAAAAATCTTTTATTCAATTCGGAATAACCTTTCGATAAACAATTTTTGTGTTTATTGAGATAATTTCTTACTTCTTCTTCAGTACGTGCTGGTATTCTTCCAATTTTAATTAAGGGATTATAAAAAGTTGAAGAATTCCAATTTATAAACCACGCATCACTTACTGGAACACCGTAGGAAGGAACTAAGTTTGGATGGTCGGGTGCTGGTAGTTGTTTCTGTCTATTCTCATAATAATCATAATTCGCTGAGCCAAGAAGCAATACATGTTCAATCTTTGGTGATGCCCATGCAGTATATGCAGTTTGCATAAAATCTTTTATTGATTCAGCTGAAAGAAATCCGTAATTGAATTCATCATAAATATCAAAAACATTTACTACCAAAACTTTTTTGTTGTAGGACTGCTTGATAAAGTTTGAATATTCCAAAGCTGAATTCATCAACTTTGGATGAGTAATTATTAAATATTCGGCATTGTTTGAATTGCTTCTGATATTAGTAAACCGCTTATTATAAAATATTTTTGGCGATAGAATTTTGGTACTAGGGCAAATAAAAAAAGTTTTGCTTGAATCTAATAGATCAGTAAAAACAATTTTATCCAAAAACGAATTATAATTTGTAATTCTAACAGTATTTAATATTCCTTCCGATTTATATATCGAAATTGGATTTCCTTTGTAATTACTTATTTCATAATTAACCATCTCAGAAATATTATAGTCATTGAATTTAAAACTGATCGAGTCGTTAGAAAATAATAGAAACCTTGGATATTCAATTTCATACCAATCATGAAAAACGGAATTTACAGATGCTTGAGTAGGATAAGAAACCGATCTTAATTTGTTATTCCCGTTTGAAAGCAGATTAGAATTAAAGACAGCTTTAATTATTCTTTGCTGGTAGTTATCGAAGGATAAAGAATCATAAATTTTATTATCAGAGTTAATTGCTAATCCAACTCTGTGAGCATTTTTTGTTTTGTCAGAAGCATAGCTTTGTAATTTTACAAAAGCTTTTGCGGTCTTATTCGTAACAAGATTCGAAACTGTAAACGGCAGCTCAATCGTTCCAACACCTTGAGTATTCCATAACCATGTTTCATTTTCTGTCCAATCCGGAAATTGCCTTCTAACTAATTGATCTGTAGAAAAATCGAACCATATATTTTTTTCATAATGCACCAACTGATTAAAATAATTTATTGTCTTCACTGCAGAACCGGCAGGCAGATTAGCAACTGAATTCCTTAACCCATTTTGTTTTCCCCAGGTTAGCCATACAACTGTGGTATCAGAATAACGATCTAAATATTCATTATAAGGTTGATTGTATTGGTTAATCTCTCTATGCTTTCCGCCGTAATTTTTATATCCTACAAACTCTATAAAATCATTTGGGTCAAAATTATTATCGTCTTCACCATTAACATAAATAGGAACCTCTTTTCCCTTCCAAAATAATTGAAAGGTTTTAGGGTTAATTTGTGCAATATTAATTCCAAGATTTAATAAGTCGGTATGCTTGATTCTGTAAACTCCATCATTTGCTAGACCAAGTTTTATATATTCTCGCTGGTAATCAATCCAATCGTCGCTTACCTCCTTACCAATATTATTTTCCATTTGGAAAAAGTTAACTGCATATTTCTTGTTTATTATAGCATCATTTACCCCAAAGTAATTTTCTTGTTTTTGTATGCTCTGCTGAGAAATATTGTTCAACTCAACTGAAAAATTTTTAATTCTATAAGTTTTATTTAATTCAGGGTTATAGTTAAATAGTGCCACAGTAAAATGAATACAAACATTTTTCCCCATCTGAATGATACCATGGTTAAGAAAGTCATTTTCCATCGACAATTTATTTACTAATGAAAAATCATATTTAAATATCCCCTCTTTATTTATAGATATTTCAGGATTGAAATATGGCTTTTCTTCCAAGTATTCTTTTTCGGTTATTTCAAATTTAATTTGTGGAATACAATTTGGCGGTATTGCTATAAATAATTCTGCTTTGGGGAACATAAATGTACCGGGTTTGGATTCATCAACATATTCGTTAAATAGCAGATGTGTACCAGACTTCGAATTTATTATCTGATAATCTGAAGGGAGAGTTTCAAAAGCTAATTTATAACTATTCCCGGATATCTTTTCATCAATTAATTTGAATTGAGCATTTATTGATTGCAGAATCACAAAAAGAATCAATACACTGTATTTAATTTTTATCATCTCGGCTGCTCAGATAATAGAGAATTAAATACTTTTTCATAATTAGCTATCATTTTAACAAGCGAAAAATCCTTCATAACCCTTTCTCTTAGATTAGCTCCAAGCTGCTCTGCATACTTATTATTCTGCAGAAGAATTAAAATACTTTTTGAAAGCTCGCTAACATTTTCCCCTTCGAACAATAAACCAGTTTTTTCATGATCAATAATTTCCGGAATGCCTCCAACATCAGCTGCGATCACTGCTTTACCCATTAATCCAGCTTCCAATACAACAAGTCCCAGCGATTCCTCTCGAGATGGCACGGTTACAAATAAAGCTTTCTCGATTATATTCCATGGAACTGATTCAAATTTATAAAATTCTACTTGAATTTTTTCTGCAATAGTAAGTAACCGTAATATTGGAAATTCACTTCCTTCACCAATCAATAGTAGTTTTGGCAGTTCTGTTTTTAATTTAATTTTTGAAAATGCTTTTATGAGCAGGTCAAATCCTTTTTCAAATTCAAATCTACCGTATGCAAGTAAATAGTTACTTTCTAAAATACTTGTACAAGAATCAAAACCTGACTTTTCAACTCCATTGTAAATCACTTCCAATTTATTTTCCTTAATTTGATAAAACTTCATTAAATGGGTTTTAATGAAATTACTGACTGCGATTACTTTATCGCTATTGTAACTCAACGACTTATGATCATTTGTAAATGAATGAACTGTCATAATGATTCTAGTATTTATTCTAAAGATTATCCGAGCAATTAAAGAAATAAATTCTGGATAGCGGTGATGCACACTAATAATATTTAATTTTTGAGATGAAGATATTTTCTTCAACCATAACAAGCATTTTAAAAAGCTTATAATGGATTTGCCGTTAGGATTACATGGAATTATAAATATTTTTTCTTTTGATAGAGAAATTAATTTAAGATCGCTTTCAGCATTTGTAATAAGAATAACATCATTTCCAATTTCATTTAATCCTGCAATTAGCGACAAACAGATTTTACTTCTGCCGCAAACAGATTTAATATTGGGTACAAAGATTGCAATTTTCATTTGAAATATTTTTCCTTAACAACCATCGCAACAAATAATGGATATTCTATAAAATATCTTTTCCATAATCTTGTTGGATCGTTAATTAGTCTTATTAACCATTCTAATGAAAGCAATCTAAGAAACTTTGGTGCCCGCTTTTTATGTCCGGAATAATATTCATAAAATCCACCGACAGTTAATATTAGCGGCACATTTAATTTGTGATAATTTTCATTTAACCATAGTTCTTGATTGGGTACGCCCATTCCAATTAATAAAATAGTTGGTCGCGAATTATTGATTTGTTCATATACAGTTGGAATTAATTCATCAAATCCATTTGAAGAACCGGTAATTTTAATTTGAGGGTATTGCTGTCTGGCTTTGGCAATATATTTTTTGAGAATATTACTTTCACTTCCTAAAAGGAATATTGAAGATTTCGTTTGATTAGCTATCCTTAATAATTCATAATTAATGTCAGTACTAATAATTTTTTTGAAACCGTTAAATTCATTTTTATAAAATAATTTTAGAAGCAGATATAAACCGGTTGAATCCGGATAGTAATTAAAATCATTATTTAATTTTTTTGCTGGATTATCTCTATGATATTTTAGCAGCCTGAAATCGGAATAAAGAATTGCGGTTTTAATATTTTTTGAAATGGAATCTAAAATAAGAGAATATATTTGAGTTGCGGTAAATAGGTTAAATCTTATCCCAAATAGTTCAAATGATTTAATGTTCATTTTTCAAGTTTAATATTTCTAACACATTTTCATAAACAAGTTCTGGAGTAATATCTTCAATGCAGATTCTTTTTTCGTGTATGCATCGCCACTCACACCCTTTGCACTCAACATCTTTATATAACATTAGTTGATTTTTTTTTCATTATACGGAAAAAATATACCATGAGAGCCGCATCCAATAATTCCTATTAACGGTTTACCGAGTGCTTTTGCGATATGAGTAAATCCAGAATCGTTACAAATAAATAAATCAGCTAATTGAATTAATGCAGCACTTTGGGTTAATGTAAACTCCCCAGCAATATTAATAATATTTTTTGCTTTTGGAATAATTTTTTCAATTTTATTTCTCTGATTTCTTGAACCTTGATAAATGATAAGATAATTATCATTAAGGAAAAGATTATTTAGTTCATAATAGTTTTTTGCAGACCAATCTTTCTCTTCAATATCGCTCATCGGATTTATTACAATTAGCTTATCGCGCTGTACAGTACGAATAGAGTCAATTTTTGATTCGACTTCTGCTATGATTTCATTACTGAGAAAATATTTTGCTCTACGATTAATTTCTTTCTTTGTTAGTAACTCTAATAACTCTGATTGTTTCTCAAATTCGGTCTTATTCTTAAAATCAAGGATTCTATCATAATGTTTGTCATAGTAGTTAGCAAATATTCTTCTCATATGTTTTTGATTAGACTTAAAACACATTTTCTTTAAGGCACCAGAAACAATTGTTATCTCATCATTATTTGGACCACGTGCTGAAGTAATATTAATTGCATATTCTAAATTTAATTTTTGCAGCTCTTTAAGAAATTTTATTCGATACAACATTGAAAAGCGGTAAAGCGGATAGTCCCAATAAATAATTTTTACTCTTCCGTTATAATGAGCGAAGAGATCATAATATTTTTTCTTTATTAATAAAAACATTTCTTTGCCATTTTCGAATTTGTCTTCATTGACTAGAACTAAAGATGATATTATCAAATCACCAATTTGGCCTGTATTGACGAAGAGAATGTTTTTAGGATTATCCGTTTTAGATTTTAGAGCAAGAGATTTTATAAATATAAATAATATGAATGATATGAAATTCTTTATGTAAATGAAGAACAATGGTTGGTCAATATTATTTTTCTTAAAAATCATAATCTTAGTTCATAATTGAGTTACAACTCTCCAATCTACACCATCATGATAAATTAGTTTCTTGTTTTTCATTCCATCTGGTATTTCGAAAGATATTTTTGAATAACCTCTACCGCTAATCGCTTCTTCCACTTTTAATTTCGATGGATTAAAATAATAATAAGGAGATTCCCCTGGATTTATTGAGAGAAAAACATATTCATCCAGAGTTTCTATAGTAATTCTATTATTTAAAATGGATGATGTAATTTTGGGACAATTGTTCAAATAATTCGGCCCAATTAATTCCGTGAATAATATCGGAGCTATGTTCAAATTAGCATTAGAATAATTTTTAGTTTTAACAAAATGATATTGATAATTAATCAGCAACGGATCTTTTAAAACCAGGATAAATGTATTATAATCATACAAAGAAATTAGTTTTTGAATTCTAAATTGATTTATAGTATTTATTTCGTTGTTAACTTTGGCATATCTTAGAACAGTACCAAAGTTTAAAATTACCAAGCTATAAAGAACAAATCGCAATAATTTCTCCCTATAATTAACTAAACAACCAAAAAGAATAACTAATACAAAAATAACTTGAATAGAATTAACTCTATTTCCTGCAGGGACAAATATTCTTGGGAAAGAAATGATTAAGTATGATATTAAGAGCAGAATAATATTTTTTAATACTCTATATTTATATATGAGTAAGAATAAGACAACAAAAAATATAAAGACTATCGTAATTGCCAAAGTTTTATGAATTACAATATAAGTGTATAAGATTTCACCATAATAAGGATTGAGAATTATCAGCAGATTTCCGAACAAGGAAAGTGGTTTCTTCCACAAATTTGTTAGAAAAATTGTTGACTCATTTACATGTATATAAAAATTCGAAAAAATGAATATTACCATTACCACTAGCTCAATTATTAATAATGTAATAATTATTTTTTTTTGATCTTCTATCATATTTCTTTTTTTGATTAGTAATAGATATATGAATAGTAATGGTATATGAAGTGCTTGTTGTTTTGATGCGATGCTTAACCAAAAGAAAAATAAATGAAGCAATAAGTAATTGAATTTATGTATAGGATTGTTAAGATATTTAAGCATGAAAAGCAGTGACAAAACATAAAATAAGATCATCAGTAATTCAGTACGGTTTGTAATCCAAGTAATCCATTTATAATTATCCGGATAAATTGAATAAACCATCGTTGCGAAAAAAATCCACCCATTTGATATCTCCAATTTGAAATACTTCTTTAACTCAATTAATAGGAAATAAACGGTTGCAACTAATACTAAATGGATTAATAGAGTTTCAAATTTCATAAGCAATGGCATCATTGGAAATAATTTATAATCAATCCAAAAACTTAAATAAGAAACTGGGCGAAGAAATAAAAAATATGGATCCGCCGGATTAAGAGATATTGGATTGTTCGGATGGGAATTTATTACTCCAAAAACAACAAAATCATCAAGGTAGTGCTCAGGAAGTGCGATAATACAAGGTAGAAATATTATTATATTGATGATAATTAGAATCGAAATCTGAAGAGATGTTTTATTTCTAATTTTTTGTTTTACTTTCTCAAACATGGACTCTTCTGAATAATAATTCATCTTTTACTTAACGGTAGAAATCCAGCATTAAAATGTGTTTTATAAAATATAGCAAGAAATAACAAAATAAAAACCTCACTAAGAACAGATGAAAAGACGGCTCCTAACGAAGCATATTTTGGAATTAATATTAGGTTTACAATTACGTTGATAATAACTCCAAAAAAGATTGATAATAAAAATAATTTTTGTTTCCCGGTTGTAATGAATACACCTGAATAAATCCTACTGAAATAATTAATTAACACACTTATCATAAGTATTTTTAGTAATGGGATTGAATAAAAATAGTGTGAACCATACGTGAAATATATTATTTCATCTGAAAATAAAAATCCTGTTAATGTAATTATAAATCCAATTCCGATTAAATATTTTGAATATTTATTCACTATATCACTATATGACAAACTATTAACATTTTTTGAAAGTTGAGGCAGAAAAGACTGATAGATAATCGAAAATGGAATAAATGAAATTAAAACAAATTTTGACGCTGCTGAAAAGTAACCAGCCTCCTTGTTCCCGGATATTATACAAATTAATATTAGACTAATATTTGAATTAGCTATTAGTAACAGCGCGGTTAATGCTAAAGGGATGGATTGATTTAACAAATACTTAATTGTATGAATTTTGAAGGCAAAATGAACCCCAATTGCTTTTCTATAATAGATGAGTAGGAATAGAGAATTAAGAATTTCTTTTAATGTAATTATCCAAACCGCAGTTATTGAGTCATTCTTTTCATGAATAAATAAAAGTACACAAATAAGATTTGTTAAAGATGAGAGTATCATGCAGATTGATATTAAATTATATTTTTCTTTCGCTCTAATATACCAATTTGTATAAAGTGCATTGGAAATGATTGTTATACCATAAATCAATACATAGGATTTGATTTGTCCAGAGAGGTCAATAATAAAATACATAAATACAATAAGAAGGTATAATGAAATTCCAATAATCAATCTTAGAGTGAATACACTATCACAGAATGATTTTTCATTAAGTATTCCACTAGATATTTCTCTTGTAGCTATATCATCGTGAATAAATCCGAGTGCAATTGTAAAATAAGATACGATTACAATTGAAATATTCATTGCCCCAAAATCTTCAACTACTATTATTCGAGCAATAAGTATAAAAGTAATAAAATTTAGTATACGACTTATTATTTCACCTGAAGAGAAAAAGACGATGTTTTTTTGAATCAGTTTTAGATTCACAGAGGAAGTCTAATTAATTACATAATTTAATTTTATTTTTTCATCGGCTTCATATTAAAATTATCAACTTTTCTAAAAACCGGTTGGACAGGTTCACCTTTCAAACTTTCTTTTAATTGTTTTTTTTCAATTGCATTCTTTAATACTGCAAGAGATTCTTCCAATGCTTGAAGCGTATATTCAACATCCGAATTACTGTGGGAATAAGACATGTTGTGGAATCCTTGCCAAAGCACTCCCCTCTTAATCATTTCTTGTTGCATAAGAGATTTTTGAATAAGCGGATCTCCGGCTTTTTCATCAAATGTAGCCATTGAACGCCAGTTGTACCCGGTCGCCTTTGTAA
>Ga0233420_10000673_pt1 | contig 13933 bp, 13 predicted proteins | sample Watercolumn_Mata_4_FD_183009 | JGI IMG/M metagenome (GOLD analysis project Ga0233420, IMG submission 183009) | Freshwater microbial communities from Lake Matano, South Sulawesi, Indonesia - Watercolumn_Matano_2014_102_MG | ecosystem: Environmental > Aquatic > Freshwater > Lake | place...
AAAATTAACTTTAAATCTCTAGGGGAATTTTGATATAAAAGTGAAACTAAGAATGAATTAACAGCAACAGACTTTCCACTACCGGTCGTTCCAGCTACAAGCAAATGTGGCATATCTTCAAGCTTTCCAACCATCGGTTTTCCTGCAACATCACGCCCCAAAGGTAAAGTTAATTTACTCTTAGAATCTTTAAATTCCTTACTCTCTAAAATTTCTCTAAGCTTCACAATCGCACGAGCTTTATTTGGAACCTCAATTCCCACCAAAGATTTTCCAGGAATTGGAGCCTCAATACGAATCTTTTCTGCAGCAAGCGCAAGAGCCATGTCATTCTTTAAAGTAGCAATTCTTGAAAGCTTTACAGACTCATCAGGTTTTAAAGTAAATTGAATAACCGTCGGACCAACATTCACTTCATGCATCACTACATTGATCCCAAATTGTTCCAATTTTTTGCGAATTTTATCTGCACTCTCCATTAAAATTTCGTCATCTACATGCACACTACTATCTCCTCCGGTAAGCAAATCCAGCGATGGAAACTCCCATTCATAATCTTCTTGAGCCTCTGCTTCTCTCTCTTCTTTGGATAATTGTTCTGAGACCTCTTTTACTTTATCATCATCAATTACAATTTTATCTTTTTTAGCTTTCTTATCATCTTCAAGCTCTCCCTCTTCCCCTTCATAAATAATATCGCCTTTTTTACTCAACCCGATTGGGGCTTTATGAATTTGAATTTCCGGAGCATCTTCCTCTTCTTCGACATCATCTTCACCCATTATTTTTTTAGATTGTTTTTCTTTCGCAATCTCAATTCTAATTTTTGGCACAAACAAAGCAAAAATCTCTCTCAGCGATAGTTCGAACATCAATAGTAGAGAGACCAAAAACATTGCAAGAAAAATAATACTTGCCCCCACATAACCAATGCTTAAAATTTCCAAAAGTAAAAAATTAGTAACAAATCCCGTGTAACCACCATACATACCAGCAGAAGCATATTCGTGAAGTTTATCAATCGGCACAGACAAATGCAAAATACTCAAAACTGAAACCACTAAAAAAATCATCCCCAAAATTTTAGTTGCGCCAAAAACAACCCTTCTAGACAAGAAAAGCATTATCGAAACCAAAATAAATACAACTGGAATCCCATAGAGTCCCCATCCAAAAACAGGCTTAAGAGCATTCACCCAGAAATCCCCAATCACTCCAAAAGTCCCCTTAATACTCAAAATAGTCAAAATCCCCACAGCCATATAAATAACCGCCCAGATTTCACGAGCAACTCCGGGATCAACTCTTATATCAAGAGTTTTCCTGGAACCTCTCCTTCTAGCCGCTCTACGCACAGAGCTCCCTCTAACAGATCTTCTTCTAGCAACCATAGGAAATTGAAAAGTACTTGTACCAATCAATATTAGATTTTTTGCTAGAGAAATCAAACCAAAATGATTATAATTACATCCACAAACTTGAAATTTACCAATATGATTCGTACACGCTTTGCCCCATCACCAACTGGATATCTACACGTAGGAGGACTGCGAACCGCCCTTTACTGTTATCTTTTCGCTCACCACAATCAAGGAAAATTTATTTTAAGAATTGAGGATACAGATCAAGAAAGATATGTTGAAGGAGCTCTTGAGAACCTAATTAAGACTTTGGATTGGATCGGACTTACCTACGATGAAGGTCCAAAATCAGATGGATCCCAAATAGGAGAACACGGTCCTTATATTCAATCTCAAAGAACTGAAATTTATCGTAAATATGCCGATGAATTAATTCAAAAAGGACAAGCTTATAGATGTTTTTGTACGAAAGAAAGACTAGAAGAAATGCGTGAACTTCAAACCAAAACAAAACAACCTCCAATGTACGACCGAAAATGTTTAGACCTTCCTGAATCTGAAATAAAAGCCAAGATCGAAGCCGGAGAGCCTTTCGTGATTCGTCAAAAAATGCCTTATGAAATTATTAAATTCAAAGACTTGGTAAGAGGGAATGTTCAATTTGATGGCAAAATTATCGACGATCAAGTTTTGATGAAATCTGATGGATTCCCTACTTATCATTTAGCCAACGTAGTCGATGATCATCTGATGGAAATCACCCATGTAATTCGCGGTGAAGAGTGGCTTCCTTCCACTCCAAAACATATTGCCCTATACAAAGCGTTTGGGTGGACTCATCCGGAATTTGCTCATCTACCTTTGCTTTTAAATGCCGATAAAACCAAATTATCCAAACGCCAAGGAGACGTGGCTGTAGAAGATTACATCAACAAAGGCTATATCCGCGAAGCAATCATTAATTTCACCGCATTTTTAGGATGGAATCCCGGAAAAGGAGAAGAACGCGAAATTTTTAACCTAAAAGAATTAGAAGAAATTTTCACAATCGAAAATGTTCACAAAGCTGGTGCAGTTTTTAATCTCGAAAAATTAGATTGGGTAAATTGGAGATGGCAAAAAGAATTGTTTACAAAAGAAATCGAAACTATTGCTCACAAAATTGATCCTCAAGTAAAAATAGAAAAAAATTCGAAAGGAGACAATTTGTACACTTTTACTTCTGAGAACCTTAAAAGAGATTTCAGCAAAGAAAAAGCCAAAAAGCTATACGAACTTTGTAGCGCCTACATTTCTGATACGTTTAAAACAAGGGAAGAAGAATTATTGAAAACCTTGTTAACAGTAGAAGAAAAAATTCTCAAAGATCCAAAGACAATAGAAGAACACATCAAATTTTACTTTGAACTGCCAAATTACAAAAAAGAATTGTTGACTCACGATAAAATGGATGTAGACTTAAATCGGGCAAAAAGTTCACTTCAGGAATCGGAAAAAACTTTAGAGACTCTTGAAACATGGACCGAAGATGAGATTAAAGAATCACTACTTAAAACCGTTGAAAATCTTGGAGTGAAAAACGGTCAACTATTATGGCCACTTCGTGCCGCGCTGACAGGATCACAGTTCTCACCGGGAGCATTCGAAGTAGCAGCAGTCCTAGGGAAACCAGAAAGCTTAAAAAGAATTAAAATAGCATTAGCAAAATTATGAACTTTAATGAAATAAAAAACACAGTGGAGCATCTCAAAAAAACCTGTAAATGTCCGCAGTGTAATGGTCTGTACGCCGATCCAGACATCAGCATCATTGCCACTACCAATATTGAAGGTATGATGGAAATGCGTTGTGCCAAATGCCAGCTCTCAACATTAGTAACCGTTATTATCACTCCGGCAGCTCTAGAAATCAAAGAACAAAATTACCGCACTCACAAAGGTATTTCCGACAACGACATTCTTGACGTCAAAAATTTTTTAAATAATTTCGATGGAGATTTTAAAAAAGTTTTCAATCAATTTCCTAATAACAAACAATGAAAAAAATATTAACTCTAGGGATAATAAGCATTCTTCTATTAACAGGCTGTGACTTGATCAATGGAATAAAAAACCTCGGCACCGACGTCACCGACTCTTATGAAAAAGCTGCCAAAGAGACCCAAGAAACCATTAAGGAAGTTAAAGAAGTTAAAGCAAAAATCGAAGAAACAGCAAAAGATTTAGAAGAAGCTAAAAATAAAATTAAAGAAGCTTCTGACGCTGTATCAGAAGTGGTAAAATAATTCCCTACAATTTTTCATGCTGAAGTGTCAATTCCACATCCACGTATCAGGAGATCCTGCGGATCATATTTCATACTCTGCTCAAGATTTAATCAAAAGAGCTAAACAACTAAACTATGATGTCTTAGCCATTACTTGCCACAGAAAAATATTTTTCACAAAAGCTCTCCAATCCTATGCCCAACAACATGGGATTCTTTTGATCCCGGGGATTGAAATGGAAATAAACAAAAAACACATTCTTGCCATCAACATTGACCCGGATATTGAAAAAATTAAAACTTTTCCCGAACTACGCGAGTATAAAAACCAACATCCAAATTGCTTGATAATTGCTCCACACCCCTTTTTCCCAAGTAACAAAACTTTAAAAGAAGCTCTAATTGAGAATATTGATATTTTCGACGCTATCGAACATTCTTTTTGCTATACCAAATCTAAAAATTACAATCGCAAGGCAATTCATCTTGCCGAAAAATATTCAAAACCAATTGTTGCCACTTCCGACTGCCACATCTTAAAAAATCTGGATTTGGGGTATACCTACGTTAATTCACCAAAAGAAATCTCTAAAATAATCAAAGCCATTAAACAAAACAAAATAGAAAATCACCATCATCCCATCAGCTATTTTAAAATCGCAAAAACTCTTTCATCAATGGCCCTTTCTAAACTAATCAAAAAAATCCGCAAGAAATAGGCTCACTAAGATTGCACAACTACAGATTTCTACTATAATTGAATTATCTCATTCTTATCGTAATTTTTTATGAAACAATTTCTCAATCGCGTACAAGCTTTGGCGCGCAAAAATCCAAAACATATCGTTCTTCCTGAAGGCGAAGAACCCCGGATGCTCCAAGCCGCAGAAGAAATAGTAGAAAAGAAAATTGCTAAACTAACACTTCTTGGAAACGAAGAAAAAATTAAAGCTTTAACAAAAAAACTCAAACTTAAAATCGATTGGAAACAAGTTAACATTATCGATCCTCTAAAATCACCATTAAAAACAACTTACGCAAAAGCTTTTTACGAACTGCGCAAAAACAAAGGAATTACTGAAAAAGATGCCAAAAAAATCATGCAACAAAACAATTATTTTGGCACCATGATGATTCAACTAAACAACGCTGATGGATTAGTAACAGGCACTCAACATCCAACTTCTGAATCAATTCGTCCAGCCCTTGAAATCATCAAAACTAAAGAAAAATTTCACAAAGTTTCCGGTCTTTTCTTCATGGTATTCAAAAGACGCGTGATTATTTTCGCAGATGCTGCCATTACTATTGATCCGGATGCCCATGACCTAGTAGATATCGCCGTTGATACAGCCGAAACAGCAAAAAGATTTGGGATAGAACCAAAAGTTGCTCTATTATCATTCTCTACCAAAGGATCCGCCAAACATCCATTTATAGACAAAGTTCGTGAAGCGGTAGCCATGATCAATTATCAAAGACCTGATTTATTAGTAGACGGAGAATTACAAGTAGATGCCGCCATCGTCCCAGAAGTAGCAGCAAGAAAATGCCCCGGGTCCCCGCTAAAAGGCGAAGCAAATATTTTAATTTTCCCTGATCTAGAAGCCGCCAATATCGCATATAAACTTGTCGAAAGATTGGCAAAAGCAAAAGCAATCGGTCCAATTCTTCAAGGTTTGAAAAAACCTATCAATAAAGTTTCTCGCGGCTGCCATCATAAAGATATTGTTAACGTAACAGCATTCACCGCTTGTGAATGCTATGAAGCATAACAACCAAAATTATGGACGACCTCAACGTGTTAAACATCCCAGCCTTTCAAAGAAAACGCAGCATTTCTGCACGAGCAAAAAAAATCCCTTCGTACATGCGCCCAAAAAAAGCCAGAAAGATTCAATCCCCTACCAGAACTAGACGATCTACAACCCAAATAGAAGAAAGATCCATTCACAACCCTTTTAGGTCATCACTTCCCTCTGAAGATTTATTCCCATCTCCTCTAATCGATGAAACTGATCTTATTGAAGAACCAATAATTCAAAGATCTTCATTTAGAGAAATGCAAATTTGTGGGAGATGTGAAGGATATTTCGATAAAATAGATGTCGCCGTCATACAACTCACTAGCTCAATTCGCAATGGAGATTTCATTATTTTTGAAACAGATAATGGCTTATTTGAACAAGAAATCTCCTCCATGCAAATCAATCGCCAAGATATTTCAATAGCTCATGCCGGAGATGACATCGGTTTAAAAGTTTTAGCCAGACCAAAAGTAGGAGGTTCCGTTTATAAAGTAATCTAAAAATCCATGAAAATTTTAGTTATCAATTCAGGATCCTCTTCTCTAAAGTTTAGCTTTATCGACACAAAAAAATCATTTAAAGAACTAGCTAGTGGCAACATCGATGGGATCTCTCTTCCCTCTTGTCTTTTCGTTTTCAAAAAAGCTAATAAAGAAACTTCTACTCCGCTCTCAATAAAAGACCATAAAGAAGCTTTGGAATTGGCATTAAATACTTTGCAAAAATCTAAAATTATTAAAGATTTAAAAGAAATTGACGCTATCGGACATCGTGTAGTTCATGGAGGAGAAAAATACACCACTCCGGTAAAAATTGATCAAAAAGTTATAAATACAATCAAATCCCTTTCAAAATTAGCACCTCTTCACAACCCTGCGAATCTCACCGGGATTCTAGCCTGCAAAACTATTCTCCCAAAAACTCCTCAGGTCGCTATTTTTGATACCGCTTTTCACCAAACCATGCCAGAAAAAGCCTTTATGTATGCTCTGCCCTACTCTTTCTACAAAAAACACAATATTCGTCGTTACGGATTCCATGGAACCAGCCACAAATACGTAATCAACGAAGCAATTAAACTTCTAAAAAAGAAAAATACCAAAATAATTTCCTGTCATCTCGGGAATGGATCCTCTATTACAGCCTCTCTTAACGGAAAATCCGTCGATACCAGCATGGGCTTAACTCCTCTTGAAGGAATCATGATGGGCACAAGATCAGGCACAATAGATCCTGCCATTATTTTTCATTTAGAAAATACTTTGCACCTCTCTCCAAGCAAGATTTATGAGATCTTAAACAACAAATCAGGACTTCTCGGCATTTCCCAGATCAGTTCGGATATGCGCAAAATTTATGCCAAAAGTTTGGAAAAAAATCGACTCGCAAATCTCACAATTGAGTCATTATCTTATCAAATAGCCAAATATCTAGGCAGTTACGCTTCCATTTTAGAGGGAATTCATGCTATAATATTTACAGGAGGATTAGGAGAAAGAGCTTTCTATGTCAGACAAAAAGCGTGCAACTATCTGAAATTTCTAGGACTCACTCTTGACCCCCAAAAAAATAAAAAAAATGAAAAAATTATTTCAACACCGAAAAGTAAAATAAAAGTATTTGTTATCCCTACAAACGAAGAGAAACAAATCGCAATAGAAACCAAAAAGACAATTCATTCTAAAAAATAATTCAAAACAAAAATAACCTTTTAAAAAATGATTAAGCTCATTCCTACCAAAATCCCAATCAAGGTCGGTGATAAATTTATTGCCGTTTTAAACGAACACACAGCGCACAAATTGGATCTTCATGCCGGAGATCGTGTACTTATTAAAGACGGTAGCGGTAAAAAGCCGCTTCGTGCCTTGCTTGATGTAACTGAAAACGGAGAAATCAGAGATACAGAAATCGGTCTCTATATTGAAACTTGGAACAAACTTGGGGCCAAAAGAGGCAAGAGATTAAGCATTTCTGTCGCCGAGAAACCAATTTCCATTCAATACATCAAAGACAAATTAAACGGCAAAACTCTAAACAAAGAACAAATCGATGAAATCATCAAAGACGTCGTCGAAGAAGATCTTTCAGATGTGGAAATCTCTTATTTCGTTGCCGGTTGTTATATCAACAAATTAAATGATGAAGAAACTGTAAATCTCACCAAATCAATCGTAGAACACGGCAGCACTTTAAAATTTCATAAGAAAGTTGTAGTCGACAAACACTGCATCGGTGGAGTTGCCGGAAACAGAACAACCATGATTGCAGTTCCAATTTTGACTTATCTTGGACTGACAATGCCAAAAACTTCTTCACGCGCTATCACCAGCCCTGCCGGAACAGCCGACACTATGGAAGTTTTATGTAACGTTACAATTCCAGGACCAAAATTACAAAGAATAGCTGATAAAGTAGGCGGATTTATAGCTTGGGGTGGCGGAGTAGATCTCGCTGCCGCTGATGACAAAATGATTCGCGCACGTCATCCACTTTCACTTGATCCGGAAGGAATGCTTCTCGCCTCCATCATGGCAAAAAAACATTCCGTTTCTTCAACTCATGTAATTATCGATATTCCGGTTGGACCGGAAGTAAAAATCAAGACTAAAACAGCCGGCCAAGCTCTAGCTAATAAATTCAAAGCTCTTGGTAAAAAACTAGGAATGGTCGTTCAAGTTTTACTTACCAATGGAGAAGAACCGATCGGTAACGGAGTCGGTCCAATTCTCGAAGCTATCGATGTAATGAAAGTTTTGAAGAACAAAAAAGACGCACCTCAAGATCTAAAAGAAAAAGGTATCGAATTAAGCGCTCAACTCCTTGAACTTTGCGGCAAAGCTAAAAAAGGAAAAGGGGTAGCCATGGCCAGAAAAGTTCTCGAATCAGGAGAAGCCTACAAGCAAATGATGAGAATTATCAAAGCTCAAGGACCTTCAAAGATTCCTTTAGTTCCGGGAGCCCATACTCAATCCGTTTACGCCAAGAAATCAGGTAAAGTTGTTGCTCTAAATAACGACTTAATCGCCCACATCGCCAGAACAGCCGGCGCTCCAAACGACAAAGGAGCCGGAGTCTATATCAACAAAAAAATCGGCGATACTGTTAAACAAGGCGATGTTCTTTACACCATTTACGCCGAAGTATCTGAAAGATTAAAGTATTCCGAGGAATATGATCTCGATGGCGTTTACGTAATTAAATAATTTCCCTACCAATTCAAAATGACCTACAAAGAAATTATTAACAAAATTAAGTCTTTGGAAATCCAAGGAGCTAAAAATATTGCCATTAAAGGCGTCGAAGCCTTTGGATTAAAATTAAAAGAAACTTCCGATAGAAAACTTCTCGAAAAATATGCCAAAGAAATTATTGCAACCAGATCCACCGAACCAGGACTTAGAAATGGCATAGACTTCTGCTTAAACAATGTAGGAAAATTGAAAGATCCTGCAGCTGAAGCCATCAAACATTTTCTAGAAAGTAATAAAAAAATTGCCGAAATCGGATCTAAAAAAATTAGAAATGGCATGATTGTTTTTACCCATTGTCATTCTTCTACGGTTACTAGCATTTTAATTCAGGCAAAAAAAGAAGGTAAGAAATTTGAAGTTTACAACACTGAAACCAGACCAAAATTCCAAGGCAGATTAACCGCCGAAGAACTCGCCAAAGCTGGAATCAAAGTAACTCACATGGTTGATAGCGCAGGCAGATCAATGATTCGCAAAGCTGATTTATTTTTATTTGGTTGTGATGCTATCTCAAGTGAAGGCTTTTTAATCAATAAGATCGGAACTGAAGCTTTGGCTGATGCAGCTCAAGAAGCTGGCATTCCAGCTTATTCTTGCACTGATTCCTGGAAATTTAATCCAGAAACAATCCTAGGTCACAATGAAGAAATTGAACAAAGAGACAAAAAAGAAGTCTGGGATAAACCACCTCGCAATGTCACAATTTACAACCCTGCATTTGAAATCACTCGCCCTGACAGATTTACCGGAATAATCACGGAAATTGGGGTATACAAAGCCGAAACTCTCGTTTTAGAATTACAGAAACATTATCCATATTTGTTCAAAAAATAAAATGGCCATCACCAAAAAAGACCTCAAATTTTTAGAAATAATCGACATTTTAGAACCCACAGCTCACTGCTTACGCGCCACTATCGCTTGCATCATAGTAAAAGGAAATAAGGTTTTAGTAAAAGGAACCAATGACTGGCACCCTGAAGCAGATTGCCGCAAAATCGGCTGCATCAGAAATATTTTGAAAGTTGAATCCGGAACCAGAAGAGAAATTTGTTACGGCATTTGCGCCGAACAATGGTGTGTCGCCGAAGCCGCCAAAAAAGGCATTTCCCTCGATGGAGCCACCGCTTATGTCACCAAACATCCTTGCCGCATCTGCGAAAGTTTACTCACCGAAGCCGGCATCAAAAGAGTAGTTTTCCAAGAAGGTTATCCGGACGTCCTTCCCAAATTCAATCTCTTCAAACAACACGGAGTAATCGTCGAACAAGGACCAAACACAGACAAGAAATCTCCAAAGAGACTACTCACCTATTCAATCTAATTGATATTACAAAATTCCAACCTCAAAAATCTTTGTCGGAGTCAGGACGTACATTTTCTTTGCATCCGCATCAACATAAAGATCTCTAAGCTCACCAGCTTCAACAAATAAATATTGAGTTTTGTATTCTACGTTTCCAGTTTTAGGATCTTTTGTATAAACAAAGATACGACTTTCTTTTGCATCTATCACATAAATATCATTCAGTTTTTCATTAGTATAAATAATTCTTGGATCCTTGAAATTACTAAATGGTGGATTATTGATATAGAATTTTGCCTTATTTCCAGCATAATATTTCGTAATATCCCCATTATTACTCAAGATATAAACATTAGAATCGATGGCCACATCCTGAGCTTTTGAAAGATCCAAAGCTTCAGCTAAATATCCCTCCGCTGCTCCAAACTTATCCATCGTGCCTTTATAGGCGTATCTCCAAAGTTGATTACTAGAAGGATCCAAAATATAAACTCTATTTCCCCAAGTAGTAATCGCTACACCTTTATGGAAAACACCATCCTCTGTGTCCATAAAGGAAACTGTTCCATCTTTATATTCAATCAATTTCCCGCTCTTTGTAAGGAATACAACTGAATTCCTATCATCAAATCCGGCTGCAGCAATCACTGTCTCTTTGCTATCAACAGTAATCGGATCTTGTAACTGATTTAAAACAATTTCGTACAAAGAATTATATTCATAAACATAATTTTTCCCTTTTACTTCAACAAACCCCAAAGCATTCACATCCGATCTTTTGGTTGTTAAATCCAAATAAACCTTAGGTTGATCTATTCTTTGGACATTATCAATTTTGTCACGTGCAACTTCAATTTGCATTAAATATAATTTTGCTTTTTCTCTGTAATATCCTGAATTCAAAACACTCAAAGCATCCATATAAGCTTGATCCAAAATTTCTTTTGCTTTCTCTTTGTCATAAGAACTCTTTGTTTCTGCCTCCGTCACTTTGTCTTGAACAGTCAAAAGTATTTTATCCAATTTCTCAATTTCACTTCGTGTAGCCATATTGTCTTTCGCGATCCAAATTCCAACAAATAGCACCACTATAACCAAAATCAATAAAGCCAAAATTTTATCTTTACCAAATCCTCGAGTAAAAAGACCTTCTCCAAAACCTTTTAATCTGCCCCCAATAGCCCCAAATCCACCTCCCATAGTAGAATCTCCTCCTCCATCAAAAGAGCTGGATTCCTTTGATTTTCTCCTAAATCCTTTAAAAGCTGTGAAAAATCTTCCAGTCAAACTCTCTTTTTCTTTCACAGTTTCCGAAGCATGACTTTCCAACAAGCTTCTATTCGCCTCATCTGGTTCGTCTTTCAATTCAGAAAGATCTTCAGCTGTCGCAGTATCAAACATAATCCCGGTAAGTCCAACTCTTCCCAAAATTTCAGTAGAAACAACCTCGCGTAATTCATTCAAAGACTCCATTATACTTCTCCTGTTGACGCACTTGGCCAAATCCGTCTTACTGATATAGCGAAGCAGTCTTGTAGAAGCAAATAAAACAAAATCTCCGCTCTCAATTTTTCCACTAGCAATACTACTGAAAATATCCTCAGATTCACCAGCTTCATCACTTAATCCCTCGCTTACCACGCTTACATATCTCTTTCTGATCATATACGCTTCTGAATCGCCGGATTGAGTCAGATAAAGCACGTCACCCAAAATTGCCGCAATCACTATATTCAAATTTCCAATATAACCTGATGACTTTTCTTTTCTTAAGCCATTTAAAGCATCATTTGTCGCTCTCAAAGCCACTTCAAATCTCTCATAAGGATCTCTTTCCACGTCTTCAAAAAACCTCGATTGCATTGTTTCAAAAATGATCCTCCCGATTTCTTCAGCATCAACTTGATTGTTTTGAACTTCCAAATTTATAAAGATCTGGCCACTCTTATCACCATGCTCTTGGAACAAATCATATGAGTAGTTCTCCAAAAAACTATTATCGTCCCTTCCAACAAACAAAAATTCATAATTTGCTTTTAAAGCCATACTGAATATTTTTAAAATGTCTATATACTGGATGAAATATACAAAACTACTTGTCTACTTGCAAGGTTTCGTATAGAATCACGACGCTTTCATCGACAAATACTAGAACTTTAATCATAAAACAATGTTAGGAAAATTAAAGAAAAGAAAAAGATTGAGAACTCACGGCTTCCTATCTAGAAGCGCCAGCGTGCTCAATAGCCGTAGAAAAAAGGGCAGAAAAAAGCTAACAGTGACTATTCACTCTAAGTAAATCGCTCTTCTTTAATGATTGCTAAAGATTTTAGACTAAAACGAAACCAAATCGACTACCTTATAAGCAAAGGTAGTTCATTTAACTCCAAGCTTTTCATTACAAAATACACAGAAAATAATAAGGATTTTTCCAGATTCTGTGTTATCATCAGCAAGAAAATAAGCACAGAGGCAGTCACTAGAAATCGATTAAGAAGACAAATTTACGAATCAATTCGAACATCAGACATTTTAAAAGACAAGTTAATTCATTTAGATATCATTCTCATCCCAAAAAAATCTATTCTGAATAAGCCCTTCTCTGAAATAAAGGAGGACATTACAAACTTGCCATCAAAAATAACCAATCAAAATGGACCTCAAAAAAATTAATAGTATTTCCAAAAACGTAGTCGTTTTCTTAGCTGTTTTTCTAATTGTAAATTACTTTTTCAACAGTTGCCAAAGCCAAAAAATAGAAGATCAATCAGCCGCCGGGACAGTCTCTTTCTTGACCACTGACACTGAATATTCACGAACCTCTATTGTAAAAGTAGAAATTAAAAACAACACTACTCAAGAAATAGTAATTCCAAATGAATGCCCTGCCGAACCTTTTACCATATATAAATTCGAAAAAAATGATTGGGTGGTAAAAACCGCTAGCCCGGACTTAAACTGCACAGAAATTCAAGACACCAAAATTCCTGCAGGAGAGAAAACCGTCGTCACTTATAATAACTGGAACAATGCCCTTTTTGGAGAAATGGGAAGATTTAAAATCGAATTCAAAACAACTATCGGAGACAAAGAAGAAGTCTTAACAACTCCTGAATTTACAGTAGTAAAAGAAGGGTTATTTTCCCAATTATGGAGCGCTCTTTTCTATAGACCTATTTATAACGGACTAATCTTTTTAACCAAAATCCTCCCCGGCCATGATCTAGGGCTGGCAATCATTATTTTAACTATAATCATTAGAACAATTTTAATTGCTCCAGCTCAGAAATCGATGAAAGAACAGCGCAAAATGCAAGAACTTCAACCTCGTTTAAACAAAATCAAAGAAGATTACAAAGGTGACCAACAAAAAATTGCCGCTGAGACTATGGCTCTTTGGAAAGAAGCTAAAGTAAGCCCTTTCGGGAGCTGTTTACCTATCTTATTACAATTCCCATTCTTAATCGCCGTTTTCTGGGTAATCCAAAACGGATTAAACCCAGACCAATCTCATTTCTTATATACAACCTATACAAATTTCAGCCTGAAAGATATTGGTGTAAATTTTTTGGGAATTTTAGATCTTACCAAAACTAATTTATACGTATTACCGTTACTCGTAGGCGGATTACAGTTTTTCCAGATGAAACTTTCTTTGGCCAAAAAATCCAAAAAAGCCCCGGCTACTCACAACAAAGATGAGAAAAAAGAAAAAAACGAAATGGAAATGGCTAGTTCTATGATGATTTATATGATGCCGGTAATGATCGCCGTTTTCACCGCATCTGTCCCTGCCGGAGTTGGTCTATATTAGGGAATTTCTACCATTTACGGAATCATTCAACAACTGATCGTAAATAAAAGCCCTATTTCTGAATCAAAAAACAATCCGTCAGTAAAAGTGAAAGTTATCTCGTAACATAACATATATGAACATCG
>Ga0233420_10000674_pt1 | contig 13928 bp, 13 predicted proteins | sample Watercolumn_Mata_4_FD_183009 | JGI IMG/M metagenome (GOLD analysis project Ga0233420, IMG submission 183009) | Freshwater microbial communities from Lake Matano, South Sulawesi, Indonesia - Watercolumn_Matano_2014_102_MG | ecosystem: Environmental > Aquatic > Freshwater > Lake | place...
TCCGATACTTAAGCGCCTGCGATAACTAGTAGTGCCTGGTGTTTGGAGCTCACCGGATGGGTGAGGCCGCTGTGTGCCCGAGAGCACGGTTCCCGAGCCGCCCTGGCTGCGTTGCTCCTCCTGGCAGGGGGGGGCCGGCTGCCCTGTGCGTCATCGCGCCTTGCCAGACAGCTCGGGAACCGTGCTCTCGAACACGCCCAACTGCCGTTTCTAGGATCTAAGAATCGGGCGCATGTTGCTGCGATTTGGATGAGAGGTAAGGTTCTGTCTGGGTAACCGAAGGGAACCTTACGCTCGATTCCCCGATGCGCCCGGCGAACTATGGAAGCATCCACGCGACGCGTAGTAGACGATTCGCGAAGGAGGTTACAGTCAAAAAAGTTTGATTTTAATACTCCATCAGGCGGAAGAATCGTTCATGCTCCATTTCAAAAAAACATGCCTATTCGGCGTACCAAACGCAACAAAAGAGCGTATAAATCATAAGAAGTTCCATGTAATCCTCCTCTGAAGCGACTCGCCAAGCTCAAAGCTTTCCGAGTCGTTTTTTTGAGCCGCCGCCTTTGTCATCTCCTAGCAGGGATGGCGAAAGTAGTCCATACCGGCGCGCCGTGATGAACTCGAAAAATTACCGATCTCCACAACCGGAAAAACCCGCTCGAAGGGCGGTAAACACCTCATTCCAGCAACTGGTTTCGAATGCGTTCACAGCCGCTCGAACCAGCGGCGCTATCATGATCCATTGAGATTCATGTATCGAGTCCCTGTGGATTAGAGCGCTGCGATGAGGGTGCCCACTCATTCGAGATTCGAGGCCAACGGCTCCGTCGAAGAACCCGATGACTTCATAAAGGCCTCCCTGGCCTTCTCGGAGCCTTGAGCGGCCGCCTCGGCGATTTCCTTCCTGTGCTTGTAGGCGTAAATTCCCATCACCAAACCCAAGCCGAATATCAGCAGGGGATGCCTAGTCAGGTTACTCATGTCGTAGTCCTCCTCCTCATCATCATCCATCAACCCCTTTGAGACGAGACAATGGCGCCGCTATCATCGGAATGCCGGAGTCCGAGCCACGGGCCAGGCCACCGGCGTCCGCCTGGCGCATGATCGCCAGCAGCTCCGAACGCGATCCTATTCTTCCAAAGCGTCTTTCTCGGCCTGTTTTTTCTTCGCCTTTCCTCCGAACAAGGACATGTCGTCGAAGGTCTTGCGTTGATCGGGAGTCAAGCTCTCGTAAAAGGGACGAGTCGCTTCCAGAAATGCTTCAAGCATCGCCTGCCGCCCCCTCATGAGTTGAAGCTGTTTCTCCATCCGTTCGGGAGTCGGCAAATTCTGCATCGCCTGTCTATCGGCTTGCGATGGCTTGTGCTGCGGGCGCGCCTGTTCGACTTTTTGCAGCCAGGTCGTCCAGCCGGCTTCCTGCTCGGGAGTTAATTTCAACTGCTGATGCAACTGCTGAAAGCGTTTTGGACCACCGGCTTTCCGAGCTTTATCTTTCACGACCGGTTGTTGCTGCTGTTCCGCCGCGGGTGCTGTGTCCGGCTTGACCGGCGCCGTTTCCGCCAGGGCGCCACCGCTCAGACAAACTCCGAGCAAAACCAAATTCGCGGCTAAAAGTGACTTGTGCGCTTTGATAGTTGATTTCATGAGTGATTGGAACTCCAGTGTGAGTATTGACCGAACTGTCTTCGTTGAAATCCTCGAATAAGTGACCGCCCTTTTCGGGAGCCCGGGAAATGTTCCAGACTTAGCGCTTCATCGGGCAACCACCATAATGGTCCGAGATCCTGGCACGCATCCATACCCATTGGAAGGGAGATATCCGAAAACCCCGTCGCCTGTATCAGTTGGAGCCGGGTATCACGGGTCATTCCTCATTGCCAGTCCGTCACCCGATGCAGCATAACACCGAGGTTCGTCTTTCAGAAATAGGAACACCGCTATGCGACGGATTTTTCGGCATCCGGCCAAACCCTCTTCCGCCAGATGGACGAGCTTTCCTTGGGTACGCTGAAGTTGATATAGCGAACGGGCTCCTCATGCCGTTGTAAGACGTCGGGAAGGATCAGTCCCCCCGTCCGAACCGTGCCGGCGGTGCTCACCCATACGGCTCTCCAGCCATTGGTCTCATATCGAGACTCTCTTTCGCGCCGCCCGGCGGGGTACCTGGCGCACAACCCGACACCGGCAATCCCGGCCAGGCTGAAGCCTGACCTACCGCTAGCCGCTAGACAGTTCGACTCCCCTCACGGTAAATCTAAATGGGACAATTTAACTGACGTTACGCGGGGTGGGCGATAGAGGCAGAGAATGCTGAGTGTTGACTGGGTTCATGTGGAGCGAAAGCCATGAATAATTCTCTTGTGGAGTTGTACAGCAATTATCTGATCAGTGCGTTCGCCTTGATCACGGCTACGGGACTGTCCCAACGGCTCGACAACGCGGTTAGCCATGACCCGATCACCCGCTTCCCGTCGGGAGCCGACTATACCTCTCGCGACCGCTGGGCGCTGGTCAAGCCCACCGTCCGCGCCATCGCGGCGGACGACGGGTTATTGATCTTTGACGACACGATCCAAGAGCAGCCCCACCGCGATGCAAACGAGATCATCGCCTGGCACTTCGACCCTTGCGTGAACCGCCCAGTCAAGGGGGTGAACCTCCTCAACGGCCTGTACCACGCGGGTGGCGTCAACGTGCCGGTGGCGTTCGAGATCGTCCACAAAGACCTTCAATACGGCGAAGTCGAGACCCGCCAGCTCCAGCGCCACAGTGCCATCACCAAGAACGAACACCTGCGCCAGATGCTACGGGTGTGCCAGCAAAACCCATTGCGCTACCGCTACGTGCTGACCGACCACGGGTTCTCCTCCAAGGAGAACATGGTTTTCATCAAGCAGAACCTGGGCCAGGACTTCAGCATGGCCCTCAAGAGCAATCGCACCGTAGCCCTGCGTCTGGAAGACCAGCGCCATGGCCGTTTCGTCCGCGTGGCCGCGCTGCCACTGGAAGAGAACACCGTGGTACAGGCCGACATCAAGGGACTTTCGTTCCCCATGCTGTTGGCCAGGCAGGTCTTTACCAACCAAGACGGCCGTGTCGGCGTCCTCTATCTGGTGACCAGCGACCGCCTGCTCGATTCCGACCGCCTGACGACCATCTCCCAAAAACGGGGGAACGTCGAGGTCTTCCACAAATCCACGAAGTCCAACACCGGGCTGGCCCGTTCGCCGACCCACACCGTCAGGACGCAAAGCAACCAATTGTTCGCATCCATCTATGCGTTCTTCACGCTCGAACAGCTCAAGCTGAAGCACCAAATGAACCCTTTTGCCCTCAGGAGCAAGCTTTACATCAAGGCCCTACAGGCGAGTTTTGCTGAACTCCAACGGCTTACTGCGTAACGTCAGAATTTAATACACAATGTAGGGCGCAACCATTTCACGTTAAAAGTACCGCTTCGCGGAAAGGCAGCGAGCCATGAACAAACGCACCGCGTTCATCATTATGTTGATTGCTGCCGTAGTCGCGATCGCCGCACCGATTGTGTTGGCGATCCAAATCGCCAACAGGGAAGGCCTGAATGCGGAATCGACCCGTGCGCTGACTTATGCACGGGATGTTCTGAGTAGATCGGAGGGCACCGCGGATCAGATTGACGCCGGAATAAGTGATTTGGTCGCGACGCGCGCCACCTCCCCCGACCCTTGCTCCAAAGAAAATCTCGCCATCATGAGGCGAATCGACCTCGCCTCCAGCTATATCCAGGCGATTGGTTACGTATCCGGCAATCAGCTGGTGTGTTCGTCTCTGGGCAAGGAGAGCAGCAATCTTGGTCCCGTCGATCAGGTCCAGCCATCCGGCGTGAAGATCCGGAACAACGTTGTTCTTCCTTACGTCAGGGGAGCCACCTTCCTGGTGGTCGAACGCGACGGTTACGCGGCGATCATTCACAAGGGCCTTCCCATCGATGTGACCACGGAAGCGAAAGACGTGTCACTCGCCACGCTTACGGGCGCCGAGAGGCGAATTCTAGCCGCGCGCGGCTTCGTGAAGCCGGAATGGATCGAAGCGCTGAGGAGCAGGACGGAAGCGACATTCGTCGACGACGGCTTTGTTGTCGCCGTGGTCGCCTCAAAGCGCTACCACATTGGAGCGGTTGCGGCCCTGCCTACGGCTCAACTTGAAAAGCGGATCCGTGACGTGGCCACTCTCGTCGTTCCTGTGGGCCTCGTGGCCGGCATCGTCTTGGCGCTGACCGTGTTGTACCTGGCCAGGCTGCAGTTGGCGCTGCCAGCGATGATCAAGGCCGCGCTAAGGCAAAACGAGTTTTTCCTCGTCTACCAGCCGGTCGTGGACCTGCGCACGGGAAAATGGATCGGCGCGGAGTCCCTGATTCGCTGGCGGTGTCCAAGCGGCGAACTGGTGCGCCCCGATCTGTTCATCCCCGCTGCCGAGGATGCCGGCCTAATCCAGCGGATCACCGAGCGCGTGATTCAGATCGTCGCCAGTGAAGTGGGCGACTTGTTCAAGCGCCACCCGAACTTTCACATCGCGATCAACCTGTCCTCTGCGGATCTGAAGTCCCACGGCACAGTCGAGCGGCTTGTCCGCCTGGCTCGTGAGATATCCGGCGGTCCGCACAACCTGATTGTCGAAGCCACCGAACGCGGCTTCATGCAGGCCCATGTCACAAAGGCAGTCATCCAGGAAATTCGCGCCAGCGGCATGCACGTCGCCATCGACGACTTCGGTACCGGATATTCCAGCCTCTCTTATCTGGAGACTTTCGAGCTCGACTTTCTGAAGATCGATAAGTCGTTTGTGGACACCATTGGCCTCGATGCGGCCTCGAGCCTTGTCGTGCCGCACATCATCGAGATGGCGAAAGACCTGAAGCTGGAAATCATCGCCGAAGGCGTCGAGACGGAAGCACAGGCGCGATTCCTGCGCGAGCGTGGCGTTCAGTTCGCTCAGGGTTGGCTGTTCGCGAAGCCCATGTCGTACGAAGACCTCCTTGCCAAGCTGGAAATCCCGGACGATGCAAAACACGCCTAAGAGTCCGTCATGAACCAGCCATCGCCTAAAAGACGATGGTATCGGGTAAGGGCTAAAGCCGGTGATTTCGGCTCAAGCCGAGTCAATTCCCGCTAAGCAGGCTTAAGGCAAAAGAGACTCCCCCTAAATGGAAAAGGTCGCATCATGGTCATGGCATTGATTGGCGATATGCGCTTGGATGATCTCATCGGTCACCTGCCCGCTACTGCGGCAAACATAGCCTCGCGCCCACACAGGTCGATCCCAGTAGCGCTGGCGAATCCCAGCGCAACGGCACCTCTCGGCACTTTACCGTCCAGCGGTCTGTAGCGTCACGATCATGTCTCCATGATCCCAACTCCGCCGCCTTCAGGCTCATGTATCATTGGAGAGGACTTGGGGTCGACATGGCCCCTCGCCATGAGTCATCCTCCCGCCATTAAGCTATATCCCTTTGTTTTTATCCATACCTTCAAGCCGCAAAAACTCGCCACCGATTAGTGAAGTGAAAAGCCGACCGACGCACCAGTTGAACGCCACATCCCCTCGCATCATGGGAATCCTCAATGTCACTCCGGACAGTTTTTCCGATGGAGGGAATTTTCTCGATATCAAGGTCGCCGTGGATGCAGCAATTGCAATGTTTCTGGATGGCGCCGATATCGTGGATATAGGCGGGGAATCCACCCGTCCCGGCGCACTTTCGGTCAGTCCTGAGGAACAGTTGGAGCGGGTATTACCGGTGATTGAAGCTTTAAAGTCCGATAGCCGATTCCCGTCTACGGGTTTGATCAGTGTCGATACCTGCTGCGCTCAGGTTGCGGAAACAGCCATAGCCCATGGGGCTGGGATGGTGAATGACATTACCGCCGGAACGGGCGATCCGAACATGTTTACGCTGGTCGCCCAGAGCGGCATTCCCGTGGTGTTGATGCACATGCAAGGCACGCCGGAAACCATGCAGATCCATCCAGTCTATCAGGATGTCGTTGCCGAGGTTCGTGATTACTTATGTGATCGCACGCAAGCGGCGCTTGAGGCCGGCATCCCCCATGAAAACATTGTCATCGATCCCGGCATAGGTTTTGGGAAGCGGCGGGAGCATAACCTTGAATTGTTGGCGAATTTGAACGCATTCGTGAACTTGGGCTTTCCAGTGCTTCTGGGCTGCAGCCGCAAACGCTTCATGGGCGCAATCTGCCGGGAACAGGAACCCCGCGAACTGGTTGGCGCCACGGTTGCAACAACGGCGCTTGCCGTGATTCAGGGTGTCCGTATGTTCAGGGTTCACGATGTCAAAGCCAATCGTCAAGCGGCCGATGTGGCCATGGCTATTGCATCCTGTAATCCGGAGCTAGGTTCACGCCGCGCGTCGATCTGATGGTGGTTGTTTCAGGCCGGCTGCACAGGAATACTATGCCCGATGCGGTCTATCCGATTGTTGGCATTGAGATAAATCAGGCTCGGTGCATAGCCGGCCAATTCGTCGTGGCTTAACGCCGCATAAGCGCATATGATGAGCACGTCACCCGGGGCTGCCAGACGCGCGGCGGCCCCGTTGACCGAAACGACGCCGGAATTTTCCGCGGCGCGGATGGCATACGTGATGAAACGGCCACCGGTGTTGACGTTGTATATATGGATTTGCTCGTATTCACGAATCCCGGATTGATCCAGCAATATGCCATCGATCGCACAGGAACCCTCGTATTCCAGTTCCGAGTGAGTCACTCTTGCACGGTGCAGCTTAGCCTTCAGCATCGTAGTCAGCATACATTTGTGCCTGTAAAGGATAGAGCAAACGGTTAATTATCTATAAAATCCCGGCACCAAGCAATCGCCCCCGGATGTGAAACCTGCTTATCCTGGAGTGGAGTGCTTGGCGGACTGATTTGTAGATTCGGATCCCTTCAGCTATGAGAGGTTAACGATGGGTATTGGTATATGGGAGTTGGTGTTGTTGCTACTGATCGTTCTCCTGCTGTTCGGAACGAGGCGGTTACGAAACATTGGCGGAGACTTGGGGTCGGCCATCAGAAGCTTCAGATCCGCCATGAACGATTCGGAGCCTCCAAGTACGGAGGCCAAGACCAAAGAGCCCGAATCGATTCAGGATCAGCAAGACAAGCCTGGCTAATGGACAGCCTGCATGTTTGATGTTGGATTTTGGGAGTTGTTGCTGATTGCGCTGGTGGCGCTGATGGTTTTTGGTCCAGAGCGATTACCCCGTCTGGTTCGAGAAGCCACCTTGTGGATACGAAAGGCGAGATCGGTGGTGGCTTCCGCCCGATCCGAGATAAACAGGGAATTACAACTGTACGAGCTCAAGCAATCGATGGAAGAAAAGCGCCGCCGCTTCGAGAGCGAGATCAATAGCCTCACGGTCGATGCAAGCAATCTGCTGGCCGCCCCTGAAAAGGCTTCCGATGTGTCGAACGGTAAGGAAGAAAGCCATCATGAAGGAACCTGACCGGTCCGGCATGACGGATGTCGAGCAGCCATTCATCGATCACCTGATTGAACTGCGCAACCGATTGATCAAAACCCTGGTGATAGTAGGGTTGATATTTCTCGGTTTGTCGTTTCGAGCCAACGAAATATATGCCTATCTGGCGGGACCACTGACTCGACACATGCCCGCCGGGACTCAAATGATCGCCATAGGCGTGGCTTCCCCATTCCTGGCGCCGCTCAAATTGACCCTGATGGTAGCGGTTTTTCTAGCCATTCCTTTCATTTTGTATCAAGTTTGGGCCTTCATTGCGCCGGGTCTTTATCAACACGAGAAACGCTTTGCCTTACCCCTTTTGGTGGCCAGCGTGCTCTTATTCTATGCGGGGATGGCCTTTGCCTATTACGTTGTGTTCCCCCTGATTTTCCAGTTCATGTTGCTGACCGCCCCCCCCGGGGTCGCCGTCATGACCGACATCAATCAGTACATGGATTTCGTCCTGACCTTGTTCGTCGCGTTTGGTGTTTCGTTCCAGGTGCCCATCGCCACCATCCTAGTCGTGGCCGCGGGGCTGGTCAGCCGCAAGGCGATCGCGGACAAGCGACCCTACGCAATTGTTTTGGCCTTTGTCATTGGAGCCGTTCTGACTCCGCCCGATGTGATCTCCCAGACACTGCTGGCCGTCCCCATCTGGCTACTCTTCGAGGCGGGGCTTGTATGCTCTCGATTGCTGGTGCCCGAAAGGGGGGATGATCAAGACGATCCAGTCCAAGTCTGAACGCGCTTTGAAGGCTGGGTGCATCCGTCATGATTTTCCTATTCACGGATTTCGGCGCGGAAGGACCTTACTTGGGGCAGATGGCGGCGATCATCAAACACCATGCGCCCAATGTCCCCCTCATCAACCTCCTGAGCAACGCGCCCTGCGCCGACCCTAGGCGCTCCGCCTACCTGCTCGCGGCCTTGAGCAAGACCCTGCCTCGGGAAAGCGTGATCGTGTCCGTGGTCGACCCTGGTGTCGGGGGCGATCGCGAACCGCTTGCGCTCAGAGCCGATGGACGCTGGTTCGTGGGACCTGATAACGGTCTGCTCAACACCGTGGCCACCCACTCCAATCAGACGGAATGGCGCATCATCGAATGGCGGCCCGCAAATCTCTCGCACAGTTTTCATGGTCGAGATCTGTTTGCCCCGGTTGCCGCCTACCTTGCCCAGGGCGAGGAGGGTTGGGCGTATCGCCCCTGTCAGGGCCCGGATCTGCGCTTATGGCCTCCGGACCTATCCGAAATTCTGTATCTCGACCATTACGGCAATGTCATCACCGGCCTGCGGTTCGGTCCGGAACTTGTCGGCTCCCGTTTCATAATCGGCGGGTACCGAATCCAATGGGCGCGCACCTTCTGCGAGGTCGCCGAAGGCGAGCTGTTTTGGTACGAGAACTCGATGGGTTTGGTCGAAATCGCCGCCAACCGAACGTCGGCGGCGAAAATGCTGGGACCGAATCCGGTAGGGTTGCCTCTACGGAGAGAATCCGAATGACCGCGCCTTATAATCCTAGAAAAAGCAGTTGGACAAGAATCTACAGGATAAACAGGATGATGCGATTTATCGTAGGTGCGAATTCATTCGCACACAAAGCACTGAATAGGCGAATGAATTCGCACCTACATCAAGCCCAACTGCCGGTTTTAGGTTAATCTGTCGGGACTTGATTACCCGCTGAAGCAGGGGGTTGATCGGCCCCGCCAAAGTTTCCCGATGGTTCATGGACGCGCGGCGGCGAGGGCGGCTGGGAGGTCGCACAAAAGGTCGGCCACGATCTCGCCATCGAGCTGACCCCGAGAGACCATCTCCTCGAGAAAGGTGCGGACCTGCTCCGGCGCCAAGGCCTTACGAAATGGCCTATCCTGGACCATGGCCTGGAACACGTCCGCCACGCGCATGATGCGAGACTCCAGGGGCAGGCTGTCGTCCCGCCGCTGGAAGAGTTGCCGCGAGTGGCCGGGCCGTTCGAGATCGTAAGCCACCCACTCTCGGATTTCGTCAAAACCCGATACCCGCCGCAGAATCTGGAAGGTTTCAAAACTGTGCGTCTTCATGATGTGCCGCTCGAACTCGTCCAGCGGCCCGGGCTTCTCGATGATTTCATCGGGAATCCGCAGTTTGCCCAGATCGTGCAGCAAACCGGCTATTTCTATCTTGTCCAGGCTGTCCGTCGAGAGTCCCCTCCGCTTCGCCAAATAGCGGGCTACTCGCGAAACCCCCAGCGAATGTCGGGCCATGTAGGGGCTTTTGCCATCCACGATGCGGGAAAAGACCCTCGCCAGATGGCGGAGCTCTCGCATTGGGGTATCGATGGGCGGGTTTTCCCTCAGCATCCGGCCGAGGTAGGCGTGAACCGACTGGAGTTCGAGATTCAGCCAGAATGCCTCGGTGGCGGAGGTAGCGAGAAAATCCACGACCAGTTGTGGCGAAAAATAGGTATTGGCCCGGGCGGTGATCTCCTCGCGGATTCGCAGGGCCTGCTTCAGCAGGGCGGGCCGGTCCGAATAGTAGGGCGATGCCAACATGTTGACCCGATCGGCCAGGAAGATCAGATTGGCCTGTTCCAGGGTTCTTTTCGGCAGGGTGAGGCTTTCCAGATGATCCCAACGCGTATGATGTAGGCGTATGGGCTCGGCCAGCGGGGCCAGCGGGCGAATTTCCCGCAACAAGGCGGCGCCCTGCTCGCAGTGTTCCTGTGCGCCCGGCCAGTCGAACTCCTGCAACAGCTTGTCATGGACCTGGGTGGAAGAAACGCCGATGTCGCGTAACAAGGCCGCATCGAACAAGAAAGTGATTTCGTAGCGTTCCAGTCCGGCTTGTTTGGCGCATTCGGCCGCCATGATGGCGACCCGCTTGCCATAGGCCACATCGTCCACCCCTACCAGATCCAGGGTGTCCGAAAGGGCGTAAATGATCTGGCGCAGATCGGCATGGATCGGCGCGTCTTGGTTCCGAGGTTCGGTGGCGTGAGACGAGGGGGTAAGCACGAATGTTTAGTCTGGGATGACTGCCACGCGGTTGCGTCCGGACTCTTTGGCCAGATAAAGGGCCTGGTCGGCGCGCTCGAACAATTACCGGATAGTCTTGGGGGCACCGTGCTCTGGGATCTTCGGATCCTCGGGAACGGACGACACGTCCTCGCCTTCGAAAGGCGGGTAGGGTGGGATGCAGCCGGCGACTCCGATGCTGATGGTGATCTGGCCGCAAACCTTGGATTGGACATGCGGAATGGCCAGATTCTGCACGGCCTGGCGTATTTTTTCCGCCAGTGCGGCGGCCTGATCCAGCGTGGAGTTGGTCAGCAGCACAGAAAACTCCTCGCCGCCGAAGCGCGCCACGACATCGCCCGCCCGTGTCGCCATGGATTCGATGGCTCTGGCGACCTGGCGCAGGGCATTATCTCCTTCCAGATGACCATAGTAATCGTTATAGGCCTTGAAATGATCGATATCGATCATCAACAACGCCAGAGGATGTTGGGTTCGCATCGAACGACGCCATTCCTGACTCAATTGCTCGTCCAGGCAACGGCGGTTGGCGATGCCGGTGAGAGGATCGCGCTTGATCAGATCACGCAGCATGTCGCTGTGTTGCTTGAGTTGCAGATGGGTCCTGACCCTGGCCTGCACCACGGGTGGAGAGCTCGGCATCGGCACGGATCACTCGGGTGGCCGTGAGGCCATCCATGACCGGCATCTGCACGTCCATGAGTACCGCGTCGAAATCCCGGGGTCGGGCCTTGAGGATATCCAGCGCCTGCTGTCCGTCGTGGGCCAGAGTGACCTCGGCGCCCTCCAATTTCAAGGCGCGTTGCGCCAGCATGCGATTCATGGCGTTATCATCGACCTCCAGGACATGCAGACCGGTCAGACGCTGTCGCGGAGCCGGCTCCGGCTCCGGTTTGGCGGAAGGTTTCCTGACGGACTCCTCGCCACGCTCGAAGGGCAATTCGAACCAGAAGGTGCTGCCCATGCCCGGCTTGCTGATCGCGCCGATTTCGCCACCCATCAGTTCCACCAGTCGGCGGCTGATGGCGAGGCCCAGGCCGGTTCCGCCGAAACGGCGGGTGATACTGGCGTCACCCTGGGTAAACGGCTGGAACAGTAGCGACAACCCCTCCGGGCTAATGCCAATGCCGGTGTCGCGCACCTCGAAGCGCAGACGCGCCGTCGAACCCTCGGAAGCCACCTGGGTGATGGTGACGGCAACCCTGCCCTTGTCGGTGAACTTGACCGCGTTGCTGCACAGATTGATGAGAATCTGCTCCAGGCGTAGCGCGTCGCCGATCAGCGTTGCGTCGATATCCTTTGACCCGTTAATGCTGAACGCAATGCCACGGGCTTCGGCGGAAACCATGATGAGATTCCGTAGGCGGGTAAGCACCGCTTCCAGCGAGAAGGGTTCGTGAGTCACCCGCATCTGGCCGGCCTCGATCTTTGAGAAGTCGAGGATGTCGTTGATGATGTGCAACATGGAATTACCCGCCTCGCTGATTTGCTGGATCAGCTCGCGCTGATCGGGCGAGGGATTCTCGCGCGCCAGGATCTGGGACAGGCCCAAAATCGCATTCATGGGTGTGCGTATCTCATGGCTCATATGCGCCAGGAACTGGCTCTTGGCGGCGCTGGCGATTTCCAGTTGCGCGGTGCGCTCGGCCACCTTGTTCTCCAAGTTGGCGTTGAGTTCGCGGATCTCCGCCTCGGCCTGCTTGCGTTCGGTGATGTCTACGTGGGTGCCGACAGCGCGTAATGGGCTGCCTCGCTCATCTCTCGCCACGATGCGGCCTCGGCACAGAATCCAGCGGTACTGGCCGTCCTTGGCGCGCATGCGGAACTCCATCTCGAATTGCCCTTCCGCGAACCTTTGATCCTGCTGGGCAAGCAGCGTCTTCAGGTCTTCCGGATGCAACAATTCCAGCCAACTGCCGGTCCGGTCCGGAAAATCCCCGGGCTGATGGCCCAACATCAACCAGAAACCCGGGCTGAAATAGCATTCGTCCGTCACCAGGTCGCGGTCCCAGAGACCATCGGTGGAGGCCTCCATGGCCAGCCGGAAGCGTTCCTCCGACAATTCCAGTTGCCTTCCGCGCTCCGCCAACTCGGTGGTGCGCCGGGCCACGCGTTGTTCCAGATCGATATTCAATTGCTGCAATTTCTGCTCGGCGGTCTTGCGTTCACTGATGTCACGGGTGACGCCCAGGATGCCGATGCCGATACCCTCCGCGTTACGCAACACTGAAGTCGCCACCTCGGTCCAGACCATGGAACCGTCCTTGCGCACCGTCTGCAGTTCTCCCCTGAAACCCGTGGTGGGGTGGCCCGCCGCCATGGCATCGATGACGCCACGAAAGACCTCGCGGGTTATCCTGGCCGACTCCGGCGCCAGGTTCGATTCGAGGGAGGTTTGCAGCAACTCCTCCGGCGCGTAACCCAGAATCCGCGTGCAGGACGGGCTGACATAGGTGTAGCGCCCGGCCAGATCCAGGGTCCAGATGATGTCGGACGCATTGTCGGCCAGCAGGCGATGGCGCTCCTCGCTGTTGCGCAATTCCTCCAGGGCTCGGGAGCGGTCGATGGCGATGGCGGCCAGTCGCGCCGCCTGCTCGAGCTGGACCGCCTCGGCGTGATCGGGCGCGCGCGGCCGGCTATGATAGACGGCGAAGGCGCCGAGAACCGCGCCCGACGCCGACAGGATCGGCTCGGACCAGCAGGCGGCCAACTTCTCCCGGGCCGCCAGTTCGCGTAACTCGGGGCTCCAAAAGGGATGCGACTGGATGTCGTCCGCGATAATCCGCTTGCGGTAATGGGCCGCGGCGCCGCAGGAAGGCATCTCCGGCTCGACTTTCACGCCAGCGATGGCGGCGTTGTAATCTTGGGGCAAGTTGGGCGCCGCGCCGATGACCAGATGCTGGCCTTCCTCGTCCAGCAGCAGGATGGTGCAGCGCACCTCGGGATTGCCGGACTCGATATCCCCGACGATGGCATCCAGGATTTCGCGGAGAGGGGGCATTTTCGCCAGGAGCTCCAGCGCATGGCGATGGGAGCGCGCCTGATTCTCCGCCAGCTTCCGCGCCGTGATGTCCAGCTTGACCGCCACATAGCGCATGGGCTTCTTGTTTTCGTCCAGCACCGCCGAAACATGCGCTTCCTCCCAGTAGATCTCCCCGTTCTTGCGCCGGTTGACGAATTCCCCTGTCCAGCGTCGCCCCTGTTTCAGGGTGAGCCACATGTCGCTGAAGATGGCGCGCTCGGTCAGCCCGGAATTCAGGATGCGCGGATTCTGGCCCTGAACCTCGGCGGCCGAATAGCCAGTCACCTGGGTGAAGCGCGGGTTGACGTATTCGATTCGCGCGTCGCCCCCGGTGATGATGATCGATGTGTGGCTTTGTTCCACGACG
>Ga0233420_10000675_pt1 | contig 13928 bp, 14 predicted proteins | sample Watercolumn_Mata_4_FD_183009 | JGI IMG/M metagenome (GOLD analysis project Ga0233420, IMG submission 183009) | Freshwater microbial communities from Lake Matano, South Sulawesi, Indonesia - Watercolumn_Matano_2014_102_MG | ecosystem: Environmental > Aquatic > Freshwater > Lake | place...
ATATGTTTTTTAAGCTTAAACAGCTTCCCCTTGTAAAAGCCTACTTGAATTGCTGTTGCTCCGGATTTAGTCTTAACCTGCCTTATTCTGTCGTAGTGCGGTTTCACACTACTTTTGTACAGTAAAAAGGTTGCTAAATCAATCTGTTAGTTTTTAGAAGTTGCAAATGGGAAACTCAGGAGCGCCTCTCCGGAAGCAAAATGAGACCCATTGGACTCATTTATCTAATGAGACCTATTTGACCTATTGGTCAAATTAGTCTTATAGGCCAATCTCTCTTTAAATAAATTCTCTCTAAATCCGCCTTCTTTTATAAATTTTTCCTTAAGCGCTTTTAACAATTGATCGAGGAGATAACCCTCCTTGAAGCAGAGTGTAACCATAAGATTGGCAAAGGACTCCCCATTGGTCAAATAGGACTCATACCAATTGATCCAATTGGTCCTATGGGATCGTATCGCCATCACTCGAGCATCATCCTTTGGCCAAACTGGTAGATTATGCTGCCTGAGATAATCTCGATAATCCTCCAATAATTCTCCAAAACTTGCTCTTGCCACGCTGGTTAATTTTAAGTTTGATTCTGTACTATTTGCCAGCGATCCTTCAGTAATGTTTTGCTTGCCACTTCGGGCCGCTTGAATCATCTGATCAAATGTGCGCGATCGCCTATTAATAAAACGCTCGCAAAATATCGCGGTCAGATCATAGATCTCGACCGCCAGTTGGTATACTATCAGGCTCTGATAGCCACCGGTCTTATTAGACAAATTAGTCATATGAGACTCATTAGTCTTATTAGTCATATTAGTCTAATTAGACTAATTGGTCCAATTAGTGTCAATGGCTTATATGCTACAAAAACTCTATTTTGAGTTGATATAATAGCATGTTTTTCGAATAATGAACATTTTAATACTGCTTGGAAAAAATATTATCATTCTCCGAAAAAAGAAACATACAACTCAAGAACAACTTGCCGCTTCTTGCCATATCAGCGTGAAGTACCTCTCCCAGATTGAATCGGGTCAAGCAAATCCAACCATCAAAATACTGCGAAAAATATCAACTTCATTAGGTCTGCAGCTATATAGATTGTTTAAATGATGTTGTTATCTCAAAAAGTTCAGTGGATTCAATAAGACACCTCCGCTTCGTACCTCAAAATGAAGATGTGTCCCGGATGACCGTCCTGTTGACCCCATGATCCCAATCTGAGTACCTTTATTCACGACCTGTCCGGGTGAAACGCCGATCGAAGAAAGATGCGCATAGAGTGACTGATATCCGTTTCCGTGATCAATAATAATATGACATCCGTATCCGTACTGGATACATCCCGCAAATACCACTGTTCCCGTATCAGATGCTAAGATCGGTGGCGCCGCGTTATTCGCGATATCAACGGCCATATGGTACCAGACCGGATATTGCGTGATGATACCTGACGCAGGCCAAATAAAGTTAGATGAGCCTTTGACTCCCGCCTGAATCTGCGCAAATTGAGGCGCTAGAGCAGGCCTTTCCTCCTCAATCACTCCTCCCGGTACATACAAGACCTGTCCAGCATTTAAGGCAAATGTATCCAGATCTGCAAAGTCATTGAACGGAAAGTTCACGATGTTCTGCGCATCAACTCTATATTTTTTTGCGACCGTGTAAATATTGTCACCGGATTTGACCGTATGGACCACGCCGCTAATTGGAGGAATTCTCAAAACCTGATCCGGCTTAATCGTGTCCCCTTTTAAATTATTTGCCCATTTTATGGTGTCAACCGAAATATCAAACCGTTTTGCAATCGACTCCAGAGTATCGCCTGATTTCACCGGATAGTTTTCGATTTTGTCCCGCGGTTTCACCGAAATCACCGTACCGAGCGAGCCTTCATACGGATTGTATGAAACAACAGACGCCTGGTACTTTCCCGCTCTTTGTTCGAGCGTACTAATGAACGGGTTATTTTCAACAATGATTGGACCGCCAACAACCGCAGCCGCAACGAGCATAAAAAACGAAGTGTTCAAAAACGACGAAGAATATTTTCCGCGCTTGACAATAAGGAATGCGACGATGACATCTTTTAACGCCTCAAAACTATGACCAAAATTCACGAGCCGCGAAATCAAATACTCTTTTCCAAATGAGAGAAACAGTCTCAAATCTTGCATAAAGCAGTATACAGTATACAGTATTCTGTATCCAGAATTATCATGCCTAAGTTATTCGTAAGAGTTCACATGTATTGACAAAAAAGGTCATTCTATTTTTAACTTTTCACTTTAAACTTTTAACTATTTTTTCAATCGCTACCTCAAACGCAGCCTGTTTAGGAGGAACTTTTTTCTCGACCGACCTATTCCACACCGCATCAAACGCTTTAATCATCATCTCTTCGAGCTTCTCATTTACTTCTTTTTCTGACCATGTATATCCCTGTTTTCCCTGTACCCATTCAAGATATGAAACAGTTACGCCGCCGCTATTTGCCAACACGTCCGGAACAACAACTACTCCTTTTTCTACGAGATATTCGTAGGCTTCTTCGGTGATAGGGCCATTTGCCATTTCAATAATAACTTTCGCTTGGATTTTATCCATGTTTTTTTCGTTAATCACGTTTTCTAAAGCAGCAGGAACCAAAACATCAACTGGAAGTTCCAAAAGTTCTTCGTTTGCTACTGGTTTTCCGTACCGAACGTCGCAAACCGAGCCTTTGCAGTAGCATCCGGCAACGCTTCCTTTTTCTTTTTTACACTCAAGGGTTTTCTCAGGACTGAGTCCATCTTTTACATACACTCCGCCTTTTGAATCTGAAACCGCAACGACCTTGAAGCCTTCATCGTGCGCAATCTTTGCGAAATAATAGCCCACGTTGCCAAAGCCCTGAACAGCGATCGTTGCTTTTGACTTTTGACTTTTGACTTTTGACTTTAATTTTGAAAGCAAAGCTTTCAAAACAATCACTCCTCCTCTTCCTGTAGCCTCTGTTCTCCCTAAACTTCCACCGTTCTCGATTGGTTTTCCGGTAAAAGTAGCAGGACATCTGTGGCCGTGAATCTTTTCATATTCATCCAGCATCCACGCCATAATCGTCGGGTTTGTGTTTACATCGGGAGCAGGAACGTCAATGTCCTCGCCGATAAACGGAGTAATTTTTGCGGCATATCCGCGAGACAATCTTTCAAGTTCTCCTTCTGATAATTTTTTTGGATCAACTGTCACGCCCCCCTTTGCGCCTCCATACGGAAGTCCCGCAACCGAGCATTTTATCGTCATTAAGGTTGCAAGCGCCTGCACTTCTTCGCGTACCGTATCCGGATGAAATCGAATTCCGCCTTTATACGGTCCTAGAGCGCTATTATGTTGTATTCTCCATCCTTTGAAGAGTTTTATTTCTCCGTTATCCATTTTCACCGGAATAGAAAATTCGTGTATCATCTCCGGCTCGATCAATCGGTCCACCATGCTTGGCTTGTATCCGAGGCGCCGTGCAGTTTTATTAATAATCACCTGAGCGCTCTCGAGCATCTTTTGACCTTGATCTCTCATAGGTCTTATTGGTCCAATTGGTCTCATTGGTTAAGCCAACGCTCAATTTCTAATGCGGCTGCAACACCCATTCCAACTGCCGTTGCCGCTTGACGATAGACATGATCGACACAGTCACCCGCCGCAAATACTCCCGGAACGGACGTAGTATATTGGAATTTTGAATTTGTAACGATGTACCCTTTTTGATCAAGCTCAATCTTGCCTTTAAAAATATCTGTATCTGGCTTGTGACCAATGGCTACAAACAGTCCATCTAAAGTTAGATTATAGATGTTAGATGAAAGATGCTTGATATTTTGCATTTTATCTAGGATCGAGAATCTAGTATCTAGGATCTTTAGTTTAACTCCCTCTACCTTCTTTTCTCCCAATATCTCCTCAACAACCGCATTCCAAATTATTTCAATCTTCGGATGGTTCAACACTCTCTCCTGCATAATTTTCGAGGCTCTAAATTCCGCCCGTCTGTGAATAATGTAAACTTTTTCTGCAAATTTAGTCAGTGTTAAGGCTTCTTCCATCGCAGTATCTCCGCCCCCAACAACAGCCACGGTTTTTCCCTTAAAAAAGAATGCGTCGCAGGTCGCACATGCTGATACTCCTTTGCCTCGAAGCCTTGTTTCCGACTCTAGTCCCAACCACAACGCTTTTGCGCCGGTTGCTACTAAAACCGCATTAGACCAATAGGCCTTATTAGTGGTATAAGTCTTATAGGGTCTTTTTGAAAAATCCACTTTTACTACATTCTCATCAATAATTCGAGTTCCAAATTTCTTCGCCTGAGTTCTCATTTTTTCGACCAATTCCGGTCCCAGAATCGACTCAAAACCAGGGTAGTTTTCAACCTCTGTGGTAAGCGTGAGTTGGCCTCCGGGTGGTGAACCCGCAAAAACTAAAGGAGATAATTGTGCGCGTGAGTTGTAGATTGCTGCGGCAAGCCCGGCTGGTCCGCCGCCAATAATAATTACGTTTTCAATACCATCCTTATTATCGGCCATAAGTATGATTGTATCATAAATTTATCGCTCTCTCTACCATTTTTTCTACTTTGCTCGTTTCCTCCTTGGGCACGTAGCGACAGATTCCGGAGACCACGAGTTCCTTCGAAAGGCCATCAATTGCCTTCTTGATTGCGGAAACCTGCTGTAATATCTCAGCACAATCCCGCTCACTCTTCACCATCTTCTCAATCCCTCGCAATTGCCCAATGAGTCTGTTGATGCGTTTGGTAATTTCCATACCTATACTATATACCAGTATCCAGTATATGTCAAGAAGATTATAGAAGAATGTGGATAAGTTGTGAATTATTTCATTTCAAAGTAGGTGTCGAGAAGGAAGGGCTATCCCGACAGCGTGGAGTCGCGGGGTATTTGATTTTAGTGGCGACGAACCCTGGCGGGAGGGATTATTCGAAACAGAATCTACTTTGAAATAATAATAAGAAGAAGTGTTTGCAATAATTGATATAGTAAGATATATATCAAACTATGCCCGAAGTATTGCTTTTTACTTATTCAACGTATCAAGAAACTCTTTGTTATTTTTCGTCTTTGACAGCTTGTCAACAAGCGCGGTAATCCGCTCTTCAGAATTATGAAACAGCGCCATCATACGACGCAACGTTGCAACTCTGTTAAATGTTTCTTTATCAAATAAGAGTTCCTCATGACGCGTGCCTGATTTTTCCACGTCAATCGCCGGGAAAATTCGTTTATCAGCAAGCGAACGGTCAAGATGCACCTCCATGTTGCCGGTTCCTTTGAGTTCTTCGTAGATCAGGTCGTCCATTCGCGACTCTGTACCAACCAAAGCAGTGCCTATAATCGTCAAACTTCCACCTTCTTCGCAGTTTCGCGCGGCACCCAAGAACTTCTTGGCTGGGTATAAGGCTGACGGATCAAATCCTCCGGACAAACTTCTTCCTGTTCCTGTTGTTGAAAGATTCAAGGCGCGCGCAAGACGAGTCACCGAATCCAAAAGAATTATGACGTCTTTTCCCATCTCAACCATTCTTCGGGCGCGTTCAAGCGCAAGATTAGCTACTTTGATCTGCTGGCGGGGCGATTCGTCAAAATTTGAAGCAGCAACCTCCCCTTTTATAAAACGTTTAATCTCGGTGACTTCTTCCGGCCGCTCACCAATAAGAATTGCCATTAAATATACGTCGGAATGATTTTTTGCTATTGCTTCAGCGATTTCTTTCAAGAACGTCGTCTTTCCTGCTTTTGGCTGGGAAACAATAAGCGCCCTCTGGCCAAATCCAATAGGCGAAACCAGATCCATGATGCGCATAGCTAAAATGTCTTTATCCGTTTCCAATCTCACCTGTCTATTTGGATGCAAAGACGTCAACTGCTCGAAATTTTTCCGCTGTGCACTCTGCTGTTCTGTCAATTCAACGCCGTTGATTTTTTTGATGAGAAGCAGGCTGTGGAAACGCTCTCCCTGTTTTGGCGGTCGTGCAAGGCCCTCCACTTCATCGCCTCTTCGTAACCAAAATCTTCTTATCTGCGAGGTTGAAACATAGATGTCCTGATCAGGACTTAATACGTAATTTTGGCGTAAAAATCCGTACCCGCCAAAGGTAATATCAAGAATTCCTTTTGCCGGATAGCTCATTTTAAGATCTTCCTTGAGCCGCTCTTCCAGGGGGACTTCCACAACTGCCTTTTCCGCGGTCGGAGTTTCTTTTTCAGGCACAATAGGTTTTTCCTCATAGCCCTCGATAAGAGAGGACACGTCAAGCGGTTTACTATCAGCCTCTACAGGCTTTACTTCCTTTTCTTCCTCCTTTTTTGCGGAAGTCGTTTTTTTAGCAGGAGACATAGAATTAAAAAAAATTAAAAATTAAATAGTAAATATTAAAAATACAAATCAAAAATAAAAAAGGGTAGAAATCGTGCTCAAATATATTTGATATTTTATATGTATATTTGATCTTTGATATTTAATCTTTGATATTATCAACGCAAATAATCACACTTGTGGAAAAAGAATCAAGAGACTTATACATGTTAGAGTAACCTTGAGGTAATATATGATCCTCCCGTATGAGGTACATTTTGGCTTTTTCCCTTACTCAGAAAGGGGGAAACGGCCTCCGAAGACCTCGGCCTTCAAAGAGCACATCTCATTTCAGGAACCGTATGGCGCCTGGTTACCCTAAAGTTTGATAGCGTAGAGAAAAAGTCTTTAGTCCCAAACTTGATTTGGGATCCAGCTATTCCCTCATTAGGAGGACCACAAGAAGTATACTAAACCCTTTTTTATTTTGTCAAGGGGCGTAATAATTTTTATCAAAATTAAACGCCCCGCAGACCCCGTATACTCGCCCCCTCGACGCGAGGCTGTAAGCCTCGGGAGAAGGTAAGAGTTATTCGGGGTCAAGTGGATAAGAATAACTTCTTCTGTTAAACTTATATCATGAAATCCAAACCATATCTTGTTCTTTTTCTTCTTTTACTTATTCTCGTTTTTATCCTCGGCATCCGCTACGGTCAAAAAGTCGAAAAAACAAATAAAGTGATCAATTATGTATTGAGCATTACCCCAACCGCCCCAATCTCCCCAACCCCCCTAAAATACGCAACTTCTGAAAGCAAAATCTGGAAAATTAAATTCACCTATCCCTCTTTTCTTAAAGTCAAAGAAGACGCATCGAAATCCTCGGTTATATTTGAACCTTAACTACGTTCTTCTTTTTCAGCCAACTGACTACCTAAATGAAATGCCCTTATCATGAGCATCAGATTTATTAAGGAAGAAAAGCCTTCTTGTTGAGAAATTCGATATAGTTCACTTGGGAACATCGCTGGTATTTCTTCGCCTTCCACTACGGCTAAAAGAAGAGTATGTAACGTATGGATTATTCCTAATTCTCTCGGCGTCATCCCGACACCAACCCAGTCTAATAATTCATCGGCCCAAACTGGGGCCAAATTAGAAGAGAAATCACGACTTGTTCTTTTATATCTTTCATTTATAGATTGTGCAAACATATGTATTTCATGATCACTGGCTTGAGTCAATAAATACAGTATCGTCCATAAACGTCTATTAGAAAGAAGTATCCCTTGCGAATCAGTTGATATATCTGGTAGATATGATTGAAGAATATTAAAAAAGAACGTTGCCAATCTATCTTCAAAGTTTCCGATACTAGAACCATATATCATGTGATGAGCATCTGAATAAGAAAGTCCTTTTTCGGAATGAAGCTCATAAATAAAATTCATAAACTGTCTGGGATTATAATTTACTAAATTGTAACTTAAAGAACTCCATACAAACTCATTTAAACCATTTGTTGACGAAGAAAAAATAATACGAGGTGCAAATAAATAATGAGCAATTAATGATAGTTGAGCATATGGCAACTGTCTATACTTAAATGTACCACTCATAGCCATTTCATCAATTTCATAACAGCCTAACCCATGAAAACTAGAATTTGCTGTATCAAATGCGAGAAAATCCCGTCTCTGTTCTTTTAGCCTTATATAAGATAAGGATGCTAATCGTACTAATTGATCGATTCTTTCTTTATCACCCTCTCCTTTATTCGATCCAACTAAATGAGTATATTCACGTTTGATTGTATCACCTACGTTTTGCATTACTGTTTCTAAAGGCTTGCTCGTTCCGGCAACATCTCGATAATATGTCGTTTCAGCGACTTCACAGAAAGCCTCAGGTAGAAAAACTTCTTGAAACCATCCCCAAAATTCCTCATTTACTCCTTTTGGCGGATCTTGTCTCCAATACCATCCTAATAATTTATCAAAAACATCATGGAGCACTTCATGTTTTCCATTTGATTCCACCATTAAATATCTACCTGTTTTATCCTTTTCGAAAAGATTTACTGCATTGGGTCCGAAAACATTCACTGCGCCTGACCAAACCCAACCGGTATTGGCGTTAGTAATTCTTAAATCTTTTGCAAGAAAATCTGCGTCTGCCAAAAGTAACGTTTTTCTTACTGGAATAGCTGATGAATCTATAATCCTATCAGAAGGGGGAAGGACTACATCTTTAGCATGTTTTAATCCCTCCCCATATGCATTAGTTACAGCTTGAAGTTTTTCTTTATCCTTCCACCAAAGAGTATTGTCTGCTGGATTTTTTTGCATGAGAAGACTTACTCCGTGAACTCCAAATGCGTCATCAATAAGAGTAAAATCATTTCTCATACCTGTTCTCGCGTCCATTTCCAATTGAGCCGCACGTAGTTGAATAGTAACAATTTCTTTCCTTGTCTTTGTATGACAGTGTGATAACTCTAACTTTTTTTGTAGAGTATAGTTCATCAATTCTTCCCTGCGAAGCAGATCGACGATGCCGTATGTAGCATCGTATTGCTTCATAATGGCTTCTCCTTTACCCATACCTTAATTATAATAATATTTTTGTTATTATAGTAATAGTATGAAGAGCCTTAATATCGCATATTTCGGAACTCCCTATTTTTCCGCCCATCTTTTAGAAAAAATTCTTACCGATCCTTCAACCAAACAATTAGTTGGAATAAAGTTTGTAGTTACCCGCCCAGACAAACCAGTCGGAAGAAGACAAATTCTTACGCCTTCGCCGGTAAAGCAGATTGCTCTGCGGTATAAAATTCCAGTTATCGAAAATTTAAAAACGTTTCACGTTTCACGCAATACGTTACATAAATTGGATTTCGCTTTTCTTTACGCCTACGGTGGAATCGTTCCAAATGAGTCATTACACCTCCCAAGGCTCGGATTTCTTAATACTCATCCATCACTTCTTCCCAAATATCGCGGCCCGTCTCCGATTACCTATCCTTTAATCCTCGGAGATAAAGAAACCGGAGTTACACTTATTCAGCTCGACGAAAGAATCGATCACGGGCCGATTCTCGCACGGGAGAAAATAGAAATATTGTCAACCGACCGTCGACCCGATCTGGAAATAAAGTTAACCGACCTCGCATTTAACATGTTTAAGAGGCTCGTTAACGAACTTGCCCTGAGCGGAGTCGAAGGGTTAAAATTCAAAGAACAAAATCATAAAAAAGCTACTTTCACCAAAATACTTGAGAAAAAAGATGGGTTTATTCCTTTTGATACTCTTCGAAAAGAAATTAAAAAATCTTCTCAAAAAATTTATAATCTATTTCGAGGTCTCTATCCATGGCCTGGTATTTGGACGCTTTTACCAAACGGCAAGCGCTTAAAAATCACCAGTTTAACAATGAAGCAATTTAACCACTTAACAATTGAGTCTGTCCAACTCGAAGGAAAAAATGAAGTTGATTTCAAGACTTTCAATAGCGCGTATAAAGTTTTTACACCTTAAACAGACTTCCCACCAAATATCCGACCAAGGCAGACGCCATACCAATAACCATCATCTCAATTCCCTGCCGAAGAAACGACCTGCCGATTGTTTTTTTTGCCTTGTAATATCCAACAATAAAAAGAGTTACCGAACTTGCCAAAAGAGCAACAATCATTCCAGTTTTTACTGGAAGAAACATGAATGGGATAAGTGGAATAAACGAACCGATGAGTGCAGAAACTCCAACAATTATCGCCGAAGGCAGCGCTTGTTTCCGATCGACCTCCTCCAACTTAAGTTCTTGTTCCATCATGATCTTGAGCCAAACATCTTTATCTGACGTAATTTTCTCCACTATTTCTTCGAGAATTTTGCCACGGAATCCGAAATTTTCATACAGCGCCCGTATCTCTTCCCGCTCCCCTTCAGGAATATACTCTATTTCCCATTTTTCACGTTCGTACTCGGATTGATAATAGTCTGCTTGCGCAAGTTTTGATGTATACGCAACAGCCGCCATTGAAATTGATTCTGCAAATGTCGCCGCGAGTCCTGCAACGATAATAATTTTTGAAGATGCGGTCGCAGCGGCAACTCCAAGAATGACACCCAACACATTGACGAGTCCATCCTGTCCACCTAAAATAATTTCCGGAAGACTGAAATTTTTGAGATGATGCTCTTTGTGGTGTACCGCGTGATGGATAGCTTCGATTGTATGACTCTTTTTTACCGCGCTAAGGTTGTTTTCGAGAAAAGCTTTTCGCGCGTCATCAACACGAGCCGCCATATTATGAGTAACTATCTTTTATTTGAAACAAAACATAGAACATCAAGAGACTCCCGACTGCAAAACCGATTACGTCAAAGATCAAAAGACTTCGCAGTGCATTGACCAGTCCTACATAGTAGAGAAGTCTCCATGATCCTTCTCGTTTTTTGAAAAGTCCGGGAACCGAAAGCGCAAGTAATACTGCCATTAGTCCCCAGATTAATAGTTGAATCGAGTTGCCCGGATTCATGAAACTATATCGAAACCCGGGTCCGTATCCAAACTGAGTTCCCCAAGAACTCCATCCGAGATACGATAGAGCTCCTTGAGCAGCGGCGAGCGTTCCGGCGATCACAATCCATGGCAGAAACTTCACGATCAGATCCTTCCAGTCCGATGGAATCGAAAATGGAGCTTTGTCAACGAGATACGTTTCCAGCGTATCCTCAAGCTGACCCAATGCCGATTTGAGATCTGTGGCCATATACCTCCATCGTACATACTGACTATTATTTTGTCAACTCAATGAAAGTAAATCGAAGTCCGTCTGATTCTCTTGTTTCTTTATAGGCAACTTGTTTAAAAGCAGAGTAGTCGGGAAAAAACGCATCCGCATGACTCTTTGCGTCAACAATGGTCAGATAGAGTTTGTCGGCATAGGAAAGCGCCTGCTCATAGATCTGTCCCCCACCAATAATAAACACCTCTCCCCCGTTGATTTCTCCGTTATTAATCGCTTTTATTACGACCTCAAACGAATGATAGATAAAACAGTTATCTGCCTTAAAATGTTGGTCGCGCGTGATAATAATATTTTTTCGATTTGGAAGCGGTTTTCCAATCGACTCGTATGTTTTTCTTCCCATAATTACCGCATGGCCCTGCGTTAATTTTTTGAATCGTTTGAGATCTTCCGGAATATACCAGAGGAGTTTGTTATTTTTCCCCAGTTCCCGATTCCGACCAATTGCGGCGATTATGGAGATTGTTGTTTTTTTATCCATGAAAATATTCTTTTCTTAAGCCTTCAATAATCCACATGCGGGATATTGTTGCCGGATTAATTCCTTTTGCTTTTGCCACCTTTTTGATCGCTTTTTTTAATGACTTTTCAACCCTAATCGTCATAATTTCTCCTTTATCCTCTTTTATTCTTGGCAAGTCGTATAAAGGAGTCTTGGGTTTATCAAACAGAGCGGAAAAATCATGCGTATCCCAGAAATATGCCTCTTCATCTAAAGACTTAAATGGTTTTATTGGTTTTGGTCTTTTCATAATAAATTCTCCTTTCTTTTTTGCTCATATCTCGCGCAGAAACAACATATGCTTCTTTCTGCTTTGCATATGAAATAACAATTGTTAACAGTCTTCCTTTTTTCGTCTTTCCAAAAATGAGCTTTCTTCCTAAATATGAAATACTCGTGATTGTTTTTGATTTACTTGTTTCCTCAACTTCTTGTTTTGTCACTTTATGCTTCGCAATATGCGCCTCATTCCACTCGTCCCAAACAAATTTCTTCATGGTCGAAATAATTGTAATACAATGTATTACATTTGTCAATTACATTTCTACCTGTGGAAAGATTAAGCTCCTCTTGACAAGAAGAAGAAGAAGAGGTACAATAAGCTCTATGTCTGATCGACCTAGACCAAAAAACAATCTTGTAACATTTATTGAAACTGCAAGGATTCTATTTGAAACCGGTGGCTTGAGAGGTCTTGCAATGCTTCCTTTTGCATGTGGATATGTAATCGTTGATGGTCGTAGATTACCTTATCATGATCATACGACAGAAAGTTATTACGGAGACGCAAATGGTCCTCATATTTGGAATGTAAATATAGGAGAAAACGTACCTTACGATCCTAAAGTGCATGGTGAAATACATAAATTTGTAGCTGAAGGAGGACGTGTACCGGATGAACGTAATTCAACTGAAGACAGAGCTCCAATACATAGGCATAGTTCGAAAGCTCGTATGGGACCTTATGAATTTCGTTATGAATAACTTTTCTAAATTTCTCCTATTCCGTTTTGCCATAATACCCTCCTGCAACAGTTAACTCGCCTTTTATTGATTGATGAGAGTTGTAATTCTCTAAGAGGACATATTCTGGTTTAAATTGATCAATGGATTTGAATTTTTTGGTGAAACGCACTTCCGGGAACGGCAATGGTCTTCTTTTTAGTTGCTCTTTCACCTGATCAATATGATTTTCATAGATATGAACGTCGCCAAATGTGTGGATAAATTCTCCGGGTTTGTATCCGGTGATCTGCGCAATGATCAAACACAGTAATGCGTAGCTTGCGATGTTAAACGGAACGCCCAAGAATACATCAGCGCTCCTCTGATATAACTGCAAAGATAATTTTCCGTCATTGACATTTAATTGATACATATTGTGGCAGATCGGGAAATGAGAAGTGTCTTCGTAACGCGCCATCGTATAAAGATACTCTGGATTCCATGAGGTAACGATAGCATTATGAGCCGCAGGATCTTCAACGATTTCTTTCATCGCCCATTTCAATTGGTCAATAGTGCGCTTGGTTTTTGTAGGCCATGACCTCCAGAGTTCTCCGTATATTTTTGGCAACTCTCCCCTTTTTTCGGCAAATTTCTTATCTGTCCGTATCTTTTCAATAAACTCTTCCTTTGACAAAACATTCGACTTTTCACTTTTAACTTTTAACTTGTATATTTTATGCGGATAGTCATCCCAGATATGCACATCGTTGTCAACCAAGTATTTGATATTCGTCTGCCCGGACATAAACCAATAGAGTTCGTGAAGTACTCCTTTCCAATACACTTTTTTTGTAGTTAAAAGCGGGAATCCTCTTGAGAGATCGAATCGTATCTGCCTTCCAAAAACCGAATAAGACGCAACTCCAGTGCCACGGTCTTTTTTTTTAACTCCATTGTTTAGAATATCTTGAAGAAGATTCAAATATTGATATTCAGGATGTGTATATTTCATGAGTTGTGACCATTCTATACTAGTTGGCTTTCAAAATTCAATAGTGATTAATACTTAACAAGATTGTAAATATAAATTACAGTGTATTGTTACACTGTAATAACAGATTTTCGGTAACTTTAGCTAGTGTTTGCATACTATTTCTAATATTTCTTCACGATCGTGAACAAATATTGGATTTTTGGGTATAGTCAACGACTTGTCACAATGAATAACGAATTTTCCAAGTAATGATGTGGTGAACCATACATTTCAGGATGTGAAAATCGGTAACAAAATTCACAGACTAGTTCACCCAACTTGTCCA
>Ga0233420_10000678_pt1 | contig 13916 bp, 12 predicted proteins | sample Watercolumn_Mata_4_FD_183009 | JGI IMG/M metagenome (GOLD analysis project Ga0233420, IMG submission 183009) | Freshwater microbial communities from Lake Matano, South Sulawesi, Indonesia - Watercolumn_Matano_2014_102_MG | ecosystem: Environmental > Aquatic > Freshwater > Lake | place...
AGGCTTCAAGTACTACTTTGGTCTTAAATTCCGCACTGAATTTTCGTCTGCTTTTTTTCATAGTGACAGCAATTTACTGGTTTTCTTACAACTAAACTTGCTGTCCTATTTTTGGGGACTATTTCATCTAATCATGAAGCGTCGAAAAACCGGCTCCTCCATTGCATCGTCGTGAGCGGTTCAAGTGCAAGGCTGACGGAGCGCAAAAACCGGAATGTACACGAAGTACATGAGGATTTTGAGCACCGGCCAATGCGGCAACTGGATCGCGGAACAGATTCATGGAGGAGCCTCCCGTCTTAAACCATCCTCTGGCAGTACACCACATCGAACTTCCTGCCGAACTTCTCCCCGGCATCCCTGAACCGGCCGCACTCCTCGAAGCCGTTCCGGAGATGGAAGCGGATGCTTCCCTCGTTCAGGGAGGAGATGCTGGCCAGAATCGAGCGAAGCCCCATCTCCTGTGCTCCTTCGACAAGGTAGTCGAGAATCGCCTTGCCGGTACCCTGGCCGGTATAGCCGTGGCGCAGAAAAATCGTCACCTCGCAGGTCGCATCGAAGGCCGGCATGGGGCTGTACGGACGGAGCATGCCGAACCCGACTGCCGCCCCGCTCTCGCTTCGGGCAATGGCCGTTGGGTAGCCGTTCGACAGATCCAGGAACATGCTCGCCATTTCGACCGGCAAAGGGCTCAGCGAATAGGCCGCGAAGCTGTGCTCGGCATAGTAGTTGAAAATATCGAGTATTTCCGGGCCATCATCGGCACTCAAGGGTTCGAGTACGATATGCATGAATGGTGGCGTTGACGGTTATGAAGATTTCGGCGGCTGCTGGCGGGCCTGCTGCGAAAGCTTGCCTCCGTAGTGGCCGAGCAGGGTCACCACGGGAAACATGCCGAAGAGGTCGGCCACGTAGATCCAGTGCAGCAGGTCACCGCGCTCCATCACGCCGGGCACGAGAAGACGAAGCGCCACGCCGATGGTGCAGAGCACGAACAGCACGCCGGAAAGCCGGATTTTTTTCGTGAAAATCGGGGCTTTGGCAGCGCGGTACTTGGTTTTCCAGTCGTGGATGCCCGAAAAGAAGGAGACCGGGATGGCAAGAACGGTGATCCAGAGCAGGTGCTGGACGGTATGTTCGAAAAAGGGGTTGCCGGTCTGCAGGGCGAGCAGCAGGTAGAGCACCGCCACGGGGATAATGCCGTTGCTGAAATGCGCGGCAATGGCATGCAGGAGAAAGGTCTTCTTCATATCCTGCCACAGGGTCGGCTTCGGCATAGGCGTTCGCTCCTTTGATTCGTTTTGGATTGCCTTTCTAAAGTAAGCCTTTTCATGGCTTACATGCAATCTCCAGAAAAAGTGTCGTGAGCGCCCCGAAGAAACAACGTTTGCCAGTCCTCTCAGTAGGTATCGACCTTCACCATACCGAATCCCTGGGAGTTTTTTTCGCCGAAGCCGCATTCGTAGCCGATCTCCATGAGTTCGGGGGGCGCTTCGAGCCGGAAGGGGGCGAGGGTGCCTTTCACGAAGGTTTCGTCGGGACTGCCCTCCTTGATGGCCACGAGCTTCTGCACCTTGCCGTTGCGGCGCTGGAGGTACCCGGGGTCGATGGTGAACCGCAGGGTTGCGCCCTCACCTGCACAGGAACGGCCGTGCAGCGCTTCGTATTTGCGCGTGAGGTTCTCGAAGAGCTTCTCTTCGAAGCCGGCGTCGCCGGGAAAGAGGTATTGCGCGTACCGGTCTGCATCGCTTTTTGTCTTGCAGACAATGGGCGAGAGCGCCACGAAGCGCATGTCGGAGGTGAACCGGGGCGGGTCGAGCTTCCTGACGGTCTCGACGCGGAACTGTTCGTGCCCGACCCTGACGATGGGTTCGTGGAGCAGGCCGACCACAAGATGCTCGATGAACTCGCTTTTCGGGGAGGAGATGGTGAAGTGCAGCGGGTTGTCATGCGTGCTCATCCGGCCGTCTTCGTGGATGTTCCACTTCCGGCCTTTGCCGACGATGAAGAGCGGCGAGTAGGTGAAGAGCTTGAAGGACTTGTTCTGCAGCCGGTACCCCTCTGCGTGCAGCTTTTCGGCAAATTCGCTGGAACTTCGGTCAACGATGTTGTAGATGAGAGAGGAGAGCTGATGGTAATTACTTATAGGTAGGGTAACCGACCGTTTTCTATGCGAGAGTTCAAGGGTAATACGCATCGAGCTTCAAGAAATTATATTGAAGTCTTTAAATTTAGCGAACGAAAATGGAGCTTGCAAATCATCAAAGCATTTTCCATCTAATTCATTTTCATTTTGATAGGTTGTGATGAAAAGCGAGATAAATAATTTCGTAGTAACTTGAAATTGAAATATTTTATCTTTTACTTCAAAGATTCTCTCCTTTGAAAAACAAGAAAAATGCGCAAGCTCATTACGGATATTTAAGTGGCATACTATATTATCAATCGTCAATTGTTGTTGTCCTTCAATAAGTCTATCTTCATCTTTCCAACTTAATGAAATACCTGCATTATAAATTTTTACATTCGACTGTTGATTTTCTCCCTTAAAAATAAATTTTATAGAACCGCTAGTTTCGGGTGAATGCGGTTTTCCACTTCCAGGATTTACACCAAACCCAAAAGTTCCGCCACTTAATTTTCCTTTTTCAGACATATCAAAAATTCTATAACAACAGAGAATCTCAATTGCCTGAGTAAAGCATAGTGCTGATTTATCAAATTTTTCTAATACCAATGCATCTGCTCCACGTTTCCATCTATCAATAGCTAATAATACAGATCCATATACAGTTCTTCTAATTTCTTTACAATCAGTTAAGACAGAAAGAACATCTTTATGCTTGCTCTTATAATAATTAAAATAGATGTCTTCACATAGTTGAGCATTCACAAGCGCTTGTGAATAATGAAATTTTGACCATTCAGAATAACAAAGAGCAGCTGTTTGTATTTGTCTTAGGCGATTCCATTCTTTTTCCAAACCATAGTCTTTAGCCTTATTTTCCGTTAGCTTTTTAATTACTTGCTCTACGACTTCGGAAACCGCTTCAAAATCCTGCCTTTTCCAAAAAAATTGAATTAAAACTTCTTCACGGATATTGTATATATCATAAGGGTTATCAAGGATATGAATATACTCAGTCCCAGGCTTTGGGTGATCATCTATATATTCATCGAAATCAATATAAAACAAGTTATAATTATTTATTGCAGCCACTAAAAACCCACCACCAACCATAGATTTCTTACCACCTGTAATATCAACCCCGACATCATAGTTTCTATACGCACCAATGCAATTTTTGATCGAAGAAAAAACTTTATTAGGTGTTATATTTTCAATAATAACATTATCATCAATATGAATTAATTTTATATTCTCAATATAGTTCCTTGCAACATCGCTTAACAAAGATTTTGGAATTATTTCGAAAGAACCACATATCTGCCTAAGAGTTGCTATAAGTTGGTTTTTCTGTAACTCACTTTCAGAAGAGCAAATCAAAACCAATTTTTCTGTTGGACGAATTGTGAGTATTGAAAGTAAAAGCGGCTCTATTGTTGTCCCAACAAGAACAAATAAGCATTTGACTTCACGGCGCGGCTTATATCGCTCTTCTAAAAGCTGTTGAGATTTTGGCAATAAATTTTTTAACCGCCAAGCAAGTGAATCAGACACTCTTTTGTCAATATTTTTCTCATATTCAAAGTAAATATTAAAGAATTTATTCTTCTCTTCTTCAGAGATATCAAGCGCACAAATTCTTTCTTTTCGAGTCATAGAACACTATCCTCGTAAGTAATTGATCCAAATTTTAAATTAGCCCAACCAAGAGGGCGAGTTGCAATGCCATTTTTAAAAACCAAATGCCTTGAATTAGGCGCAATTTTATTTATCCAATCAATAGGATTACCTCGACCATTATAACCGCGACGTTGATTATCTATCTGACGTTTTGTCATTTGCAAATTTCTGATTTTTATCCGATACTCCTCTTTTATTGCAACAAACAGTGTCTTGTAGAGCATGCCTGATCCTAAGCCAATATTGATATTGGTTAAAAGCTTTGGATATGAGGCCGTATTTTTATCATAGAAATCAAGAACATTCTCAATCATCCTTTCTTCATTTGAATTATATTCGCCTGGCAATGCAAGTTGGTCCAAATAATACTCTTGCTCAACTTCATATACTTTTTTATAAAAAGCATTAATAATTTTTTCTATATCTTTTATTTCTTTAAAAACAACAGGAAAAGCATTCAAACGAGAATCAAATGATCTAAGAATTTCTTTATCAATTGTGATTTTAAAAGTAATAAATGGTTGTTGATTTGGCTCAAAACATTGTTTCTTATTGTTATTAGTTGCATAAGGAAGGGCTTGTCTATTTAAACATCTATCGCCGTTAAGGTCAGGATTCTCAAGCATAACAATTTTTATTTCTTCATCGAGCAAGTTTTTCTGTATATGAGGAATTGGAGTAGAGTCGCTAACAAGGATTGCCCGCATTAGATTTGTGATGGAGCCATTACCTAGCTTTGCTCTGTTAAAAGTAATGATATTTTCAGAGTCATCTTTTTCCGTCAACTCAAAATCCTCAAAAACTGATTTGAGTAGTTCCTCATCCATTCTTTTTCTTGCATCAAATCCGGCACCTGTATTCTTTGGGATAGGTGACATACCGTCAAAAAAACTTTTTAGATAAGTATCATTTAAGTAATCTTTTTTCATTTGCCCTTTATACTCTTCAAGCATAGCATAAATCACAGCGGTTCTTATGGCACCTTTAATACTGCTTCCTGGAATGTAGGCATGTCCGTCAGCATTCCTAATAAAACGATTGCCATTTGGCGCATTAAATTCTGAAGCGGATAGATCTTGGAGGAATTTATTAATATCAGTATTCGGAAAAAGCTGTAAACTATTTTCCTGGAGAAATTTGAAGCACGGGTTGAGTTGTTTTTCTTTTTCAGAGTCTGATAATTTTATCCACTTTTCTACCTCTTCTATATATTTCTCAAAAAGGTTAGATTCAACTAATTTCTGTGAAAAGCGTTCTGAGTCAAGAATAAATATTTTTTCTTGTAATGGAAGCCAAACAGCACCCCAACCATAATCGGGGTTTCCAGCAGAAATATGAATAGGAGAAAGTGGTGTGAGTGTTACTTCACAAGTTTCAAATCTATTTTTCATAACGATCAGCTTCAATAAGATTTAAGCGGCACTGAAAAAGACTTTCCAAAACGAAAAACATGATGAGGAAAATCAATATTATTCTGCCCATCAAGAGGTGCGACATTTTCAATTCTACCTGAAGGGCAGAGGCTCTCTTCAAACACGCTGCCTTCTGAAAGCATATAAATAGTTTGACGTTTCATCTGGCACAGATTTACACTTGAGAACGTCCATCCTTTTCGCAATACAATATCATATTGTGCAACTTTGTCATCAGAGATACTCATTAAATTATCTATCTCTATTTGAGTAGGCAAAGAAAGCGAAAATAAGCAACGAAGTGAATTTGATCCTGTTTCTAAAATAAATCCAAGCTCCGAACCATCAGTTTCGATAGGACATAAAACTCCATTCCCGTTGGACACTTCAAATCTTCCTAATCCAAAACATCTTTTACCGCCAAGCCCGATTTTGCTAAGTGCTTTCAAGCCTAGGTTAAATTTTTCTTCAAAGGAAGCATCTTTAAGCGCAACCAAGAAATACAATCCGCAAGTCGGGGTATCTTTAAACTCGTATAGCGTTTCATAAAACAGATTGCTTGCATTAGTAAGTCTGTCCTGAGCATGTCTTGCAACAATACGCTCATGAAATAATGACCCATAATCAATCGCGTCAACAAGCATATTCGGAATTTCCTGAAATATTCCACTTGGTGGGCTTGGGTTAAGCCAGTGCTTAAACATACCTGAAGTAACCCAATGTGTTTTTTTTATAATTTTCTCTAACTTCTCTTTTTTTGAAGTTTTCAATCCTTTAAGCCAAACACATGGAATGAATGGCTTAGGCATAAAATATGTTGCACTCCCTTTATAAACATAAAATGATGCTGAGCTAAGCAAAAACTTTTCCCCATATATAGCAAGCTCATCATGTGTAAAAATTCCAAACCTAACCCAAGCATTACAGAGTGCACTAAAAAGGGTATCCGAATGCACAAATGGCTGAGCTCCTTCAATACCAATACCTGAATAATCTGCGCCAAAACGAACTGGGGAGGTGAACTTCAACCTGACAATATAAATATAATACATCATTTTTTGTTGCATACCTTTTCGAAGTAAGTTCTGATATATTGTACAATTTCAATCTTTTTACATTCAATTTCTTGTCTAATTTCTTTTGGTGTTTGTTTTATAATACTTACATGCACAGAATTATTCTCAAAAGATAATAATTCTGAAACAGTTTTAATTTCCAATGATAAGTCAGAAAAAGATACATGACCGTACCCTCGTGACCCATTACCACCAAGATAACTAAACTGCAAAAGCATCAATACATTAAAAATATTCTTTAGATCATCTATTGTATTTTCCATATAATTATTAATTCCGTCTTGACTTTCAGAACCCAGATAAATATTCATTTCATTATCAACTATAACTTCAAGATTATAATCTAATTCAAGTTTAAACGTAGAATTATTTGCAACACGCTCATTTGCACGAGGGTTGGCATGCGCAGAAAGCCTGTCAAGTGTATTTTCAGATTTCTTTTCAAGCTTGAAATCAATTGGCATAAGATCTCGAACAATCAGACGGGCTGGAAAATTTAATTTGTCGCTGTCTTTTGAAGTGGATCCAAAAAGACGAGAAAGCTGACATGATAATGCAATATCAATATCATCTGCTTCATAGCGATAAATCTTATCGGCACCTTTTCGATTTGAATTCAAACCATGCCATTTCTCGAATAAACTACGACTTTTTCCCTTAAAAGAACTGCCAGGAATATAAGGTTTATTATCAGCTGTTTTAATAACATATTTATCAATACCACCAATTTTAAGCTCATCGTTTCCCGAACCTATATGTAATCCAGTTTCGCATTTCAGTGTTCCGGAAATTGATGCGGTTCCAAGAAAAATAATTTTTAATTCTTGGCGTTTTTTTTCATTATCTCTTGGGATTTTCATGATAAATAAAATAAAGTTATTTCAATTTGCACTATCCGCCCTGAACGCCTCATAATGAGCAGTTACGGAATCAATAAAATGAATAAATACATCAAAATCTTCTTCATCCTGAATTTTATTTAACTTAATTAATCCATCAAAAAAGCGATAAAACGGCTCAAGTTCTTCTTTTTGCCGACTATACCCATGCAATAGATGAATCCGAAAAAGCTTAATTTTATTAAACTTATCAACGGCCTCCCCAATAGTTTTAATTTCATCAACATATCGTCGCAATTGGCTATATTTCAAACCTGACTTGCTACATTTAAAACCGATAACTTGCCCATACTGAACAATAGTGTCTGCTGAAACATTACTTAATTTATATCCCACTAAACTTTCAGCTAAAACACTTGCTGATTGTGACATCAATTGACTTACTGATTCTTTCCAGTTGCTTTCCGATCCTTCAAGCAACTCCTCAATACTCTTGAAAAGAGCCATAAAAATTATCTCCCGCGCTTTAATAGTTCAATCCATATTAATGGAAGATGAAGGATATTAAATTTTGTTAATATAAAATGCTGTTTAATGAACTGTAATCCATTTGGATTTTTATCAAAATCATTTGCATGCTTTTTAAGCAACCAAAGAAAGTGCGGCATATACAACTGTCCTTTTTCATGCCACTCATAGGTGATATCAAGTAAATTGAAAGCGACACTATTTGGGAGCTTTTTCATCACTAAACTTCTATTATCAATTTCACCATAACAAGCAAAGAACTCAACAATTTTTTTTACGAAGTTAAACTGCACCCAATCAATAGAAAGCATTATTCGATCATCATTTTTATTTACACTTTCCATTTTACCTTTTCGCTCAACATCATTTAGGTGGTCAGCATAAAATAGTGCAATTCTGTTTTTTAGTCCTTCTTTAATTTTTTGACCAGATTCGTATTTTGCTACACTTTCAGCGTCACCAGATTTCCTTGCCATTTGATACAGAGGAAATTTTGGATGGTGCAAGGTGAGTCCGCCAGAAATACCGAGCCCACCTATATTAGTATTTTTCAACGTATCAAATATCCCACCTGTAAACTGGTAAAAGCATTTATGGATATCGAAGGCAAGTTCCGCGGTTTCATCCCATGCGCCTAGAATAAACAGATCATCTCCACCTGCATAAATTACCGAGACGTTACGACCTTTTCTTGTGTAATTTTTACCAACAATGTCTGTTCCTTCGATTCCATTGCCTAAATTGCTTTTACATATCTGGCTGAGGTACACTTTAAAAAAGAGGTTCAGCATCCGGGACTTGGTTGAAAGTTCGGCGAGAGCTCCGATGCTGCTGAACAGATTACCCATATCATCGACATCCATGTGAAGTGCACCGATCAGATCAGCTCCACAAGAACTTGCTGCAAGTCCCTGAAAGGTTGCTGTATGATCGGGCTTTGCTATACGCCTATCTTTTTGAAGGGTTTCGGTCTCTTGCCTTTGAGCATAAACAGACAAATCGCCATGCTTTCTGACATAATTTGCATATAAAAATGGCTGCCCATCTGTCCAGTCATTCATGAACCAGCAATCTGCCGATTTTGATTGTTGATCTCCTATTCGATAATAGACCCAACTCTGGTTCTCTTTGCTCCACTTGGCGCTTGGATATTTGAAATATGGTTCCGTTCCTTCCGGCGTCTTTTTAGATCGAACAACAGATTGCGCGGTTGCAAGCTTGTCGCCAATTCTAAACTGATGATAGCTGCTTTCAGAAACCCATATACGGCCGTCTTCGTGCTTGTTATCCGGCGACATCTGCTCTCCAAGCTTGACGCCGATATCAAACATGAACTTATCGGTCAAATCATCACGTCTTGTGATCTGGCACTCTGTATGGTTGGTTAACTGTTCTGGCATTGCTGGAGTAAACAGCTTGTCGAGCTGCTTCAGAAACTTCTGACGCTTGAGCTTGTCTAACCTGTCAGACTGGCTTTGCCGTAATGCTTGAAACGCATTGTCGTTATCAAGAGATACTGATGAAAATTGCGTAGCATCCAGGGCGATGAAAAACTTCCCCGAAAACTCCTGTAAAGCCCATGTATTCAGTACATCTCTGTAATCCTCAATAGACTTGACGTTTCCGACTCTGTTTGGCAGCAACAGGCTGAACCCTCCACCGCCGGAATAGATTACTGCATGGCGCTCCGCATGGCATTTCGTCAGAATCTCGTACACAATGTGCTCTGTAAGCAGCTCCAGCATGAACGAGCGCGCTCTCAGAGTTTTTAGAGCCCCTTTTGAGGAAATGGTATATACAGTGTCCTGAATGCCCGAAAAGTCTGCACTGACGAGAAGAAACGGTTCTTCCCTGTCCACATCAGCAAGAAGACAATCCTGTATGGCAGCAGCCGTTTTGAACAGGTCGAAAACGGATATATTCTCGTCGGCATCAGTTGCCACAAACGATCCCAAACGTTCGAGAGCAGTAAGACCTTGATCACTCTCTTGAGGTTTTACTGCATGAAACTCGGTGACACGTTCATGAACCGGATAGTTGATTTCTGTTGCAGAAAGCTGTTTCGGTTCAAAAAATCTGTCACCTCCAAAAGGAGATTTGAGAGAAGCGAGTTTGAGTACAGTTGCATGAATGCCTGCTAGTTGAAATGCATCAACGATTTCCACAATACGTAGCTCACCTTCACGAAGAAGATCAAGACCGAGTTTGATGATATCATTTCCTGTAATACTCGTTGTCATCAGCAGCAGTTACAATTCGTGTTGATGAAAATAAGACAAGACTTCCCCTGAAAAATCACGGGTTTTGCGGGCCTGGGCAATGAAGCTCTGAACGGGACCGATGGTAAACAGAAAGAGGTACTGCTGAGCGGACATGGCTTCCGGGTTATGGGTTACTCCTGAAACTCTGTACTGCCGAACAACAAAGACAGCGGACATTTGGGGGGTGTGTCCTGAAAGCTGTAAAACTAAGGGTACTGACGGATGGGTAAGCGGAAACGACTATAACGATGCCTTGCGAATCGTAATCAGCGTATCAGAAATATTGTACGCAACTTCCACGTTAAAAGCAAGTATTTTTTCAAGGGATCACCGGGGACGCATTAACACCTTTTGCTTCTTGACTGGTGCCGAACCTCACGCAGGTTCATGATTTCCGCAACCTCGAACTGTTCAGCTGAAGGCTTCGATGCGGAGCGAAGACGGACAACATCGGGAAAATAACCAAGCCTCCCATGCAGTTCAGCCAGCACTACCGACCATATCGGTGAATACCCTGCAGGAATGACAACCAGAGGAGTTGCTTGCCACTCTTCCGGCAATAAACCGGCTCTCTCAACCGCTTTTGTGATGAAATCTGCAAAGTTCTGATCTTCAGGTACGTTCCCAAGCGCTACATTGATCACATCAGATGAAGTCCAGTGCATGTGCCTGTCAATTTCCTGTTTCTGACCAGGCAAAACCGGATGTCCTGAAAAATTCAAGACAAGCTGACGTTCCACTCCTTCACCTTCTCGCTTGCTGAAAGTACGCCTCAAACTCCTCCAGTATCCACGAACCAACCGCGCGAGCCATGGAATATTTTTTGTAAACAGATATTCCAGAAGCTCGATTACAGAAACCAGGCCTGCAGCAAAAGCAAAAAGCAATAAAAGATTATTTTGCTCAAGCAATACTTTCATTACTGTTATCTTGACATTGGTCAGAGCATTTCAAAGTCTTGGAATACCCGCGATGCCTTACTAACAAGGCATGTAATCCTCTCAAATAAATTACGTATTTTCACACAAATAACCTTCCGTTCATTTTTCTTGAACAGAGGGCTCTGTCATGTCAGCCCGATTCAGCAAGTCGGACCAGTAAAATCAATGCAACAACAAGCGAGGCATCACATCGTCCTGGACGAAAATCCGTTTCAATGCCCGATCTGGCATTAACAGCAGAATCAGAGACAGGCTCTTTTGCACGCTCAGAAACTTGACTGGTATCAAAGTAAAATCACTGGCCGGGATTGACTGCTCGAAGAATATCATATAAAAAAGGATGCCGCATGCGTGAAGACATTGCTGTAATCAGCTGGCTAAGGGGAAAACGGTGGCACAGTGCAGCGGCATTGCGGCTGGACGGCCTTTTGCCCGGAAAACTCGCCTTGGTCGAACATGGCAAGAAAAACATGGAGGCATATATCGAAGATGTATGGCGCAGACAGTCCATGTGGCTCGACACCCTTTCATTCCCTTCTTATTGCCTCCCAGACGGCACCATGGCTGAAAGAAAATTTGAGTTACGATTCATCTCCCTTGCAAAGGACAATCATGAAGAAAAAAAGCTTGACATTGCCCTGCTCTGCATGCTGGTCCATCATGAACCCGAGGTAACCGCCAGGGCGCTCTTGTGTCAGATGGATGACATGTATGAAACCCTGCAATCCATCCAGCCTGAAAGTCACTGGAGCATGATTGACTCAAAGGACGAACTTGAGCATCTCCTGCATCCTTTCACTATCTGCTATGGAGCCGAAATCTGCCGCCGCCGGGGGCAGATCGAGGTTGCCGGCAACACTGCTCAGGGTTCTGAAAATAGCAGATTCCGGCTTTTTCGTATCGGGTTCAACGATACAGAAACTCCGGATGCTCCCGAAGATAATACTGTATGCAATCCCGTCGAACGGCTCTTTACGGTTTTTTCCTTCAACCACTGCATGCAGGGCTGGGATGCGCTCTGCGACCGCATGCTGCAGCATGACGAAACAGTCATGGTCCGGTTCTCGTTGCAACCGACAACCCTGACAACTTCGGAGCAGGATTCTTTTGAAGCCCTGATCGGCAGGATGTACGCCCTCGAAGGCGGGTACGGAGATCGTGACGGATGGCGGATACCATTCACGACCCAGCTCAGGGCTTTGATTGGGCATCTGTCGAGGCAGCTGATTTCTTTCAGAAACAGTGTCTTCGAAGTTCATACCGAAATATTCAGCAACACCCCGCTCCAACAGGGTCTGCTGGAATACCTGGGCTCAACGATCACCCGCCCGGTTGGGTACCCCCGGATATCTGGAGATCATGGTGAGATTGTTTCCGGTGGCTTTGACTGGGGGTTTCTTCCTGGCGGCGATGAGCTTGACGCATCTGTCAGGCGGATGTATTCAATTCCCGTGCTGGCCGATGCAGCTCCGGTGGAACTCCGGCGCTGGGTGTACCTGATGGATCCGCTCAACGCACTGGCAGCATTCCACCCCCCATTTGTCACTGACGACCGTTTTTCAGGCGTGAGGATGCTGCCTGTTCGAACCGTCGCAGATTCGGCTTTTTCAGGTGAAGGTACCGTCATAGGCAGGAACACCCACCTGGGATCGGCAAGGGAGGTCACCATCAACATTGATGATCGCCGGAGGCATATGTATCTTGTCGGCCAGACAGGAACCGGCAAGACAACCATGCTTGAAAAGATGCTTATCGACGACATCAACAACGGAAACGGCGTGTGTCTGCTCGATCCGCATGGGGATCTGGTCGAGAATGTCCTGCGAAAAATCCCGCGGGCGCGTCATGCAGACCTGATCTATATCAATCCGGAAGATGACGCCAGACCGGTAGGCATCAATATGCTCGAATCCAAAGGAGACCGGGAAAAGCAGTTTGTCGTTCAGGAAATGATTGCCATCATGGAACGGTTGTTTGACGACAAGTATAAAGGGAACACGGTAACTGGCCCGATTTTCTATCATTATTTCAGGATGGCGTTGCTCTACATCATGGCTGATGACCAACATCCGCCGACACTTCTCGATCTTTACCGTTTCTTCAATACTGAAAACTACCATTTAGCTTTCGACAGGTATGTCCGTGAACTGCACGACCCGATGCTCGATGCGTTCATTCAGGGGGAGACGTTCAATTTCAAACGTGGTCAGGAATCAACTTTCGCCTCCTATATCACCTCCAAACTCGACAACTTCCTTGTCGATCATATGCTACGCAACATCATCTGCCAGGAACGGAGCATGATTGATTTCGACGAGATCGTCAACGGTAGAAAGATCTTGCTCGTCAACCTCGCCAAAGGTGCAATGGGTGAAATCAATTCCCGGTTCTTCGGTATGCTCATGATCAGCAAACTGCAAATGGCGGCCATGCGAAGGGTGAAAAAGCGTCCGTCTGAGCGTGTCGACTTCTACGTGTACGTTGATGAGTTCCAGAATATCGCCACAAGCAACTTCGCTGTTCTTCTGGCCGAGGCACGGAAATACCGCATGAACATGGTGCTGGCAAACCAGTTCGTCAATCAGTTACGTCCCGATATTGTCGATGCGCTCCAGGGCAACGTCGGCTCGACAGTTATTTTCCGCTGCGGGGTCGAAGATGCCGAGTTTTTCAGCCGTCTGACCGAACCGACCTTCTCAAAAAATGATCTGATGCTCCTGCCGAACCGGCATGCCGTAGCTCTCTTGCTGAAGAATGGTCAGATAACACCGCCGTTCACGATAGAAACGCTGCTCGCACAGGAATTAGACGGCAATACGGATGTTTTGCAGATGATCGAGGAAAGCCTTTCCGTTTACGGTCTCGACAGAGAAACGGTGGAAAAAGAGATGAAGTCCTCATTCAAAAAAAGGCTTAACATGATAAACCAGTAGTGTCCGGTTAAAAATAAAAAAGGTCTGAAAACACTTGAGAAAGGGCGATATTAAAAGTGACCAAACAATTGATATCAGCCGTATTCAAAGGGAGTTCCAGACCATGAAGCAAGTTACA
>Ga0233420_10000679_pt1 | contig 13914 bp, 13 predicted proteins | sample Watercolumn_Mata_4_FD_183009 | JGI IMG/M metagenome (GOLD analysis project Ga0233420, IMG submission 183009) | Freshwater microbial communities from Lake Matano, South Sulawesi, Indonesia - Watercolumn_Matano_2014_102_MG | ecosystem: Environmental > Aquatic > Freshwater > Lake | place...
GGCCGACGCGAAGGCTTTGGCGAGTGTGTTGAATTTCGACCGGTCCATCCCGATGAGCGCCTTGATCATGCGGTCATGCTTTTCGTTGTCCAGCTTTGTAAACTTTTCGTAGATCATTCGAGGGGATGCGTGATGGTGATTGGATAAGTTATGTTAGGCTAGTATTTGAATCATGAAAAGCGCTGGGTACAAGTCTATTGCTATCGGGTATGGCTGCAATTTCCAGCGGATCGTAAGCTCCGGTCAGAAACTTCCAGGTATGGAGATAAGCGCTGTTATTCATGGCGTCCTTGATATAGACGGCGGGTTGGCCTGCGTTGATGTGAAGCACACCAATTTCAGGAATGCCGTTGCCGTTCATATCCGCTAACGCAATGAGGCCTTTTGGCGCTGGTTCTAACCCAACGGAAAAAGTCAGGGTACTCAGTACGGTGTCCGTTCTGGGATCGGTGATCTTTACCGTGTGTTTGGCGGTAATATAGTCAACTATAATACGGCAATCTCGCCCACGCCATTCCCGTTCATATCCGGCACATGGGTCATGCCGACATAATTGTTGGCACTCCATTCACAGACGTATCCTATCACCTCCCTAGCGGGAGCTGTGTGCCACAATCCCTGAACCCAGTCCATGAAGACATAATCCTCGTCTCCAATATCGTCAAGCCTATTAAATTTCCAAGGTTCGCCCGTGACCCACTTGAACTTTCCCTCAGCCGCGGCGTCGGATGCCCCGATCCAAGCGTCCCAGTTGGGTCCAACTAGCTCGTTATATATAAAAGCGTCCTCCGCCTCAGAGGTGATGGTTGCCAAATGCGCGCCCTTGCTTTGGCACCTGGATTTCGCGGTAGCCCAAGTCAGAGGCTCGTCCCAAAAATCTTGGTAATAATGCTTGTTGACGTTCCATCGAATTCGCGCGGTATCGGCGTGAGCATTAGCAATGAACACCAAGCCCGCTATTCCACCTAGAAACAACGCTCGCAACGATGATACGATGCATGATTTTCTCCAAACTTGTTAGTTTCAACGCCTAACGCCATGCCGCTCACCGGCGGCATCGCGCACGGGTGATACTAACAGAATCAATAACCAAGCGCATGGACCTCCAGAAATTCACCCAACGCTCGGACTTTGAATGGGAAATCCCCCAGCACGGCGCCATGCGCGTGCCGGCCGTGATCTTCGGCGGCGAGGATCTCATCCGCGCCATGGACGACAAGGTCTACGAGCAAATCGTGAATGTCGCCCGCTTGCCCGGCATCGTCAGGGCGGCCTACGCCATGCCGGACGCCCACTGGGGTTATGGTTTCCCGATCGGCGGGGTGGCCGCCTTCGATCCCGACCAGGGCGGCGTGGTCTCGGCGGGCGGGGTCGGTTTCGACATTTCCTGCGGCGTGCGTTGCCTGCGCACCGGGCTGACGCGCCAGGATCTCGACCCGTTCCGCCAATCCCTGGCCGAGCGGCTGTTCGAACACATCCCCGCCGGCCTCGGCTCCACCGGCGCCATTCGCCTGAAGGGCAAGGAGATGGACCGGATGCTGGCCGGCGGGGCCCGCTGGGCGGTGGAACAGGGGTGGGGCAGGCCGGAGGATCTGGAACACATCGAGGAACGCGGCCGGATGGCGGATGCCCGGCCCGACTGCGTGTCCGATCAGGCCAAGCTCCGCCAGCGCGATGAAATGGGCACGCTGGGCAGCGGCAATCACTACCTGGAAGTCCAGGAGGTGACCGCGATCTACCATGAGGCCGGCGCAGCCTGCTATGGGCTCAAGCCCGGCGATGTCGTGGTCATGATCCATTGCGGCTCCCGCGGTCTGGGTCATCAGATCGGCACAGAATACCTCAAGTCCATGGTCATCGCCGCAAATCAGCACGGCATCACCCTGCCCGACCGCGAATTGGCCTGCGCGCCGATTCACTCCCGTGTCGGCCAGGAATACCTGGGCGCCATGCGCGCCGCGATCAACTGCGCACTGGCCAACCGCCAGATCCTGACCCATCTGGCGCGCGAGGTGTTTGCGGCATGCCTGCCCCAGTCGCGACTGGATCTGCTCTACGACGTGTCCCACAATACCTGCAAGATCGAGGAACACCGCGTCGACGGCGAACGGCGCCGCCTGCACGTCCACCGCAAGGGTGCAACGCGGGCCTTCGGACCGGGGCATCCCGAACTGCCCGAGGATTTGCGGCCCGTCGGCCAGCCGGTACTGATCGGCGGTTCGATGGGAACCGCTTCCTACGTCCTGGCCGGGATGGCGGAGTCCGAATCGCGGGCCTTCGCCTCCGCCTGCCACGGCGCCGGCCGCGCCATGAGCCGGCATCAGGCCACCCGCACCTGGCAGGGGCGGCAGGTGGTCGACGAACTCGCCGGGCGCGGCATACTCATTCGCAGTCCCTCGCTGCGCGGCGTGGCCGAGGAAGCGCCGGGAGCCTACAAGGATGTGGCGCAAGTGGTGAACGCCGCGGAAGCCGCTGGCCTGGCGCGCAAGATCGCGCGCCTGGAACCGCTGATCTGCATCAAGGGGTGAGTCAGACCATGACACCAAAAGGCGATACCCTCATAACGCTATGCGTTTAACGCGGAAGGGAATACCCTATCCGTATGATCAATGGCTTTCGTTGCAAGCGAACCCAGCAACTGTTCCAAGGATCGTGCCCTAAAGAGTTCAGACAATTTGAGGCGCAGGCTCAACGCAAGCTGGAGATGCTTAACGCCGCGATGGCTGTAGGCGACTTGCGAAGTCCCCCTGGCAATCAATTAGTGAAGCTATCCGGAGACCGCGACGGTCAGTACAGTATTCGCATTAACCTAGTAAAAGCAGTTGGACAGGAATTTACAGGATAAACAGGATGATGCGATTTATCGCCTGCCTGCCGGCAAGGCAGGTAGGTGCGAATTCATTCGCACACAAAGCCCTGAATAGGCGAATGAATTCGCCCCTACATGAAGCCCAACTGCTGGATTTAGGATTAATGGCCAATGGCGGCTATGTTTTGAATGGCGCACCGATGGCGCCTGGGGTGTTGAAATAGTCGACTGTAATATGAGGCCCATCCACCCGGGCGAGGACCGTAGGCTGGGTAGAGGCACGAAACCCAGCGAATCGCCGTCATCGCTGGGTTTCCGCTGAGCTCCAACCCAGCCTACGAGCTTGAGGTCCCCCCCCCGGGCAGCTTGATAAGATAACGGTACTGAACAAAATCAGAGACCGCTATGCGGCATGAAAGCTACAGGCCCCGCGTTGCTTCAGGTCTAACTGACGCTCACGAATCAGCCCTGTTTTTCAGTCTGCATCAAGGCATGAATCGCCGGCGCGGGCTGTACTATGGACCCGGACGAACGCTTGCCATCCTGGTCCTTCCTGCCATGCGAGGTCCATCATCCTAAATCCGGCAGTTGGGCTTGATGTAGGCGATAAATCGCATCATCCTGTTTATCCTGTAGATTCCTGTCCAACTGCTTTTTCTAGGATCATGGAACGCCCCGACATCATTCACAAAAGCCGTGCGGAATTCCGCACGGCGCCCCACCTCACCGACGCGGTTTATTCCGCGTTTTCCTGGCAGGCCGTCCGGAATGAACTGAGCGGACTTCCCGGCGGCGGCCTCAACATCGCCCATGAGGCGGTGGAACGCCATGCGCGGGGGCCGCGCCGGAACCACGTCGCCTTCCGCTTCCTGGAGGGCGACCTCCAGCGGGACATGAGTTACGCCGAACTCTCCGGGCTGACCAACCGCTTCGCCCATGTGCTGAGAGGACTCGGCGTGGGGCCAGGCGACCGTGTGTTCGTCCTGACCGGCCGCATCCCCGAGCTGTATGTGTCCGTGCTGGGCAGCTTCAAGAACGGCTCGGTGGTTTCGACCCTGTTTTCGGCCTTCGGCCCCGAACCCATCGCCACCCGCATGAATCTGGGCGAAGCGGCGGTGCTGGTGACGACGCCCGAACTGTATCGGCGCAAGGTGGCGGGGATTCGCGAGCGCATCCCGACGCTGCGCCATGTACTGCTGGCCGGCGCGGCGGGGGCGGCCGCCGACATCCCCGGCACGCTCGACCTGCGAGATCTGATGTCCGAGGCGGAGGATAGCGCCGTTTGCACCGCCACCCGGCCGGAAGACCTGGCCCTCCTGCACTTCACCAGCGGCACCACCGGCACGCCCAAGGGCGCCATGCACGTCCACGAGGCCGTGGTCACGCACTGGGCGACCGGCAAGTACGCCCTGGACCTGCATCCCGAGGATGTATTCTGGTGCACCGCCGATCCCGGCTGGGTCACCGGCACCTCCTACGGCATCATCGCGCCGCTGCTGCATGGCGTCACCTCCATCGTCGACGCCGGCGACTTCGACGCCGAGCGCTGGTACCGCATTCTGGAAGAGCAAGGCGTCAGCGTCTGGTACACGGCGCCGACCGCGATCCGCATGCTGATGAAGGCCGGGCCCGACCTGGCGCGCCGACACGCGTTTCCCCGGCTGCGCTTCGTCGCCAGCGTGGGCGAGCCGCTCAATCCCGAGGCGGTCTGGTGGGGCCAGGAAACGCTGGGCCTGCCGATCCACGACAACTGGTGGCAAACCGAGACCGGCGGCATCATGATCGCCAACACCCCGGCCCTGGACATCAAGCCCGGCTCGATGGGACGACCCTTGCCGGGCATCGAGGCGGCGATCGTGCAACATCATGAAGACGGCGGCGTGTCGGTGATCGGCGCGCCCGACCAGGAGGGCGAACTGGCGCTCAAGCGCGGCTGGCCCTCGATGCTGCGGGGCTATCTGAATGACGAGGCGCGCTATCGGAAGTGCTTCGCCGGCGACTGGTATCTGACCGGGGATCTGGCCCGCCGCGATGCCGACGGCTATTTCTGGTTCGTCGGCCGCGCGGACGATGTCATCAAGTCCGCCGGGCATCTGATCGGTCCCTTCGAGGTGGAGAGCGCCCTGATGGAGCATCCGGCGGTGGCCGAGGCGGGCGTGATCGGCAAGCCGGACGAGACGGTGGGCGAGGTGGTCAAGGCTTTCGTCTCGCTCAAGGCCGGATATGTCGCGGACGAGGCGCTGCGCAAGCAACTGCTCGGCCATGCGCGCAAGAAGCTCGGCGCCGCCGTGGCGCCCAAGGAAATCGATTTTCTGCCCAGCCTGCCGCGCACCCGCAGCGGCAAGATCATGCGCCGCCTGCTGAAGGCACGGGAGCTGGGTCTGCCGGAAGGCGATACCTCGACCCTGGAGGGCACATGAATCCCGTTCCCTACGATAAGCCGTTCGCCTGCCGCCTGCTGGCGGACATGCTGCGCATCCGCCGCCTGGAGGAAAAGTGCGCGGAGCTGTACGGCGCGGGCAAGATCCGCGGCTTCCTGCATCTCTACATCGGCGAGGAAGCCTGCGCGGTCGGCTCGCTGCACGCGCTGGCGCCGGAGGACAACATTGTCGCCACCTACCGCGAGCACGGCCACGCCCTGGTGCGCGGCGTGTCGATGAACGTCATCATGGCCGAGATGTACGGCAAGGCGGCGGGCTGTTCGCGCGGTCGGGGCGGTTCCATGCATCTGTTCGACGCCGCGACGCGGTTTTTCGGCGGCAACGCCATCGTCGCCGGCGGCCTGCCCTTTTCCGCCGGCCTGGCGCTGGCCGACAAGATGCGGGGGCGGTCCGGCGTCACCGCCTGCTTCTTCGGCGACGGCGCGGTCGCGGAAGGCGCCTTTCACGAAGCCATGAATCTGGCCGCGCTCTGGAAGCTGCCGGTGCTGTTCTGCTGCGAGAACAACTTCTACGGCATGGGCACCGCGCTGGAGCGCGCCGAGTCACAGACCGATCTGTGCCTGAAGGCGGAAAGCTACGCCATGCGGGCCGTGAAGGTCGACGGCATGGATATCGTCGCCGTGCACGAGGCCACCCGCGAGGCCGCCGGCTATGTGCGGACCGAGGGCAAGCCCTGCTTCGTCGAATACCAGACCTACCGCTACCGCGCCCACTCGATGTTCGACCCCGAGCTCTACCGCGACAAGGCCGAGGTGGAGAAATGGAAGGAGCGCGGTCCCCTGCACAACTACTCGGCCCGGCTGAAGGCGGAAGGCAAGTTGACCGAGGACGAGTTCCTGGCCCTGGACGCGGCGGCCCAGGCCGAGGTGGCGGACTCCGTGGCCTTCGCCGAAGCCGCTGACTGGGAACCGGTCGCCGATCTGCTCAGGGATGTTCACACACCGGGAGGCGCGTCATGAAGATGAGTTATCGCGAGGCCCTGAGGGAAGCGCTGCGCGAGGCCCTGCGGAATGACCCGCGCGTGTTCCTCATGGGCGAGGATGTCGGCAAATACGGCGGGGCCTATGCCGTTTCCAAGGGTTTCCTGGAGGAATTCGGCCCCGAGCGGATTCGCGACACGCCGCTGGCCGAGCTGGGCTTCACCGGCGCCGGCGTGGGCGCGGCCTGCGGCGGCCTTAGGCCCATCGTCGAAATCATGACGGTCAATTTCAGCCTCTTGGCGCTGGATCAGATCGTCAACACCGCCGCGCTGCTGCGCCACATGTCCGGCGGCCAGTTCTCGGTGCCCCTGGTCATCCGCATGGCGACGGGGGCCGGCCGGCAACTGGCCGCGCAGCATTCGCACAGCCTGGAGAACTGGTACGCCCATGTGCCGGGCATCCGCGTGCTCGCTCCCGCCACCATCGCCGACGCGCGCGGCATGCTGGCGCCGGCGCTGGCCGATCCCGACCCGGTGGTCATCTTCGAGCACGCCCAGCTCTACAACCTGGAAGACGAGTGTCCGGCGGACTGGCGCTGCGACATCGCCCGCGCCGCGATCCGCCGCCCGGGCGACCAGGTCAGCCTGCTGACCTACGGCGGCAGCCTGCCCAAGACCCTGCTGGCCGCCGAGGAACTGGCCCGGGACGGCGTCGCGGCCGAGGTGATCGACCTGCGCGTCTTGCGGCCGCTGGACATGGCCGCCATCGCCGCTTCGGTGCAAAAGACGCATCGGGCCGTCATCGTCGACGAGGGCTGGAAGACCGGGAGCCTCGCGGGCGAAATCGTCGCGCGCCTGGTGGAGGAGTGTTTCTACGACCTCGACGCCGCGCCGCGCCGGGTTTGCAGCGAGGAAGTCCCCATGCCCTACGCCAAACACCTGGAGGACGCCGCTCTGCCGCAACCCGCGAAAATCGTCGCCGCCGTCAAGGAGATGCTCAGTGCTTGAGTTCAAGTTGCCCGCGCTGGGCGCCGACATGGACGAAGGCACCCTGCTGGACTGGAAGGTCAAGCCGGGCGATACGGTCAGCAAGGGTCAGGTCGTCGCCATCGTCGACACCTCCAAGGCGGCGGTGGACGTGGAAATCTGGTTCGACGGCGTCGTCGAGGAGCTGAAGATACCGCCCGGCGAGCGCATCCCGGTCGGCACCGTCCTGGCCACTCTGCGCGAGCCGGGCGCGGCGCCGACACCCGCCGGCCCGTCCGCGCCGCATCGGGCCTCGGCGGTACCTCCCCGCATTTCGCCCGCGGCCCGGAAACGCGCGCTGGAGCTGAACGTGGACCCCGCCGGCGTGACCGGGACCGGACCGGGCGGAGCCGTCACCCTGGCGGATGTCGAACAGGCCGCCGCCACTGTCCAGACTCCGCCGTTCGCCGCCGAGCCGGCGCCGGAGAAAATCGATCGGCAGGCCGAGATGCGCAAGGCCATCGCCGCCGCCATGAGTCTCTCGAAGCGGGAAATCCCGCATTACTATCTGGCGGAAACCATCCCGATGGCGCGCGCGCAAGCCTGGCTGACCGCGGCCAACGCCGGCCGCCCGATCACCGAACGGCTGCTGATGGCGGTGGTCCAGTTGAAGGCCGTCGCCCTGGCCTTGCGGCAGTTCCCGGAGCTGAACGGCTATTACCGGGAGGGCGCATACCAGCCGGCTCCCGCCGCGCATCTCGGCGTGGCCATCTCCCTGCGCCAGGGCGGGCTGATCGCGCCCGCCATTCACGAGGTCGGCGACAAGACGCTGGAAACCCTGATGGGCGAACTGACCGACCTGGTCAAGCGCACCCGCGCCGGCTCGCTGCGAAGCTCGGAACTCACCGACGCCACGATCACGGTCACCAATCTCGGCGAACAGGGGGCGGAACTGGTCCATGGCGTCATCCACCCACCGCAGGTCGCCCTGATCGGCTTCGGCCGGATCGGCGAGCGGGCCTGGGTGGAGAATGGCGCGCTGAGCCTGATCCCCGCCGTCACCGCCAGTCTCGCGGCCGACCACAGGGTCTCCGACGGCCATCGCGGCGCCCTGTTCCTGATCGAACTGCGCCGCCTGCTGCAAGAACCCGAAATTTTGTAATTCGAGAGGAGATCGCCCATGAACGACCAGGCATTGCGAACCGAGGTACTCAACACCCTGAACGACATCGCCCCGGAGGTGGATGTCGACACGCTGGTCGACGACCAGCCGTTGCGTAACCAGGTCGACCTGGATTCCATGGACTGGCTCAACTTCCTGATCGGCCTCCACAAGAAGCTGGGCGTGGAAATCCCGGAGTCCGACTACGCCCAGCTCACGACTCTGGAGCGGGTGCTGGACTACCTGAAATCCCGCCTGCCCTGATCGCCGCTATTTTTTGCCCAAGCGGGTCTTTGATGACCGGCGCCGAACCCAGGATGTTGCCGTGACTCAAACCAGGACATGCACATTTTTCTGAGGAACACCGTCATTTTCGCCCTGGGTATCGTCACTGGCGGCTATCTCTTCTCGAGCAGTCAGCCTAGGTCATTCCTTGCCATACCGAGTTGCGAGGGACGTTGCGCGCGACCTAACGAACTGGCTGGCCTGCTGTCCTCGGCGGGGATACAAAAGCTGCCGGCGGCGATACCGGGTGTGATTGCCGACTCACGCGAGTGCTTCGCCATTCGCCACCCGAGACCGGAAGGCAAGCAGCATTTCGTGTTGTTTCCAAAACAGGACGTGAAGAACATTGCCGACCTGACGCCCGAGGACCAGCCTTATGTCATGGGCTGCCTAGCCTTGGCCGGCGCATTGATCAGAGCCAACAAGCTCGAAAGCTACCGGCTGCATACGAATGGGCCAGGCTTTCAGGAAATCGCCTATCTCCACTTTCATATTATCGGTGACTAAGCTATTCCAAAACGTCCGGCAAGCTTATTCATCCCGTGTTTTCAACCTTGGCTTCATGGGCTCTGAGGTTTCTCAAACTTTCCAGCGCCTTGGCGTATTCGAAGCTCTCGATCAGCCGTCTTATCTCTTTCTCGCTGGCTCCCAAAGCCGAAGTCAAAAGCGGGGAATCGGTCCGAATCATTCGATAGGCAGCGGAATCCTTGGTCTCCAACAATACCTCCAGTTTATCCATGAACTCTGCGATCTGATCGGCATCCGGTCCCTCCGCCGGGGCAGCAGCGGAAGGTGGTTGCTCCTCCATCGTTGGAGTTTCTTGACTGGGTTGAGCCAGCCAGCGTTTGACCTTTTCAAGAAGCGCCGCCATCTTTACCGGCTTGGCAATAAAATCGTTCATGCCCGCCGCCAGGCAATCCAATCTATTATGTTCGTAGGCATTGGCCGTCAGGGCGATAATTGGCACTTCGGAATATCCAGGCACCCTCCGTACCTCTCGCGCGCACTCGATCCCATCCATCACCGGCATTTGCGTATCCATCAAAATCAGATCGTAGTTTATTGATTTAACGCGATCCAGCGCATCCGCTCCGTTATCGGCCAAATTCACATGAAAACCTGCTTTCTCGAGCAAATCGTTGGTTATTTCCTGATTGGTTGGGTTGTCTTCCACTAAAAGGATTCTGGCGCCATAGAAATCGTCCTTGGAAAGATAAGCCGCTGGCTGGAGTAATGACTCCCTATTGTTTTGGGAATCGAATTCCTTGGTCAGCGCCAGCCGGGCTGTAAACCAGAATTTGCTTCCCAAGCCCAGGGTGCTCTCGGCGCCGATTTCGCCCCCCATGAGTTTGGCCAGACGCTTACAGATGGCCAAACCCAAACCCGTTCCACCATATCGACGCGTAGTGGAGCTATCCGCCTGCTCGAATGCGAGAAAGATTCGATCGATGACGTCACGTTTCATGCCGATACCCGTGTCTTCGACTTCAAATCGCAACAGGGCCGATTCCCCATTATTGCTGACTTCGAAGACGGAAAAACGGATGGTCCCCCTTTCGGTAAACTTAACCGCATTGGAACCGAAGTTGATCAATATCTGTTTTAGCCTGGCAACATCTCCCTGCAGGGCTTCCGGTACGCTCGGTTCAATCGAGCACTCTACCCGCAGGCCCTTTTCGTCGATGGCATCCGACAGCAAGTTGATGCATTGGGTCACGAGGTCGCGCGTTCGGAATACGGAAGGACAAAGATCGACTTTTGCGGCCTCGATGCGGGACAGATCGAGAATATCCTCGATGATGGCCAAAAGGTGATCGCCCGCCGCCGTGATGCGCTTAAGTTTCTCCCTCTGGCCGGGATCGACCGCCTCCTGCTCCAGCAGCCCCGTCATGCCGATGATCGCATTCATCGGGGTTCGTATTTCGTGGCTCATATTCGCCAGGAACTCGCTTTTGGCCATACTGGCGGCCTCGGCCACTTCAAGCGCCGCCGCCAAGCGCTGATTGGACTGATTGAGGGCCTTGGTCCGCTCGGCTACTTGACTTTCCAGGTTCTTGCGATACCGGTCCAGCTCGATCTCGGCCAATTTGCGTTCCGTGACATCCATGACGGTACAGATAAACCTGACTGGCCGGGCTTTTTCGTATTCGACTATTCCCCACGCATCAACCCAGCAGCACTGGCCATCCTTATATCGAATGACCCGGTATTGAGCACGGAATGGCGTCCCATCCTCGAACACCATGGAAAGGTAATCCAACAGTCGTTGACGGTCCTCCGGGTGTACCAAGCGGCTCCAATTTTCAAAGTTCCGAACATAAAACTTATCTATGCCATAAATTTCGTCGAGCATTGGCGAACTTTGCCAGCTTCCGTTGGTGATATTGGTCTCGAAATAGCCAATACGAGCCGCCCGCTGGGCGGCTTCCAGAAAGTACATTTGATCGTTTAACCTGGCTTCCGATGCCTTGCGTTCGCTAATATCGATCAGGAAACCCACATATTGAAAGAGATTACCATTGTCATCAAGAATCGGCGAGATATGTGTCTCCACCCAAAATATATGGCCATCCTTGCGACGATTGATCAAAAGCCCCGACCATGGCCGCTTCTGTCTCAGAGTGAACCACATATCCCCGAAGACTGACCGATGCGTCTGTCCTGACTGCAGAATGCGCGGATTTTTATTCTTGACCTCGTCAAACGTGTAACCGGTAGCCAAGGTAAATCGTGGATTAACGTAGATTATGTTGGCATCGACATCGGTGATTACGATGGCGGCTGGACTTTGCTCGACGACCCGCAGGAAGGGGCGATATTCAGTGGGAGTATGATTGGCTTCCTGGACGCCAGGATACCTTCTTTCTCGGGAAAAGAATCGCTTAAGACAAAGAAGCCCAGCAACCACCATCAGGCCGATGGCCAGGTACCCGTACATTAGAGCGGTCATAAGGGATGGTTTGGATAAGACGTGCGAAATACGTCATGGCTTACGGCTTGGCAGTGGCTCCAGACATGCAAACGTACTCATTCGGCCATAATGAATAATGACCGTTTCACCGATGAGATGCGCGGGTTCGATGGATGGCTCTCCGATATTACCCTCCGCAGCCATTATCCTAGAAAAAGCAGTTGGACAGGAATCTACAGGATGATGCGACTTATCGTAGGTGCGAATTCATTCGAACACAACGCCCTGAATAGGCGAATGAATTCGCACCTACATCAAGCCCAACTGCCGTTTCTAGGATTATTGAATTGGCATGAAATCCGTCATAAACCTCAATCCGCAAACCGTTCGGCTACCTTGACGCACTCATCGAAAACCATGCGGAACGCATCGACGATGATGGGATCGAAATGCGTGTTGCTACCCTCGACGATACTCTTCAATGCCTCGGCGTAAGACCATGAAGGTTTATAGGATCGCTTGGATATCAAGGCGTCGAAAACATCGGCCACCGCCATCAGACGCGCCGCCAAGGGTATATTTTCACCGGCGAGTTGATCTGGATAGCCGCTGCCATCCCATTTTTCGTGATGATGCCGCGCGATCTGTTTGGCATATTGTAAATAGGCATGCGGCTCCGGACTGCGACGTTCCGCCAGTTCGAGGGCTTCCGCCCCCAACGCGGCGTGGGTCTTCATGATCTCCCACTCCTGATCGGACAGCCGCCCGGGTTTCAAAAGGATGCTGTCCGGTATGCCCACTTTGCCGATATCATGCAAGGGCGCGGATTTGGCGATCAGGTCAACGATTTCCGGACTCAGATCATTGGCATGCCGTGGGTGGCCAAGTAGCTGGGTAGCGAGGATACGCACATATTCCTGGGTACGCCGTATATGATTGCCCGTCTCGTTATCTCGAATCTTGGCCAATTCGGCAAGCGCGTCGACGCTCATGGATTGGACCCGCCTGATTTCCTCTATCCGCCTGGCGACCTCGGACTGCAATATTTTATTGTGGTTTTGTGCTTCGTCGCGGGCGCGCTTAAGCTCAAGATGATTACGCACCCTTGCCCTCAGTATGCCGGGACGCACGGGTTTTGTAACGTAATCGACGGCGCCGCTTTCAAGACCGATTTCCTCATCCTTGGTTTGATCTTTCGCGGTAACGAAGATCACCGGTATAGTGCTTGTCCTGGGTTGATTCTTCAGCGCGTCCAGCACATCGTATCCATCCAAATCCGGCATCATGATATCCAGAAGAATAAGGTCCGGCATAGGGCTGGAATTGGCCACCTCGAGAGCTTCATAGCCTGATTTGGCTATGCGTAGCTTATAATCCTGATCGAGGATTTCGATCAATGTCATCAAGTTCCCCGGGTGGTCATCGACGACCAGCAGGGTAGCGTCATTGTTCGAAGGCTTGGGTTGATGTGGCTCAAGATACATAATATTCACCAATTTCCGTGCCGGCATCGCTCTGCCATGAGAGACACGGCTTCATGGGACTTAAGTCAGGTTTCTCGCCGGCTGGTCAACTCGGTCATGCTCGCCTACCCTTACCCTGGATCCTCCAACCCTACGGGGTGATTTCATATCATGCGTGACTTATCGCCCCCGCTATAGCTGGTCGAGATCAGCTTGACTACCGGCTCCAGAATATCGGACGCGATCCATTCCGATACTCTCCTGGCTCGACCATCCCTTTCTATAATGCGGCTGAAGCGCGAATCGTAAACCCATGCCCTCTTCGATTCGTAAGGGACAATGCCGTAGGCCAGAACCGGCATCAGTTTCCCGGCGACCTCCTTCCATGCAATGATAGGCTGGACATCGAACAATCCCGAATGTATGCCTTCCTGAGTAATAGCCGATCGCAACTTTTGCAACTCCAGGAGTCGCTCCTCGCTATCCTTGATATCCCTGAAATTATTTAAATCGTAGGCTTGGGACACCCAGTAAAGATTTTGGTTATGGTTTGGCAGCATATCAAGTACAAAGCAAAAAAATCAGCAAGACTCGTGACGGACGCTTCGCCTGTCAAGCCCTCTACCTAGCGGGTAAAAACCATTCATCTAGCGAACGAAAGCGGTGGGGATGGCTAAAGTTAACACCTGCCGGTCTTTTCGGATAGTGGCAGCCCGTCCCATGACGCATGAGCCTCCTGTTTCCAGCGTGAGGCTGGCCTGGCGGCGAAGGCGGCCGAGATTGGGATCGGGGCGACAGAGTCATCGTGACGCTATCTCGCAGACCCGCGTGCCCTGGCGCGGGACTCGCCCGCGCCGAGGGCAATGAACCCGTTGCGTTGACGCCGACCGGCCGCACCGCCGCCCATGGTGGGATGACCCTAGAAAAAGCAGTTGGACCTGACGGCAGGCAGGCGAAT
>Ga0233420_10000683_pt1 | contig 13857 bp, 13 predicted proteins | sample Watercolumn_Mata_4_FD_183009 | JGI IMG/M metagenome (GOLD analysis project Ga0233420, IMG submission 183009) | Freshwater microbial communities from Lake Matano, South Sulawesi, Indonesia - Watercolumn_Matano_2014_102_MG | ecosystem: Environmental > Aquatic > Freshwater > Lake | place...
ATATCATTGTGAATTATGTGAAAGAACAGGAACAAAGGAGGAAATATTAAAATAAAAGATGACTGAGGAAATTTATATATGTGCATATTGCCATAGTGAAATGCATGTGACTATTGGCGGGTATCCCTGCCGTGGTCAAAGAATTATTTGTCCGGGTACAGAATATGTAGAACATAAAGAATTAGAGAGAGATATCTCCAGATTGGAAAAGTTAAACCGTAAAATAAATGATTTTAAAAATTACATAAAAAGAGTAAAAGATAATGAAGATGCAAAAAAAGAATTATGTCAATTAAATGTGGAGAAGAAAGTATTGGATTTTAAAATACAAGATTTTAGAGAAAAATTTTCTAAAAAACTTAAAAGTGATAAAGACTTTAAAGAGAATAAAACCATTAACTTGGAATATATAATTTCTTATTCTGAAATTGCTTTTCCCAATTTGCATTTAGATTGACAAATCTAAAATATATCCAAAACTTTCTCGTCTTCATCGCTTTCTTTTTTACTGTCTTCCCTGCCGTCAAAAAATTCCTCTTTTTTTCCTTCATCGCTTTCCAGATATTCCTCTTTTTCCTTTTCTATCGCTTCAATATTTTCTTCAACTTCTTTTTCATAATTCTTCTGTTCTTTTTCCAATTTTTTTGCTCCTCTAATCTCTGGAAAAATCTCTTTTTTCTTTTCATCTCTTTTTTCAGGTTGATATTTTCTTGGTTCTTCATCTGTTCCAGCGATTTTTTGTTTTTCAATTTCAGCAACATAATCTGATATTTCTTTTGCAGCATCTGCATTGACGCTTATGCTATCTATTCCGTTTTCAACCAAAAATTTAACCATTTCTTTGCTGCTTCCAGCCTGTCCGCATATGCTTGTTTCAACTGAATGCTTTTTGCAAACTCTTATAACATATGCAAGCTGATATAATATTGCAGGATGCATTTCATTGTAAAGATGCTGAACAGCTGCATTTCCTCTATCAACAGCAAGCATATATTGTGTCAAATCATTTGTTCCGAAAGATATGAAATTTATTCCTTCATCGCAGAAACTCTTTATTAACTGCACAGTTGCTGGTGTCTCAACCATTATTCCTACTTTTGCAGAATTAAAGCCGATTTCATCAAGAATTTTTTTAACTTCTTTAAGTTCACTAACGCTAATTATTTGCGGCATCATCACTCCGATTTTTTTATTGTTTCGTGAAACTCTTTTCAATGCTTCAAGTTCTGCGCGCAATATTTCTGGATTTTTTATTCCATATCTTATTCCGTGCATTCCAAGCATTGGATTTGCCTCAACTTTTTCAGGCGCACCCTCAAGATTTCTAAACTCATCACTTCTTATGTCAGATGTTCTAACCCATATTTCATCAAAGAATTCAGCAATTCCGTGAATTCCTCTGAAAATTATATCTTCGTATTCTTTTATTTTTCTTTTCTCCATAAAATAATTTGGATGTTTTCCTGATTCAGATATAATTCCTTCTATTCTTGTAAGTCCTATCTTTTTTATTCTTGTTTTTGCAGCACGGCTTGCAAAACTTGGCAAATCAACCATCACTTTTATTTCTGTTTTTGTTTGGGCGGTAACTGGAAGAATTTCTTTTTTTATGTCTTCTGATATTTTTCCCTTGTATATCTTTCCAGTTGTTCCATTTACAGTTATTATCTCCCCCTCTTTAAGTTTGGATGTTGCATTATGCGTACCAACAACAGCAGGAATGCCCATTTCTCTAGAAACAATTGCAGCATGTGCAGTAAGCCCTCCATCATCAGTTACAATTGCAGAACATTTCTGCATGCTTACAACCATATCTGGATTTGTCATTTTTGTGACAAGTATATCTCCGGTTTTTATTTTTGGTAAATCTTTTAAATCAATTATTATTTTTATTTTTCCAGATGCGATTCCAGGAGAAGCGCCTAATCCTGAAAGAATTATATCTCCTTTGATTTCTTCTCCGAATTCTGTTTCAACTCTTTTTTCCATTGTTGTTACAGGGCGGGTTTGAACTATGAATATTTCTTCGTTTTCAATTGCAAATTCTATATCCTGAGGTTTTTTGTAATGAGATTCAAGCTGAAGAGCGATTTCAGCCAGCCTTTTTACTTCTCGCTCTGTCAGAACCTGCGCATTTGCCCGCTGTTCCTTTAATTTTACAACCTCTTTGTTTCCCGATGAATCTCTTGTTATTGCAATTTTTTTGTCTGCAATTTTTTTTTCAATAATTTCAAGACTTGGAGACACAATATATCTGTCTGGCGTAATCTGTCCAGACACAATTCCTTCTCCAAGCCCCCAAACAGCTTCAATAACAACGTTATCTTTTTTGAAACTTGGATCTTTTGAGAAAATAACCCCTGATTTATCAGAATCAACCATTTTTTGAACAACAACAGCAAGCTTTGCTTCATCATGCTTGAATCCTTTTTTGTTTCTGTAGTAAGTTGCACGTGCTGTGAATAAAGATGCAAAACATTTTTTGATATGTTCTATTAATTCTGTATTTCCTTTTATATTCACAAAAGAATCCTGCTGTCCTGCAAAACTTGCTTCTGCTAAATCTTCTGTAGTTGCACTGCTTCTTACAGCAACAAAAATTGGTTCTGAAGCGCTTTTCAAAAGTTTTGAAACATCGCCAAATTCAAAATCATTTTCTCCTGTTCCAAGCGTGTCATATGCTTCAAGAATTTCATTTTCCATTTCTTTTGGAAATTTTGAATTTAAAATCAAGCTTCTTATCTGCTTTGTCACGCTTTCAAGCTGGCGCGTGTCTTCGTAATCTATTGCTTTGAGAAGCTCTCCTATTTTTCTGTCAAGTCCTGCCTTTTTTATAAAATATGAATATGACTGCGCTGTAACGATAAATCCCGGAGGAACCGGAACTTTCAGATTGTAAATCTCAGCAAGATTTGCACCCTTTCCACCAGCAATATTTCCAGAACTTTTATTCAGTTCAGAAAACCAAACAACAAAATCAATTTTTTTATTTTCAATATTTTTTTCTTCTTCTCCTCTTTTTTCCATGATGATTAATAAAAAAATAGAAACTTTATAAATGCTTTTCTGTATTATAATGTATGGGTTTCATAAGAGGAGGATTGCTAGTAATTGTTTCACTATTGTTTTTCATTTGCCTTTTAGTTATGAATTCTTTAATGGTAATTACTTTCTCTTTGGATTATGATAATATAAAAACAGAGCTTGTTCCGGTTGTAAAAGAAACGCTGAAAGAGCAGATAAATGTAAGTTCAATCATTTCTAACGAACAATATCCCTTAATGCAGCAATATTGCGAGAATTTATCTGCAACAGGCGATTATGTTTTTAACATAGAAGGATATACTTTTGCTGTCAAATGTTCTACATTATCAAATGGTGCAGAAGCTGTTGTGAATGAAGCAATTGACAATTTTGTTTATGAACAATATTACAAACAATATGACTGCGAATTTGTAGACTGCTTTAAACAGCAGCAAACAATTCCATTATTTTTGATTTCAGAACATTCAAAGAATTATTTTCAGGGAAAATTTTATTATTCTCTTCTTGCTGTTTTGATTCTTTTTGGTTTGATGTTCCTTCTTATTGAAAACAAAACAAATCTTCCACTTGTTACAGGTTCGCTGGTTATACTATCTTCTCTTCTCTTTGCAAAACTTGAAAATGTTGTGAGATGGTTAATAGAAAAAATTATGACTCTGCCAATAAATATTGCTGATTCTCTTAAATTCTTCAATTTGATATTTATTCAGTCTTATAAAGTATTTTTGATAATGCTGATAATAGGAATTGTGCTTGTTGTTGCAGGTGTAATTCTCAAGTTCTTTGCGATAGGATTCAAGATAAATGAATTTTTTGCGAGATTTGGGAAAAAAGACGGCAAAAAAATAGAAGATAAAAAAGATAAATCAGTTTCAAAGATATTAAAGAAAAAGTAATAATTCAATTGAAGATACGGTTCCTGTTAGTTTATAACTATTAAAATAATATATTAATTCTTTTTTATTATCCTTTATCCATTCTATCCATAAATCGTCTTATGAATTCTTGAGCGCGTTCGTCATTTCTTACTTCTTTTAAAGCATAAACAGGAGTATCAGAAGAAGTTTCCTTTTTCTGCGTTTTGACATCTGTGCCAAGTTTTGCTCTCATTGCGTCACTAATTAATGCTTCTCCATCTGACAAGGAAGCAATTTTCTTTGATATGTTCATGAGGTTTCCCATTGCCATAAATTTAAGAATATGCCCGGAAATATTTGCAACTATTGCTCCGTAAGTTACTGATAATCCAAAATCTATCTTTTCTTTTGCCATTTTATTATATGAATTAAGAATTTCAGATATTTTCTGAGCAAAATCCAAAGCTGTTCTTTCATTTTTGAAAGTCTTTGTTTTTATTGGAACATAAAGGAAGAAAATATTCTCGGGAGTGCCATACATATATGATTTCTGCGATTCAGCTATTTCTATTATATTCTGAAGGATTTCCAAATATTTTGTTTTGTTTTCCTTTAATTTATTTAGATTTCTTATTTTTAGACAGATTAAACTTATGTCCTGCCTTTCTCCTTTTATTGATAATTCAAGTTCAGCTTTGTTTTTTGTCTCCAAAGAATTTTTTGATGTAAATGGAAGCAGACTTTCTTTTTTTGAATCAACCAAAACAGGACGGGCATTTTTTCCAGGCAAATATCCGAAGAATTTTTTATTGTATAATCTTCTTAATACTCTTAATCCAAAAAATGCAAGAATAATTATGATTACCATCCATATAATTGTTGTGTTTTCAAGCCCGATTCCGCTTTCTTTCAAATCTATTGCACTTCCTGTTAGAAGAACTTTTTCATTGAGATTGCTTTTTCCGTCAATAATAACATCAACATCATATTCTCCATTAGGAGCTTTCAAGGAATATTTTTGGGATTCTCCAACATTTAAATTGACATCAAGATTTAATGTCTCCTGTCCTATTTTTACCAGAACAGATTTATTGTAAAGAACATTTCCGATGTTTGTCACTATTAATGTACTTTTGATTATCTCTGTGCTTATTTTTTCAAGTGGCTTAATGATAAAAGACGACTGGCTGATAATTCCGTTTGATTCTGCTTTTATTATCCATTTTCCTGGAGCTTCTGCTGGAGGAATGCTTATTTCAAGAAATCCATTATCTGAAATTTCATTTTGTCCAACTTTTTTCTCATTGCTGTTAAATATTGTAATAATTGAAGTTGAACTTATTGGCTGTCCTGTTTGATCGTGAAGAATCGCCATCGTTTTCATTACTTCTTCTGGTTCAACCTCTTCTTTATCAAGAATAATCTCCAGATTTGTTGGAATTTGTTTGATAAATATGCTGTAATCTGCAGAACCAACATTTGTTACTGAACTTGATGAGTCCTTTTCATATATGTTTATACTGAAAAGATAATTTTTTGAGACAGTATCTCTTGGAACAGCAAAAGTCAAGGTAAAGAGCCCGTTTTTTACTGTGTTTGATGCAGATATTGTTTTTAATCCATCTTCAGGATAAGTTTGCATTTCAACAAATCCGTTTACTTCTTCTCCATTTATTTTTTTTGCAACTCCTTCAATTATTATCTGTTCTTCAGGAGAGAAATCTTTTTTTGAACTTGTAATATTGATGTTTATTCTGTTTGAAATCAAAAATTCATTTGTAAGTTTTATTTCCCCGCCATAAATATATTTTATTTTACAATCTCCAGAAAGTTCTCCAATGAAATTTTTAATCAGAGGAATTGGTGGATTTCTCTCTGTTTCCTGCCCTGCTGAAAGAATAATATATTCCCTATGAACTTCGGTTTCTGCTCCGTTGCATATTAATTTTATTGTAAAAGCATTTCCAGTTTCTGAAAGGCTTGTTATTTTTATTGGAATTGAGATTATGTTCCCCAAATTGTATATATTATTTGGATTTTGAACAATAATTATCTCAGCTGAAATTAATTGCATCAAAAGAATTATTGCTAGAAATCCAGTTAATAAAAGTGCAACTCTTTTCATTATTTTTAATATTCAAACTTATTTATAAATATTTGGAGATTAATGAGATTGATGAATTGCCTCTGAATTTATGGAAAGTTTAAAAATACTATTGACGTCAATAAAATATGGCAGGAAAGGATGAAGAAAGTATGAAGGTAACCCCATGGGAAGTCAGGGGAAAAATTGATTACGGAAAACTGATGAGGGAGTTTGGAATAAAATCACTGCCTCTTCTTCCGGAGCTTTTTTACAAGAATATTCTTTTCAGAAGAGGAGTTATTTTTGCGCACCGAGATTTTGACAAAACAATTCTTAATTGCATAAAAAACAAAAAGAAGTTTGTGATGATGACCGGTTTGATGCCGACAGGAAAATTTCATATCGGACATATGCTTCTTGCACAACAGATGATATTCTATCAACAATTAGGAGCAAAACTTTATATTTGCGTGGCTGATTTGGAAGCTTACAATGCAAGGGGGCAGAGTCTTGAAGAAAGCCGCAAAATTGCAGTAGAGGAGTATATAACAAATTATATTGCTCTTGGATTAAAATCTGAGAACTGCGAAATTTATTTCCAAAGCGAGCGTTCACAGAATGCAAAAAAATCAAATGCATATTACAGGTTGGCTTCCAACTTTTCAAAATACGCTACTTTCAATGAATTCAAGGCTGTTTATGGGGACATTTCACCGGGAAAAATGAATGCTGCTCTTTTGCAGGCATCTGACATGTATTCTCCCCAACTTAATGAATTTGAAGGAATTGTTCCAACTTTTATTCCTGTTGGAATTGACCAGGATCCCCACATAAGAATTGCAAGGGACATGGCGAGCAGAATTAAGGAACATAAATTTATTCCAATTGCATCAACATATCACATATTTATGCCTGGATTGAGCGGCGGGAAAATGTCATCAAGCGAAGCGAATTCATTTATCGCGATGACAGATTCTCCAAAAGAAGTCGAACAGAAAATCAAAAAATATGCATTTTCAGGGGGCAAAGATACAATTGAAGAACATCGCAAGAAAGGAGGAAATCCTGACATTGATGTTTCTTTCCAGTACCTGAAAATGTTCTTTGAACCAGATGATAAGAAATTGGGGCAGATTGAGAAAGATTACAGAAGCGGAAAAATGCTTACGAGCGAGCTTAAGGAATACCTTATCAAGAAAATAAATGCATTCTTAAGCGAGCATCAGAAAAAAAGGGAAAAAGCTAAAAAAGAGATAGACAAGTTTATTTACAAATAAGAATAAGATTATCCTTCATCAATTTCTCTAATTAAATTTAGCAAATAACTTGAAGCTTTCCCATCACAACTTAAATCTATACTATATATTGTATTTATTTTTTCAATCGGTTTATCAAATTTAGTTTCATCATATTCACTCTCAACGGATTGAGAACCTGTCAATCTTTCTAAATAAGCTTCTTGTTTATACTCGGTACAATAATGATAACAAATATCTCTCCCAGTATGCATTTTTATATTCTCTTTACTTTCTAAAAATTTAAGTAATCTAACCAGTCCATCGGTATTTGTTTTTATCTCTAGTTTCATTTTCTTTGTTCTCCATATTGTTTTATTACTATTTTTTGTAATGCTATATTAATAAAATGTTTTGTTGTAATTTTTATCAAAATAACAAGATTTAAATATAATATGTATTTATGTTAAAATATGTATAAATTAAACTTAAAAGATAAGAAAATATTATACGAATTAGACTTGAATGCAAGGCAAAGCAATTCTGAAATAGGAAAGAAAGTCGGATTGAGCAAGGAAGTCGTGAAATATAGAATTGATAATTTAATCAAAGAAGGAATAATAATAAAATTTCAGACAGTAATAAATTATTTCAAGCTTGGAATTACAAAACATAAATTATATCTGCAATTAAAGGATGTTAATAAAGAAAAATTAGAAGAAATTGGAAATTATTTGAAAAATCATAAAAAAACAGAGTGGGTTGCGATTTGCACAGGCAAATGGGATTTAATTGTAAGCTTTTTGGTAAATAATATCAATGAATTAGATGAGGAAATTTTAGATTTAATGAATAAATATCATAATTATATCAAAGACAAGGCAGTTACAACAACTTTGCATATAATACGCCACCTAAGAGAGTATTTAAAGGAAAATCAGAAAATATCGTCGAAAAGTTTGGTTTATCACACAACAAAAGACAAAAAAGAAAAAATAGACGAAAAAGATTTGGAATTATTAAGACTAATAGTAAATAATGCAAGAATGCCCGTGACAGAACTGGCTTATAAATTAAAATTAACTCCAAGAATTGTTGAATATAAATTAAGGCAACTTGAAAAAAAGGAAATAATTTTGGATTATAAATGCCATTTGGAGCCAAGATTAATGGGAAACATCTTTTGCAAGGTTATTTTTTATGTTTCAAATATAACTAAACCAAAATTAAATGAATTCATAAATTATTGTTCTGGCATAAAAGAATCTGTCTGGCCTCAGAAAGTCATTGGAAATTGGGATTTTGAACTTGACCTTGAAATAGAAAATTATGAAAAATTTCAGGAAAAAATTTTGGATATAAAGAGCAGATTTTCAGATATAATATCAAATCACGAATTTTGCATAATTTCAAAGGAATTTAAGCTTGATTTGTTTCCAAATGCCTATCCAAAAGTTTGATTAATTTTTTAAACTCGTTTTCCTTATGTAACCTATGAAAATACTTACATTGCATGTTGATTACATAAACTTCAAACCGCTGAAAAAAGCGCTTAAGGGAATTGAAGAACTTAGCGAAAAAGAAAAGAAAGGCGGGCGTTCAGAGGAAGCGCTTGTTGTTCTGACAGCAATTGAAAAAATTGATGACAATATAAAAGAAGTTGTGACAAAGCTTGTTGAAGCAATTAAAGATGTGGCTTCACAGGTGAAAACAAAGAACATTGTTCTTTATCCATATGCCCATCTTTCATCAAATCTTGCTGCTCCTGAAATTGCATCAAAGATTTTGGATAATGCTGAAAAAGAACTTAGCAAGGAAAGGGGATTCAAAGTTACAAAAGCTCCCTTTGGATATTATAAGGAATTTGAAATGAAAGTTAAGGGACATCCTCTTAGCGAACTTAGCAGAGAAATAAAATCAGATACAGGAAATGAAAAAGCAGAGGAAAAATATGACCACAAACAAATTCTTCATGAAATATCCAAATTAAAGCTGGACACATCAAAACTGAAAGAAAATGACCACAGAATAATAGGAAAAGAGATGGATTTGTTCAGTTTTTCAGAGGTTGCTCCTGGAATGATTTTTTGGCATAATAATGGGTTAATAATAAAAAACAGGCTTATTGATTTCTGGAGAGAGGTTCATAGAAAATCAGGATATTCTGAGATATCAACTCCGCAAATGATGGATTCAAAGTTATGGAAAGTCTCTGGACATTGGGACAAATATAAGGATAATAATTTTGTTTCAGAATATGAAAAGCGTCCTTTCCTTCTGAAACCGATGAATTGTCCTGGTGGAATGCTTGTTTATCGAAACAAACCAAGAAGCTATGCTGATTTGCCAATGAGAATTGCAGAAATGGGAATTGTGCATAGAGTTGAACTTTCAGGAGTTTTGGCAGGATTGTTCAGAGCTATTCAATTTACACAGGATGATGCTCATCTTTTCTGCTCTGATGAAAAACAAACAAAAGAAGAGATAAAGAAAGTTGTTGAGATGATAAATATGTTTTATGATAAATTTAATCTGACTTTTGATCATGTTGAACTTTCCACACGTCCTGAAAAAAGAATAGGTTCTGATTCAATGTGGGACAAGGCAGAAAAAATACTTGAAGATGTTCTGAAAGATATTGGAGTTAAATACAAACTTAACAAAGGAGAAGGAGCGTTTTACGGGCCAAAGATTGATTTCCATGTGAAGGATTCTCTTGAAAGAACATGGCAGGTTTCAACAATTCAGCTTGATTTTTCAATGCCTGAAAGATTTGAACTTGAATACACTGACAAAGACAACAAGAAAAAGCGTCCAATCATGCTACATCGAGTTATTTACGGAAGTCTTGAGAGATTTATCGGCATAATCTTGGAACATACAAATGGCAGACTTCCTGTCTGGCTTGCTCCAATACAGATTAGAATTATGAGTTTTACAGACAGAAATGTGGAATATGCGAAACATCTTGCTAGAAAACTTGGAAATGAATTTCCTGAACTGAGATTTGATACTGATTTTAGAAACACAACAGTGCAGTCAAAAGTAAAAGAAGCTGAAATTTTGAGGGTTCCTTATATAATTGTTGTTGGAGACAAAGAAGAAAAAGAAAAAACAATTGCAGTGAGAATAAAAGGAGACAAAAATATTCTAAGCATGGAAATTGACGAATTTGTGAAGAAATTAAGGGATGAAATAAGAAGCAGGAGATAGAAGAAAAGAAGCTCGTTAATAAAGGAAAAATTTCACAAGTTCTGTTAAATATTCCTTAGTTATAATAATTATTTCTTTTATGAGAATATATTTAAAGTTGCTTCCTCATCATCTTTTCATGAACTTCCAGTTTTATATTGAGAAGCTGAAAAGCTCGGCAAATTTCAAGAAATTCTCCAAAGACAAAGAAAACAAAGGGGCTTTTTTATGTTCGTGCTTTTTTGTGATTGACAGAGAAGATATTTCGTCCAAGCGTGGCCAAAGTAAAGAAAATGGGGCGGGAAACAAACAGCACTTTGATTTTTATGTTCCTTCATCAAAAAAAGCATTCAGCTTTGTTCTTGAGAATAATGCAGAGATAGTGGAAATTGAGAGAAAAACAGATGAAGAACCTTCGCGTGTTTCAATTGAGCAGGATTTTGATTTTAATGATATAGAAGAAGCAATAGAAAAGAGAATGAGAGATGAAGGAATAGACAAGAAAATACAGAAAATGCTTTTTTCTTTTCAGAATCTTGAAGGAAAAGATGTTTTTGTAACAACTGTTTTCATTGCTTCATTAGGATTGGTCAACCTGATTCTTGATGCCAAAACTCTGCAAATAAGCAACTTCAAAAAAAGAAATCTGCTTGACATGATGAACATATTCAAAAAAGACAAATAATTCTTATTTTATTTCCAATATTTTATCAGAGTTTTTCCTCTTTTAAATTCATGTCCGAAAAATCTGCCGGCATTGTAATAAACATTCTTCAAAAGCATCCTTAATTCATTTTCTTCAAATTTTCTCATGTTCATTCCGATTGCTCCGCATGTTTCAAGAATTCCGAACTTTGCTCCTGCTCTTTTTGCTCTTTTTGCATAATCACAATCCTCTCCAAATTCAAGAGTTTCATCAAAACCACTAATTAATTTATGGACCCATCCTCTTGCAAATATGCAATCTGCCATCAAAGGTTTCATGCTCTTTTGTGCTTTAAGCATGGATTTATTTTCAAAGAAATCAATATATAGTGAATATCTCAATGCTTTAAAACTATTTCCATAAAATATTGGATAATGTAATGTTCCTGCTATATCCAAATCTCTTTCATGAAATTCTTTAAGTGCTGGTTTCAGAAAATTACTGGGAAAAGGAGAATCAGCATCTTTAAAAATTAAAATATCCCCTGCACTGCATTCTGCTCCGTTGTTTCTTGCTTTTGCAGGCAAACCTCCGCCAACCACTTTGCATTCATAAATTAGAGATATTTCCCGCGTTCTGTCAATAGAGCTTGCATCTGCAACAATAACTTCAAGTTCATTGTTTCCTAAACCCTGATTTTTTATTGATTTAAGCAATTCAGGAAGATTTTTTTCCTCATTTAAAGAAGGTATTATTATGCTTGTGAGCATGAAATTCAGAAGAAATGCATTTTAAAAAGATTATTGTGATAAAGAAAGCGCTCAGAGCGAACTGCGATGAAACGTAGGTTTATTTGAGGATGTAATCCAAAAAACTGAAGTTACTCTTTTATAATTAATACAAAACATAAAATTTAAAAACTGCAATTTAATTACAAATATATGAAAAAATATATGAAAAACTTATTAAAATCTTTTTTTGCAGGAGCAATGATATTTTGCACTTCTAATATCACACAATCGCAAGTTATTTATGCCCCTCCTGTACAAAAGAAACCGAATCGTGAAAAAATAATATTCAAAGATCATAATAGAGATGGCATAGAAGACTTATTGTACGCCCAATTTCGAGAAAAGGGGTTTTTTTCTTCTTCTGAATATTATTTAATGATTGCAGAAGGAGATAAAAATGGAAAGTTTAATCCTCCTAAAGAGCTATTTTCCTTTGGAAAATTTAGACCGACTTCCATAAGCATTAGAGATTGCAATAAAGACGGTATAGAAGATTTATTATATGTTCAATTTAAAGAGGGTGGCTTTTTAGGAATTTCATCTTCTAACGGATATTATTTAATGATTGCAGAAGGAGATAAAAATGGAAATTTTAATCCTCCTAAGGAATTATTCTTTTTTGGAAAACAAGAACCATTTTAATAAATTTTTTATTTGAGTAAATTTTTTTATTTATAAATTTCGTGATTTCGTTAAACAGCTTTTTAACGAAGCGCCCAAACCTCTCTTCGAACTGTGGGAAAACCAAGGTTTTCCTGACACTACCTTTCCTTTAGAACTTAAACCTGTTTCTCCGAAACTCGGTCGTGAAACTTTCAGTTTCAAAACGCCCCGACCGAGATTCGAACTCGGGTCGCGGCCGAACTTCATGACAACTTGCGTTGTCGCTTGATTCGGAACTCTGTTCCTCAGCAAACGTTAGCTTAACGCCGCCATTTGAAAGGGCCGTATTCTTGGCCTCTGAACTATCGGGGCATAAACACCTTTGCGCGGTTTTTATGAATCCAGCAAACCCCAAAAGGCATTTTTAATTTTCACTAGGAAGCTTTCACTTGGAAACCTTTTCACTAGGAAATCCTGTTTATTTAAGCTACCTGCACTTTTTAAAGATAACTGAAACTTGAAACTAAGAAGAATTCCTTGGCTTTTGAGGCATGATAATCCATGCTATCAGATAAGCAAAAAAGCCAGCTCCCCATACCAATGCTCCTATTACCCATATGAGTCTTATCAGAACAGGGTCTACTTCCAGGTATTCAGCTATGCATCCGCATACTACTCCAATAACCTTGTTTTTCCTGCTTCTGTATAATCTTTTTATTTCTGGCATTTTACTCCTTGTTTTTCTTAAATGAGTTTCGTAAACTTACTCGTTTCCTTCATTCTTAAGGAAAAATGAGCCTACTCGGATTTGAACCGAGGACCCCTGCCTCACTCAGAATCTATCCAAGTGAAATCAATCCTTGTGGATTAAACTCATATAAGAGCAGTGCTCTAACATGGCTGAGCTATAGGCTCTTTCTCGCCTTATTGTTATTTAAATTATGATTAAGTATATTTAAAAGTTACTTAATTAAAGAGTTGAAATGAATTTGATATATCTCTTATAAAAATTTTATTTTATAAAAAAGCTTGATGAGATTGTTGAAGGAACGCAATAATCTTTTAATTAATATTTTTTGCAGGGAACAAAACCTTGAGCATTTTTCTAAGATTTTCATCAAGAAAACAGATATCTTCTGAAGCAATCTTCTCAACAAACTTTGTCATGGCTCCTCTGCCAAAAAATCCTGTTTCATTTACCTTCTTCATTAGTTTCCTTTGAGTTTCAGAATCCAAATATATCTTAACGGGCCTTTTCATTTTTCCTCTTTTTACGAAAAAGAATAAGTTTTTGGCTTTTATAAATTTTACTTTTGAATTTTTTGAAAAAAAATTTACCGTCGATAAATTTAGTTTTTTCTAGTTTCCCTACTGTAGGAAAACTGTAAGATAACTGATTTTT
>Ga0233420_10000684_pt1 | contig 13798 bp, 15 predicted proteins | sample Watercolumn_Mata_4_FD_183009 | JGI IMG/M metagenome (GOLD analysis project Ga0233420, IMG submission 183009) | Freshwater microbial communities from Lake Matano, South Sulawesi, Indonesia - Watercolumn_Matano_2014_102_MG | ecosystem: Environmental > Aquatic > Freshwater > Lake | place...
TGGCTTTCGCCAAGTTCACTCCCCCCACCGTGGCCAATGGAAAAGTCTATCTAGCCACCTTTTCCAATAAGGTTATGGTGTATGGCCTGCTTCCGGAGGAACGAAAACGGAGCGCATATGTTTCGCTCGAATCCCGGATCGGCCAGAAAACCCTGGAGGTTGTCGGTGCCGGGCGGATGCCGGGCACTCGCCTGCACATCAGTGCCGACCAGGGAAAGGCGCGCCAGCGTTGGGAGCTTACTCAACTGGCGAACGGTGATCAGCTCTTTTCTACCGCTGCCGGCGCTTTAATGCTCGACGATGCCCTGGCTGGAAACCAGGCTGGCGGTGTCCCAGCGCAAGTGTGGAGCAAGCGTTCGGAGCAGGAGGGCGCAGCGCAGACATGGTGGATCGAGCCATCCGCTGACGGCTACGTGAGAATCGTATCCCGCGACGGTAATCGCGCCCTGACTTTGGCCGACGCGACGGGTAGAGAGGGGACGCCGGTTTTGACCATTGCTCAGAACGGAGAGACCACTCAGGATTGGAAGATAGTCAGCCGCAGCGATGCCGGCGTGACGGAATGCGACACCTCCGCCATGCGTTTCGTCAGCGCGCTGCCGCGGAATCGGCTTTTGACGGCGACGCCTAAAAATCGGGTATCGATAGATGACTCGAATGGTTCGCCGGCGCAACACTGGGTACTTAAGGTAAGGTCGGCGGGTGGTTACGAATTTCATTCCGCAGCTAGCGGTTTGTTGTTGACTTCCATAAACGGCACAGCACCTGAGGGCATGCCTGCCCGCTTGACGGCGAGCAATGGCGGCGCCGGTCAAGCGTGGCAGACCCAGTGGATCGAAGACCCTTACCTGACCTTTAGTTCTATAACAACGGAAAGCGGAGCGGGACTCACGGTAAAAATCGGTCCTTCCAGAAATCATATGCCGGTGGTTACCTTACCCGCTAAAGGTATTATTCAGCAGCCATGGCGGATCGAAGACACCAATTCGATCTGGTGTTTGGATTAAGAAACGGTTCTGGTGATGTTGCCATGAAGCTATTGGTTACCAGTGTCAGAAACGAAGCCGCGTGGCTGGTGGAATGGATTGCCTATCACAAGGCTATCGGGTTTGATTATTTTCTGATTTACACCAATGACAATACCGATCGGTCTGCCGAATTGTTCGAGAAGTTGTCGGTATTGGATTATGTCGAAATCTTGGATAATCCTTTGACGCCGGGGGAATCACCCCAGAAAAAGGCATTTTCGAGAGGGATGAAAAGGATCGGGGAAATAGGCCCGGACTGGGTGGCGTGTTTAGATCCAGACGAGTATTTGAATCTCAAGGAAGCTAATTCGCTGCAACAACTCATCGATAGCCTTTCAAGCCCAGACGCAATCGCGATAAACTGGCGCTTTTTTGGTTCATCTGGGCTGCTCGACAAGGGTAATGGGTTTACGACCGAGCGGTTTTTGAAATGTTCTGAATCGAGATTCAAGTGGAATCGGGTATTTAAAACATTATTCAGGTATTCCAATGGTATTAAGGGATTCGGGCCTCATACGCCGTGGTTCAAGAAAGAGCTATTGCCTACAGTCCGCTTTTGCTTTCCCGATGGCCATTCGGTTGGGGAGAAGTATTTGGTGCCGCGCAGCCCACTGCAAGATCCGAAAGCCTATGTCAACTTCTCACAGGCGCAGATCAATCATTACGCGATTAGATCGAGAGCGGAATATATGGCGAAGCAAGCCCGGGGTAACGGGATGGTGGCCAACGATTCGGACAAGGTCCACTTCGCGAACCAATATTTTGATGTTCGTGACCGCAATGAGATTTACGACGATTCTATCCTGCGATTTCTGACGGCTCATAAGAGAGAATATGTTGACCTGGTTCTGTCCCTGGATCTTGCAGGGTTAATCTTCGAAATAGAGCGGGATTTCGCAAGAGGAGTGCAATAACACAGTAAGCGCGGCCTTTGTTCCGCTATTCCACGGTAATAGAGATGGTTATATCCGATAGTAAGCGGTTTGTGTTCTTGCATAACCCTAAGGCAGCCGGTACATCCATACGCCGGGCACTTTTAGCGAAATATGATACCCGTGGCAACTTCTTCTGGGGGCCGATTGAGGGGGGAAGCCTGAAGCGTCGGATCGACAAGGCTCACATGGCGCTCGAAGATGCCAGGGTGATATTTCCTGGCGACTATGTCTTGCTCGACGACTATTTCGTATTCGCGTTCGTTAGGAATCCATACGAGCGTTATGTGTCGTCGTTTGCCGAATACCTGAAGCATCACCGTAAGGATATCAATATCGTGACGCTAGATCCCGCGGAGATCCTGGCGATGATTCACGACTTCACCCGCGCGGAAATACACGAGAGGAGAGTTAGATATAACTATAAGTTCCGTCATTTTATTCCTCAGCATCTAATCATTTATTATGGGCATAAGTGCCGGGCTGACTATATCGCAAGAGTGGATGACATAGAGCGGGAGTTTTCGAATATAATGAATCTATTGGATCTGGATGTCGAAACCAAGGTCGGCGAGGCCAACAAGCAAGCCAGAAAACTTGGAACCTTGCACCATGACCTTTCCGAGGATGTGCGCGATGTGGTGAAGCGGGTTTACGAAAAGGATTTTCTCTACTTCGATTTCGATCCCAGAGAATGACGTGCAACACGCCTCCGCGAAAACCGGTGAAGAACTTTATAAGCAGGAAGCTGGTCCTGCCTGCTATGCAGGTCAAGGATTGGCAGGTGGCGGTGGAGTATTGGGCCTAGCTGAGACAGGTCAAGCCGAATGGAGTTTCCGGATATTATAATCAAGGCAGCCAGGCACTGCTCAAGCTAAGCCGGCTGTTGGGAGTCGATCCGGGGGAATTTTGCCGATGAGTCTCGCGCTTACTTGCAAGGCGTTCAGGCTTTGCTAAACCAAGGCGATTTCAACGCTGCCGGGGCCTTGTTACGAGAGGCTATCGAGCGGTTTTCCCAACTCCCGTCGCTTGCCGGTCGCTTGGAGCAGAACCAAACTCAGCGCAAGGTGCGGGAGATTATGGTGGAGCGGCAAAGGTTTTACGACGAGTTGACGACCGAAGCCAAGGGTACAGTGTCGGAAGGGGCCGGATCGCTGTGACAAAAGCTCATGGCATGGGTAAAGGAGCTCAAGCCGGAGAAGAATATCCACCGAAGCAGGGGCATGGGCGGGATTCACCGAGGCCGAGGGAATTTTTGGGATGGATTAACTCGGCTTTTAGACATAAGTAGGATCGATAACAAAACGATGGCCAGAAGTTGTTTTATTTTGCGCTGCCATGGCTTCGGCTTGGCGGAAAAAAGGGTGCTCGATAGTGCTTCGTCGTATTTTGATCCGAGTGATATATTGATGGTCATGGATGAGCGTAAAGGGCCGGTAGCGGTTGGTGCCGACTATCAGAAGCTAGCGCTGACGAATAACGTTATTAGGGAGTTGAAATTACTAGCTCATCCCAACTGTGGTTGGCTTTGCGGCGATTATCCATATTATATCGCTAGCCGAACCAGACCAGATTACGACTTTTATTGGTTGTGCGAGCCGGACGTCTATTTTTCGTATAGGAATCCTGCGGAGTTCTTTTCCAACTTTGAATCCAACTCGGCGGATTTTGTGGCTCCGTGGCTAACGGAACGGGGCGAGACATGGCCATGGACCAAGCGTGCAAAAATATTATCTCAGAAGGTTTTTGGATGTATATTTCCGCTAACCCGCCTCAGTAATCGTGCGATCGGCCATTTGCTGGCCGAGCGAAGAAAACTCGTGGAGATATTGGGCAAGCTCTCCGATATCAATAACCTATGGCCCAACGATGAATCGTTTGTGAGTACCATTCTGATGAGGGATGGCTTTCATTGCGAGGATTTGGGTAAATCCGTGGAGCTTAGCAAGGATCGATTCTTATTTACTAGACCTATCTTGCTGGATACCCTAACCAAGGGGCCTTGGCTTAATACCGTATTGCATCCGGTGCTGAGCAAGGACCAATATGTCCAGAAGTATCGAAGTCGCAAGATTAGTCGGCCCAAAAAGAAGCAGACGGAGGCGTGGCTGGCCGGTATCATTGACGATTGCCCGCGGGAGCTTCATGAAGATTTACGTATAGCATTGTTGGAAATGTTCATGGGGATGTTGTGGCGTACGCGGGAACGGTCCGAGTGCCAAAAACAGATAAAAAACCTGTTGCAAGCCTTGCGGAAAAGCTTGGTCGATTCTCACGACCGCCCTTAGGTAAACATAGTATCGCCACCAATTGAGCATTTCACCCCCCCTCTCCCTAGTTGTGGCGGCAAGTATTGTTCAACCGGTTCCGAGATTGCGGATCTTCGAATCAATGTGATCCGTTTTTCAATTTCATTTAAGGTATTATCGATGGCTACATCCGAAAATGACGCTATGTCGATGGTTGAGTCCGAAACCAACCGCTTATTAAGCAAGTTATTACAGCAAGTAACTGCGCTGTCTATCCACCAACGGTTCGTTGCCCTAGGTCCTGAAAGGGTTTTCGAATTTTTGTATGCCGACAAGATATTTAGGATGTATCTGCCGTTCGCTACCCAGGATTTGATCCAGCGTTTTATTCTTACCCGGGGACGGTTTTTCGAGCTACCTTATTTGACTACGGTGCAAGCCATGATTCCCCCCAAGGCGGTAGTCGTTGACGCGGGAGCGAATATCGGTAACCACACCCTGTTTTTTTCCGATGTGTATGGCGCCTCGCAGGTCTATTCCTTTGAACCGCTGCGCGAGACCTTCCGTATCCTGGAACGCAACATTGCACTGAACCGCCTGATCAATGTAACCCCGATCAACGCGGTGTTGGGAGAACAGCCGGGCCGCGCTCAACTAGGCAGCTATACGGCGGCGAATACTGGCCAGTCGTCTTTCTTGGGTGGCGACGCGGGCGGTTATGAGATGACCTCCATCGATAGTCTTGGACTTGAACGTTTGGATTTTCTCAAAATGGACGTTGAGGGGGGGCATGTGGCGGCCCTCCGGGGGGCTCGCGAGACCCTCATCCGCTGCCGTCCACTTGTTTGGATCGAGCTAAGGCAAAAGCATGGGGAATTTGCCACGGGATCTGCTGCCCTGAAGTCCATGGGCTATCGGCTTAAACAGTCGTTAGGGCCAAACGACCATTTGTTTGTTTCAGAGTAACGACTTCCGAGTCAAGAAGTTTTCATGCGGGACAGAGAGGTTCCTCCCCTTTTTAGTTCCTGGGCGTTGACCATGTAAGCAAAGCCAAAATCGTGGCGGGCTTTGCAATGAGAGAAATCGGCCGGATGGCGGTTTTTTGAGGTTCCATTCAATACTTATCCTTCACAAATCAAGGCTACTTAATATTATGAAAGATGGTTTTTTTTCGAAATACCCACAGTTTTTTTCGTCTAGCCCGGTTGGTAATTGGCCCTTGCGGCTTAATGCTCGTTACGAAGTGATCATCGAACAGAATCGCCAGGCCCTGCAAGGCGCCAGAGTGTTGGATATCGCCAGTCACGACGGACGTTGGGCCTTTGCCGAGCTGGAAGCCGGTGCTGAGCATGTCACGGGTATCGAGGTGCGCCCGGAACTCCTCGATGCCGCCGAAAAGAATATGAAGGCGCTCGGCATGGGCCGACACCGGTATTGTTTCGAAATCGGGGATGTTTTCGAGCGTTCCGACGTATTTAAGCGGAAGTATGATGTTGTGATGTGTCTGGGCTTTCTTTACCACACGGCCCGGCATGAAGAGCTTTTTGACTTGATTCGGCAAACTCATGCCAAACTGGTTGTCGTCGATACCGGTGTCAGCAAAGTGGCGGGCAATTTTCTTGAAGTGCGGCAGGATGTCGTCGATCACCCTGCCATGGGAGATTCAACTACGGGTGTGGTGGGCGGCAAGATATTGGTGGCCCGTCCGACGAGAGGCGCTGTGCAAATGATGCTGGGCCATTTTGGCTACCAGGTGACCGAGGTTGACTGGGCGAGTTTGATCAAAAAAATGGGCGTCAATATTGCCTTGGGGCGGCCTATTGGGGCCAATAACCCATTGAGGGATTACGGCACTGGTGGGAGGACTACGTTCTATGCGACGCTAAGCGAAGGATAGAAATTTCAATGGGCGCTGCCGCCCATTGAGGACAGATGATGCGCGGGATCCGCCCCGCATGGGGCCGTGTCAACAATCGAGAGCGACAGGAAGCGCTGGCCCGCTGCCGGGGGAAGCCGAGGAAAGGTTGGAACGCGTTATGACGGAAGGGAACTGGCTTCAATGAACCACCACACCGCAGACAAGCAGACACTGATATTTATCAGTCACGCCACCACACAGGACAACGACTTCACAATTTGGTTGGGTGCCCGATTGGCGAGCGCCGGGTATTCTGTCTGGTCGGATGTCTCTAAGCTGATCAGCGGGGAAACGCATTGGGACAATATCGAAGCCGCCATTCGCGAGCATGTGATCAAGGTGGTGTCTGTATGCTCGACCGTATCGGTTACCAAAAAAGGCTTTAGGACCCTAGCAGAAATAACTTGAACAGTGAGCGGTCTGTAACTTGAACAGTGAGCGGTCTGTGCCTACGTTTGGTGCATGGACGCCACCCTGGTGATTGAGGAAAAATTTCGGGCGCTTTCCGGCCGTCTGGACGAAGCAACGCTGCGGTTGTGGGCAGCGGTTGAGGCGCGTGCCATCGGCCATGGGGGCGTCAGTACCGTAGCGAGCGCGGTGGGATTGTCCTGCACGACGATCTCTGCGGGTCTGCGCGAGCCGGCGATGGCGCCCTGCGGTGGCGAGCCAGTCACGGCACGGATGAGCCGTGTTCGGGCCAAGGGTGGTGGGCGCAAGAAGCTGACGGCTAAAGACCCGACACGGTTGCGCGACCTGGATGCGTGGGTCGAGCCAACGACGCGCGGTGACCCGCAGTCGCCCTTGCGCGGGACCTGCAAGAGTACGCCGCGTTTGGCCAAGGAATTGGTGGCCCATATCAGCGAAATGAAGCGGCTCGTCATAAAAGAGATGGTCGGGGAGTAACCCATGGGCTCATTCACTGAATCCAACACCGTCAAAGCCTACCTCTATGGCCCGCTTTCCGGCCCGGCGAAGTCTGTCCCCGCCCATGTCGCCCAGGAATCCCAGGCAACCCACGGCTGCGGCCACAATGGCCCTTCGACTCCGCTCAGGGCGGGCGTCGGCTGGCGCCGTACCGCCAGCGCCGACTTTCCCCGCCAGCATCACAGGATGTGCTGGTCAAGCCATGGGTGCGCGAGGCGCTGATCCGCCTTAACCCGGAGATCGCTAACCTGCCCGATTGGCCCGACGAGCTGCTCACAAGCTGCGCGCCATCGTGTCCAACACCGTCGAAGCTTACGTCTCCGAGCAGCTTTCCAGCCGGGACACTATCATTCAGGAATGCCCCTCAAGGCGGTTCGTCACCGAGGCCAGGGCGATGTAGGTTCTATTCCGCACGGCTTGCAGCAGCGCAAACGAAGCACCGTTCCGGCTGCGGGAGGCCGCGACCAACACATTGGTATCCAGAACGACGCGTGTCGACTCCTGAATATCTCTTTTCGATCGTTCGTGGCGCCCTGGCTGATGGAGGCTCATTCGCGGACGGCTGGATCACTACACCGCCCTGATAACCACCCCGAACGGCGCCAGGGCCATCATGGCCAATTTCAAGTGCTGATAGGCGAACGGCAGGCCGATGATCGTCACGGCCAGGGACAGCGCCAGGGCGATATGGCTCATGAAAATCCAGACGCCCGCGAACACTATCCAGAGAATATTGCCCAGAAACCCCAGGGCATCGGATCCCGCATCGTCGAAATCCTTGCCGAAGGGCGCGAGCGCCAATCCGGCGATCTTGAAGCACTGCAGGCCGAAGGGCAGCCCCACCACGGTGAGGCAGCAAACCAGCCCGGCCAGGCCATATTCCAGCGCTGTGACAAGGCCGCCGCCCAGGATGGCCCACAACAGATTCAGTAAAAAGTTCATGCAGCCCTCCCTGCGGCCGTATTCGGGCAGAAACCTCCAGAAATCCGGAGTCTTCGGCGGAACCCGACGCGCACGCTTGAAATCCCCCTGCCTTCAGGGTGAACCGGCGTGACAGGCACAGGTATCGCTGACCCCGCGCAGCCGATCCGCCGCGCGGCCGCACCCCTCCAGCAGGAGCATGGCGGACAGCATGCCCAGGAGCAGGATACGGAAACGCCCGATGCCGGATGCTCGATCTTCAACCCGTGTCATGAGGAGGCGACCGAACCGCTGTCCGTCATGCCGGGTCAGGGGCGATGGCGTCCCGAGCCGCGAGCTTTCGCGACGCCAGCCACGCGGGCCCGCCATCAGAAATCCTTGTCCAGAATCTCCTGCGTCCGGCGGCACAATTCGCGTCCATAATCGGTCCATAGCCCCTCACCCCAGTAGCGGTAGCAACTCGTTTCCGCGGACAGCAGATGGAACAGCGCCTTGCGGTAGCGCGGGTCCGAGGTCGGGACCCCGGGCTTGATCACCGTGTCGAAGAACTTGGCGCTGGCCTCCTCCATGGGCTTGAGCACGTGGTCGTAACCACGCACCCAGGAGAGATCGTTGGTCCAACTGCCGCCTTCCATGTGGAAGCGCTGGCCGCTCTTGCCGAGTTCGTCGATGACCCGGGCCAGCTTGTCGGGCCCCTCGCCCGGCTTCATCCGCTCCCAGATCATGCGCTGGAACAAGGGCTGGACCACCGGCAAATCGGCCTCGGTGACGCCCATGGCGAAGAGGTGCTCCAGATATTCCGTGGCGTTCATGGCCGGCGACTGGGAGTGGCTAGCCTCGCGCATGGCATCCATGAATTTGCCGGGGAATTCGTTCATCATCACGCCGCCGTTCTCGCCATCGGCGATCTGCGTCACCAACGGCGGAACGGACTTGCCGGCCAGTTCCAGGCGGCCCAGACCCCGCGCCTCGTAACAGGGCTGCATCTGCGCCACCAGCTTGGTGTCGGAGCCCTGGGTCTTGACGATGGCGATGATGCCGGCGGTCTCGCCCCTGGAGTTGGTGCAGACCAGCCGGTGCGGCAGGTGCGGGCGACGCGGATGCCAGCCATCCTCCGGCTGTTCGACGGTATGCTCCTGCACCAGCACCCACCGGTAACCGGCGTCGACCAGGGTCTTGACGAATTCGTAGGCCACGTCGGGGTGGTTGGGCAGGGCCATCTCGGAGGGCGAGAAGCCGCGCACCCGGCTCAGCGCCTCCAGCCCGAAGAGGGCGGCGAAATGATGTTGCCAGGCGCGGACGTGCAGCTTGAAATCCTGCACCGGCGTGGACGGCGCCACGGCATGGCCCCAGGGCGCGCCCAGCCATTCCACGCAATGCCGGTAGGCCGGGTCGCAGGTCACCGGACGCAGGGCGTCGAAGACGTCATGCAGGCCCATCTTGCGCAGGCCATGGAACAGGGTGCCCGAATATTCCAGCATGATGCGCGGCTGCTTGCCCTCGTGCACCAGTTGCGGCACGAACTCGCCGATGCGCTTGTAGCACCAGTGGAAGACCGGCGCGTTGTGGTTGTCGCCGATGCCCTGGTTTTCCATCATATACTGGAGGTTGCTGATGACCTCGGCGGTGCGGAGATCGCCGCCGCCCGCCGGTATCAGCGGCTGATGCATGTGCAGGGCGTTGGCGAAGGCGCTGTGGATGCGGGAAAAGTCGATCCCGCTCGCGCCCAGGTACACGGGGCGGGCCCGCGCCGCGGCGATGGCCTGCTCGACGGCCGCCTCCTGGCCACAGAGATTGGGCAAACCGTCAACATATTCGGAAATCTGAGTCATCGTGCATTGCTCCTGCCGATTGGAATGGACGTTGGTTAGATCCTGGATTCCCGGCACAACACTGCACGCGGGTGGACGGGAGGCGGCCACCGGCGGCGGTACGAGACGGGGATTGCCAGGGACTACGGGTTTGATCGATCCACCCGCCACCTCATCGAGAGTTTGGCCGGCCAGATCGACACCCCGGGAGGAGCCTGCATTTTATGTGAATTCGCGCGGCCCGGCGCGAAACAGGCCGTTACCAGGGCCGCTCGCGGTTTGCGTTGGCGTGTCACACGGTTGATTTTGAGCACTGAGCGGCGTCGAAGGGTTGGTCGAAGGCCCACCCGAGCGCGGCGATGGGCGGGTTCTCGCAGGTTTGCGCCGCATCAGGATAATCCATGGCCCGGAGATCGGTCCGATGCGTGACCGGGGTCGAGATTCAGGTTCACCGCCGGCGGTTGGACGCGGTCTTCGTCAATTCGGTAGAAAGTTGGCATCCATGATATCCGTCCACGCATAAGGACACATTTCCGGAAATGCATCCTCATCCAACCCGGTTTCAGAGGCCGCCATCAACACGGCGTCGCCGTAGGCATCCGCCAGAAACTCATCAATACGGGCTTCAAGACTTGGATTGTCCCGGAGATGCCGACCCAGTTGCCGGCGTTGCTCTTTTATCGTGAGCGCCCAGCTTCGGCCACGGTATGAGGGCTGGTGTTGCCATTTGAGTAAATGCGCCAGCAACACAGCAAGACGGCTAATCAGTTGTCTACGTTCACTCGCGCCCATGTTTTCCAATTCCTCGACGATGGATTCAATATCCAGTGCCGTGAACTGGCGCGCCTTGAGTAGGCTAACCTGACTATGGGTCCAGGCGTGGAAATCACTTTTGTGCAGGTTTGATTTCATGGGTCTACGCCATCAATAGAACAGGACTTACGCAGACACACCATTAATGGTGGTCTACCAATTTTATGAGCACTACATGTTGTGCATGCATGGGTATTTTGCGTAAGTCCTGTAGAAAATTAATATGATCAACACTGCATCTCGTCTCGTGCGGCGCGAAACCAGAGCCCGGCGGGCGCAATAGGCGCTAGCCGTATCGCGCCCATCCTGAGCACCGTCGAAGGGACGCATGGACAGGCCAAGGTTGGGTGCGACTTCCTCACTATCCTCCCGGGGATCAGCCGGGGATTCTCTCCTTTGCGAGGAAAAGAATCGAGATATAAGGCTGGGTTGAGGGACGTGCTTCGACATGCTTAGCACCCAGCGAATCGCCGGGTTTCCGCGATGCTTCAACCCATTAGCCTACGGCCCTAACCCGACAAGCGGCGGGCTACGCGCTCGCCATCCGGGCGTTGACCTGCTCCAGGGCCTCCTCGGAAGCCCGCATCTCGGCGTTGGCGCGAGGCACCCAGGCCTCTCCCCAGTAGAAATGACAACTGGTCTCCGCGCGCAGCAGTCGCCACATGGCCTGCTCCAGCAGTTCCTGGGTTTCGGGATCCTCCACCCCGAGTTCGCCGGCGCGCCAGCGGGCGTCATGCACGGCCTTGCTCAAATCCTTCAGGCGGGCCAGTGCGTCGCGCTGAGTCTCCGAGCCGGTCCACTGGACGAAACCGTGGCCATGATGCCAGCCGGTATTCCAGGCGCCGGTGCCGACCTGGACCTCGCCGTGCGGGCCGTATTGGTCCAGGTAATCGTCGATGAAGGTCGGGTGGACGTCGCCCCCGGCGCGGGCTTGGTCCATCAATGCCTGATACAGGCCCCAGAAATTGGCCTCGGGCCGCGGGTTGCGGAACCAGCCGCCGTTGTCGCCGTCGGTGGCGGTCGTGATCAGTGGCGGGTAATCGCACCACTTGGTGCGCTCCTCCAGTTCGTTCAGGAACCAGCTCAGTTCCATTCCGGATTCCTGGGCGTCGGATAGATCCCGATCCCGCACGACGACGATGATTTCCTCACCGTTGTAACGGGCGATATGCGGGCGGTAGCGCAATTCATGCCAATCCATCGGCGTGACCGGTTCGACATGGTTGCTGTCCACCAGGACATAGCGGTAGCCATGCCGGCGCAGCATGGGGATCAGCTCCATGGCGAAGCCCATCTCCGGCGGCCAGAAGCCCTGGAATTCGCTGCGCCAGAAGAGGTGGCGCGCGATGCCCAGCCAGCGACCGACATGCTCCTCGCGATCCGCCTCGGGTATGAGCGGCAGCACCGGATGATAGAAACCGGTACCGAGAATCCGGAAAATCGACGTGTTCTGGAAATGCCAGAGCAGCGATCCGCAATCGACCACGCCGTACATCCGGCTTTGGAAGTCGGGGTCGGTCAGGGTTTCCAGCAGGGTGCCGGAGAGGGATAGGTGCACGCGTCCGACATCCTCGTAGCCCCATAGCGAACGGGGGATACGGTCCATGGCGTAGAGAATTTCATGGGTTTCCCAGGTATTGAGCGCAAGCAACTCCTGCAGGTTGCCGGCGGGCTGGTGCAGGTTGAGCACCAGGGCATGATGTATCGACTGAGACATGATGATTTCCCCAATCAATTGACTGTTGTTGAAAAGCGGCGGGTCGAGGCCTGTTCGCATCCCTGTGGCATCGTGATCTTCGATCCGCCGGGGGGAGGCGATCATTAACCCCGTCTCGGGAATCATGAATGGGGATTGTAAATGATTCGGCCGCCTCACATCAGGCGTGCCCAATCCTTAACCGCGGAAACATCGACCGTGTTTCCCCGCGTGACGGTAGGGACGGCTATGGTTTAAGCTGCCTGTGAGACGGCTGTTCCCCCATGATTCAAAGCCAGGAGGAAACCATGAAAAGACGAATGCCCGCACTGCTCTGCGTCGCCATGACCGTATTGTTGACGGCCTGCTCGACCCGACACTTGCCGGTCAGGAGTGATTACGCCCATGACTACGATTTCGGCAAATTGAATACCTGGGATTGGGCGACCAAGAGCGGCGATCTGGAAACCGACGCCGCCGCGAAGACGGCCGAGCGCATCCAGCTCGACACTCTGGTCAAGGGACATATCGCGCGGGAATTGCGGCAACGCGGGTTTGCTTACGGCGGTGGCCGACCCAGCTTTCTGGTGGCCTGGTCCTTCGGCGAGTGGGCGCTGGATCGCAAGACAAGCCCGAATGGCGGCTATGGCGCGGTGGGACTGATGTATCCCGGCCTGCATGGATCAAACATTCCGATCGATTCCGATGGCCGCGCTGAGCCGGCCTCGCTGGACCCCTACTCTTCGAAATTCGAGGAAGCCAAACTGGAAGTCGCCGTCATGGATGCCGCAACCCGGCGCGTAATCTGGAACGCGACGGTGACGGACGACAGCGATTTCGGCTATTTCAAGGCGAATCAACGCGACCGCATCGGCGCCGCCGTGGACAACCTGATGGAAGGTTTCCCGCCGCTCGCACCCGGCGCGCCGTGAAGCCAAGGGCGGTCGCATCTCCAGCCGGTCCCGCTCATGGGTCTCTCGATTTGCTTCGGGCGCGGGCCGGCCATTCCGGAACATCCCGGAATTCACGGGAGACCCTGGCGGTCATCGGTACCGCGTCAACAACCCAAACCCGAGGATCCCATCATGGCCGATCGCAAGACCGATACTTTCGCCGACCGCCGCAGGTTCCTGAAGCGTCTCGGCACCCTGGGCGCCGGCGCGGCGCTGGCGCATCCCGCTCTCATGGCCTGGGCCGAGGAGCAGCGCGTCATGCTGCCCTTCGAGAACGGCGCGCGGGAATTGCTCGCTTTTCCGCAGAAGCGCCCCCTGATCGTCCAGACGATGCGTCCGCCACAGCTCGAAACGCCCTTCTCCGTCTTCAACGACGGGCTGATTACCCCGAATGACGCCTTTTTCGTCCGTTATCACTGGAGCGGCATTCCGACCTCGATTGATCCGGCCGACTACCGGATTCGCGTTGGTGGGAAGGTGAACACCCCGCTTAACCTGTCACTGGAGGAGCTCAAGCGCCTGGCAGGGCCGGTGGAGCTGGTCGCCGTCAATC
>Ga0233420_10000687_pt1 | contig 13763 bp, 13 predicted proteins | sample Watercolumn_Mata_4_FD_183009 | JGI IMG/M metagenome (GOLD analysis project Ga0233420, IMG submission 183009) | Freshwater microbial communities from Lake Matano, South Sulawesi, Indonesia - Watercolumn_Matano_2014_102_MG | ecosystem: Environmental > Aquatic > Freshwater > Lake | place...
TACAAATTTAAAATTGAAATTGAGGAATCTATTATGAAAAATATTTTCGTTCCATTCTTGTTGATTGTTGTAATATTCGCTCAATTACTATCTGCTCAAGAAAGAAAATTTACACATGCTGATTCTTTGCGCGGCGGTCTTTCAAAAGAAAGAACATGGTGGGATCTTACTTACTATTACTAAAATATTAAAGTGAATCCTGCCGATTACTCGACAAAAAATTTTAACCCCATTAATTATTTTGATCCCTTCGAAATCCTGACCATACACTGCACTAAAAATCATAAGTAGAATTAAACTGCCTAATGATAAATATTTTTTCATGTATCTTTTCCTCTGTTGACATAATTATACTTTCTAGGTATTACCAACTATAATTTTCTTAAAATCTATAAAAATAGATCGCTAGCTATCTGAATAATCTTTGTCATTCTCATTCTTTTTTTCACCTCTTTAATTTCAATAATTTATTTCTAACCACTCTTTTGTTTTCTCCATATCCGTAAATATCTGTACCCTTAATCCCCGATTTCTTGTCGCTGTTTCCCAAAATTTCATTTTATCATAATCTATTTTCTTAACCAAAACAGCAATCTTTCCAAAATCCTTATAAAATTCATTTTGGATATAATAATTTGAAAGTTTAAACTCATCAAGAACATCTACAAACGATTCTTTCTCAGTATCATCTGATAAAACATTTTTCAAATTATATTTTCTGATAAGCTCTCTGGTTATTTCAGCTTCTTCAATACAACTTTCGTATGACTCTGGCTCTGTAAATTTTATGTAAAGATAGTTTTTCTCAACTTTGAATTTGTATTTTGTTTCATCCATTACTATTTTTATTAAAATATTATCCGTTAATGTTCGATTTAATATTTTTATTCCCGGATTTACTTACTCTAAATCTCTTCCCGTCATGAGTGACTACTACTTTTTCAGTTGAAGAAAGAGTTTCGATTTTCTTTATCTTGTCAACATTTAGAATATTGCTTCTGTTTACTCTAACAAACTTTGCCGGGTCTAAAGATTTCTCAAAATTTTTTATTGTTTCCCTTATTAAATATTTTTTCTCGTGTGTATAAATCATAACATAATAATCATTTGCTTCAATCCATTCTATATCTGACACTTTGACAAAAATTGTTTCATTTTTCTGCTTAATCGGAATTTTAATTTTATACTTCACAGTGTCAATTGACAAACTTAAAAGATCTTCTATACTATCTAGCATATGGGGATTAAAAATTGATAAAATTCTTTTTTGTAGTTCATATGATTTTGTTTTTCTAAAATATTCTTTGGCTCTTTCAAGAGTATTATAAAATTTTTCATCACTAAATGGTTTTAATAAATAATCAAGTGCGTTTACTTCAAATGCTTTTAATGCATATACATCGTATGCCGTTACAAATACTACAACCGGCATATGCTCGGGATCGATCTCTTGTAACACTTGAAATCCATTTATCTCCGGCATTTGAATATCTAAAAAAATTATATCTGGTTTTGAATTGTTAATAACTTGTATAGCTTCTGATCCAAGTTTACAGATAGATACAACTTCTATCGATGAATCCTTTTTAAGAAGAATATTAATCCCATCGCGGGCTGCTTTTTCATCATCAACAATAATAACCTTTATTATCGATTCGCTTGTTAAATCTGTATTCATTTTGAAATTTTAGGAATAGCTATTATTACCTTTGTAAATTCATCTGCTTTACTTTCTATGATTAAGCTTCCTTCTTCACCAAACATTTTTTCAATTCTCTCTTTTGTTATTTTAATTCCATGACCGTCATTATCAAAAAATTCATTCATGTCGCTGCAGCCCTTTCCATTATCCTCAATACAAATTATTAACTTATTATCTTTTTCATAAGCCGATATAATCAATAAGGCATTGTTTAATTTGTCTTTTAATCCATGTTTAATTGCATTTTCGATAATCGGCTGGGTAATTAAATCCGGGAGCAGAAAATTTTTTACTTCTTCAGAAACATTTATTTGATAATTAATTCTTCCTTCAAACCTTATTTTCTCTATCCGCAAGTATTTTTCTGATAGCTCTATTTCATCTTTAACTTCAATCAATTTAGATTCTTTATGTTGTAGAACGTGCCTCAATAGATCACTCAATAAAGAAATGATTAGAATCGCATCTTCATTCTTTTTAAGTCTTATTAGCATAGCAATATTATTTAATGTATTAAATAAAAAATGGGGATGAAGCTGCATCTTTAATGATGAAAGATTTGCTTCTACAAGTAATTTTTCAAGTCGCAGCCGGGCAGATTCTTTTTCCTTAAATTTATCATAATAGTTTAGCGCAAAACCTAATACTACTACACCCATATAAAATATATATTGATAGAAAAACCAGTTGTTGACTAAATCAATTAATATAGAAGAAAATGTTTTACTATCATTCGGTTTATTAAGCATGACAGAAAAAAATGCAAACACCAACATTTGAAATGAAGAAATTAGAAATGCTACTACAAAGTGAATAATGATTACTTTTGGCGCATCATGGATTTTGTTCACCGGATATTTTCTTACTAACCATAAAATTACCGGTGTATATACTCCCCACAAAATAAAAGTCGGCACTTGATCGATCAAAACACCAAGAAATGAACATGCATATCCGGTACTGTGAATATAAAGATAAGTCTGGGCCGCTAAAAATACTGCAACTAAAAACCAGAATAAGAATATCAATACAATGTTTGATTTCTTTTTGTTTAACATAACTTTCTGATTCTTAATAATAAATTACTGTTCTATTATACCGAACAAAATATTAAAAAACTTATTGTTTACTGCATAATAAGTTCATTTCACTGCAAAATCATCTCTTTTATGAAACATACTTTTTTTATTTGAGTCCTAATTACTGTTCAATAAATCATAATAGCGAAAATGTTAATAATGAGAGATATCAATGAACAATAAAATAATCTTAACTGCTTTTTTTTGTACTTCATTACTTTCCGCCAACCTCTTTCCAAATCAACAAACCGACAAATTAACACCTGTTCGTTTGAAGGAAACTCTAGTAATAGATGGAAAATTAGACGAACAAATTTGGAAAGAGGTTTCTCCTATTAGTAGTTTTGTTACATACATGCCTGATTATGGAAAGAAACCCTCTCAAGAAACGGAAGTACTAACTTCTTATGATAGTGAGAATATTTATTTTGCATTTAGATGTTTCGATTCGCAGCCAGACAAAATTAAAAGTTCTATAACCAACCGGGATAATATTTACTCTGATGATTTTGTATGTATCAATATTGATTCCTATAATGACCAGCAAACGAGTACAAATTTTTATGTAAATCCCCATGGAATTCAAGCCGACTCAAAGTTAACCGGAGGTCAAGAAAATTTTGCATTTGATGCAGTCTGGTATAGTGCCGCGCAAATAAATTCTAACGGTTACATTGTGGAAGTTCAAATCCCTTTGAAAAGTCTTAGATATTCAAGCGGCAATCCTGTTACTATGAGAATTATATTTGAAAGAAGAATTGCACGCATTACTGAGCAATGTTCCTTTCCGGTAATTAAGCCTGGCAAGAATTTAATAACTCAAATGATTCCTATTGAGTATTACGATATCGAAAAGCAAACTTTATTTGAGCTTCTTCCTGCAATAGTTTATTCGAATAAATACTCAAACGTTTCCGGAAATCTTAATCAATCTCTAAACAAAGGAGAAATTAGTTTAACAACTAAGTATGGTATAACATCAGATTTGATTTTAGATGCAACTTACAATCCGGATTTTAGTCAAGTGGAATCCGATGCCGGTCAAGTAGATATAAATCTAAGATACAGTTTATATTATCCGGAAAAACGCTCCTTCTTTCTTGAAGGAAGTGAAAATTTCAGAATTGCGGGTGTGAGACCTGTACCGCAAGACCCTCTTAGATTTATAGTCAATACAAGAAATATAATCAATCCGATTGCCGGAGTTAAATTAACTGGTAAAATAGGTGAGAAAAATACTCTTGCACTCTTATATGCTGCAGATAAACCTTTAGATCAATCTGGTTCTAATCAAAATTATATTCATAACTCAATTTTAAGATATAAAAGAAGCTTTAATAATGATAGTTATACCGGTGCAATCTTTACTGATAAAGAAATAAGTAATGGATTCAGTAGGGTATTGGGAGTTGATGGTTTTCAGCGCTTAAATGAAACCAGTGCACTGGGTTATTATCTTTTATTCTCTAATAAAAATGATGTCGATCTGCCAGCAAAAGAATCTGGAAATAGTTTTTATGTTCGTTATACAAATCTTTCGCGGGAACTTGATTGGCGGGTTAACATTGGTTCAGTTTCAGAAAATTTTAATGCCGATTTAGGCTATTTAACAAGAAGAGGGGTCTTATCGCTAGGTGGAGTGTTAATTCCAAAATTTTATCCCGCATCCAGTTTCGTTAGACAAATTCAAATAGCGTTTGGAACTGATAACAAATATGAATATTCCTCTAACTTGTGGGAAACACAAAATGAATTTACAATTCTTGCTGAAGTGTGGGGCGCATCAACACTTTTAGCAAGTTATGTATATGCAACCGAAATATTTAACAAAACAAAGTTTGATCGAAGCTGGTTCTGGTTTACTGTAGCAAGTCAAGTTAATAAGCAAGTTTATTTCGATATCACTTATTCTCCAACAAATGCAATATATTATTCGAACAATCCTTATCAAGGATTTATCCACCGAATTTCTGTAAACACGAACTGCCAGCCAAGTGATAATATAAATACAGAATTAAATTATACTTACTCAGATTTCTATCGCGTTTCTGATAATCAAAAAATTTATTCGTATCAAATCTTACGAGGAAAATTAACATATCAAATAAATCAACATCTATTTATTAGAGGTATTGCTGAATATAATGATTATAGAAAAGAACTAACGACAGACTTTCTCGCATCATTTACTTACATACCGGGAACCGTAATTTACTTGGGATACGGATCCTTATACAAAAAGAATGAATGGAATAATAATCAGTTCATAGAAAGCAACCATTTTCTAGAAATGAAAAGAGGGTTCTTTTTGAAAATGTCTTACTTGTGGAGAGTATAATTATGAACAAAAAACTATTAGTGTTACTATATTTTTCAATTTTTATCACTTTCAATTTTGCTCAACAATTTGGTGTAGGAAAATATTTTGGTCAAAAAACTCCTGGTGACAAACCTGAAATATTTGCCAAGGAAATAGTCTCAACAAAAGATTTTGAACATGGCACACCGGTATTCAATAAAGACTTAACTGAGTTTTATATTTCTCGTGTAATGGAACATCCTACCAGATTTGTAAACTATCATTTCAGAATGGACAACAACGGGACCTGGAATTTTGACACACTTGACCTCAAGAGCAGATATTTTAACACAGAGCCTTTTTTATCTAAAAATGAAAAAAGAGTTTACTTTTCTTCCTTAAGACCAAATCCAATCATTTCGGATTCAACAAAGAAAATCTGGAAATTGTGGTATATTGAAAAAGAAGGAGAAGCTTGGTCTAAACCTAAAATCCTACCGCCACCATTTGGTTCACAATATCACGAATGTCAATTCTTCGAAGCTCCTGACGGATCATTTTATTTCACTTCCTGGCGCAATGGAGGTCAGCCTGATCTTTTTAGAATAGAAGTAAAAAATGACAATTATATTATTGATACAACTTTCGGTAAAAATTTTAATACAAAATATGATGAAAAAGGTGTTTTTGTCTCTGATGATGGAAATTGCCTACTGTTTCATTCAAACAGACCTGGTGGAAAAGGTAAGAATGATATATACATATCAGTTAAAGACAAAAAAGGTAATTGGGAAAATCCGGTTAACTTAGGAGACGGCGTTAATTCAGAGGCGGAAGAATGGTACCCGAGAGTTTCTCCAGACGGCAAATACTTTTTCTTCTTAAGCAATCGAACGGGGAATTTTGAAGTTTATTGGGTTGATGCAAAATCTATTTTTTCAATAATCAAATCAAAGGTAAACAAATGAAATTATTAGCAAAATCAATTTATGTTTCTATTTTTTTTATAACATTTATTTGTTACGGGCAACAACTGAATGATAATTCTGTTTATAAAGGGAAAATCAAAAAGTTAAATTTTCTTTTCGGCGAATGGGACGGTAACGCAAAAATCCGGTTCTCTCCAACAGAAGAATATCCATTTACAATTCATGAATCAGCTTCATATAAGCTTGATAGCACAGCATTTTATATTGAAGGAATTGCAAAAATTGATATTGGCGGCGAAGAAAGAATTGTTGGACAAGGATTGGGAATAATTACTTATGACTTAAAAGCAAATGAATACAGAATGTGGCATTGTGAAGCAAATGGTGCAACATTCTCAGCTCCCGTAACAATCGAAAATAATAAAATGGATTATTATTCAACTGATTCGAACGGCTTGAAATTGCATGTGAAAATAAATGTCGGTAAAGACGGAGTCTGGACCGAGACCGTAGATAAGTATGAAGAAGGAAAGGGATGGCAGCTTTTTAGAGAATATACTGTTCAACGGATTAAATAATATTTATTCATATACAATAAAGATAAAACATGAAAAATAGCAGTTGGTTAACTTTATTAATTAGTATCTCAATAAATGTTTTATGTCAAGACAGAACAAATGAATTCCCTTTCAAAATAAATCCTTCATTGGTTGCGATTCAAATATCGAATATTGATTCATCAGAGAAATGGTATAAAGATAATTTAGGATTTATCGTTGAAGATAAAAAAGAATTTCCAAACTCCGGGATTAAAGTATCGAGGTTAAAAATTGAAGGATTTGATTTAGAATTGGTTGAGAATGAAAAATCAATTTCACGAAATGAAATTCTGAAAAAATATCCGAAAGGAAGTGAAATACAAGGATTTGTAAAACTAACATTTATAACAAATAATATTGATGAAGCTGATATATACCTAAAAAAGAATGGAGTGAAGTATTTATTTGATTTACAAAAGAGTAATAGACTCAGTAAAGAAAATCATAAGTGGTTAATAATATCTGATCCGGATGGGAATTGGATTCAATTGATTTCTAAATAAAAAAACTGAAAACCCGCATATCAGTTATTTGTTCCTAACAAAATTGAATGATGCTTAGTCAAAGGAGAAAGGAAATGAAAATCCGAAAAAATAAATGCAGCATAAAACAGAAAATCTATTCATTAGTAGTGTTTATATTTTTTTCAACATTAATACTTCAGGGAAGCGAAATTCAAAATCCTACAAAGGTACTATTAGTTGGTACAATTCATAATGGGCATTATCAAAACACACATTACAGTATGGAAAATTTAATCCAAATATTGGAAATGTATAAACCCGATGCTATCTGTGTTGAAATACGCCCCGAAGATTTTAGAAAAGTATTATACCTTCCTGAAATGACAGCAGCTACAATATGGGGTATGAAAAGGAACATAAAAGTTTACCCGATTGACTGGTGGGATTCAAAAAAGAATGCTCGTTTTGAGAGAAATGCGTACATGAAGACTGAAGATTATAAACAGAAGGAAAAAGTTTATAAAGTTAAAGAAAAGGATAATAAAATTATTCAAGACTTTAACAATAAGTATGGAAACTGGGAGAAATATTCTTTGAACGAGGGGTATGAATTTTATAATGGTGAAGATTACAATAATTATTATAGAGAGGTTTATAAAATTTCGATGGATGTTTATGGGGATGGTTTTGTGAATCTCTACTATAAGACAAGAAACAATAAGATGTTATTAAATATTAATAACGTTATTAAAAAACATCAAGGGGAAAAAATAATTGTCTTAACCGGTGCGGAACACAAACATTATTTTGATGAACACTTATTGTTAAATAAAAATATTTCAGTTGTGGATTTTAAATCAATTTTACCATTAAGAGAAACTATTATTGATAGTGAAATTTCGCTTTATTTCAAAGAAAACAAAGCTTGGAGATATTTTAATACTAATACTGCTCAAGGAAGAGATTCTTACTACCTTGCGCAGTTAACACAATATGTTCATGGACCTAATATGGATGCAAAACCTGAGATCATACCGGAAAAAAATATTTCGAAAATGAAAGAGATACTTGAAGAATGGCAAAATAAATATCCCGAATCAATTGGTCTATTGTTTGAGTGGGCGTGGTACAATTTTCTTAAAGGAAATTATTCTGATACCATTGAACAATTAGAAAAAGTATATAAAAACATTTCCAGCTTTTATATAAAACAACTTCACATAAGCGTTTATAATTATCTAGGTAAAAGTTACGATTTAATTGGTAATAGACAAAAAGCTATTGAATGGTATATCAAAGGTGAAAAAGCGTGCAAAAAACTTGGGGTCCCGGATTTTTATAAAGAAATCCTTTTTAAAAACTATAAAGACTTTGCTTACGTTATGCCGGCTCAAAGTGAAACGAAAAAATAAATGATATGATAGGCATGCAAAAAAATTATTTTGTTTTATTTCTTTGGAAGAATTGCATTCGTTCGTTGATTTCTTTTTTATTTCTTGTAACTACTTCTTGTTCAGCAAATGAACAGAAAAATACAAACGAAAAACAACTATTCGATAGTTATAATACTTGGTTAGCTCAGCTTCAAAAAGATAATGACATTAAAGGAATGGCCGTTGCACTTTTTGACAATGAAAAAATTATTTGGAGTTATGAAAATGGCTATTGCGATGACGGCGAAGAAAAGAAAGTTAATTCAGAAACTGTATTTAACATTCAATCAATGTCTAAAACTATCACAACAACAGCAGTTTTAATAGCTGTACAAAAAGGGTTGATTGATCTAGACAAACCTAATACAAATTATTTACCCGGGTTTACTGTTAATAGCTGTTTCGAAAAAAATCCTCAAAATAAAATCACGATGAGAGCTTTATTAAGTTGTACTGCTGGATTTACTCATGAGACCGCAATAGGAAATAATTATGATCCATTCTTTAAATCCTATGAAGAGCATTGTAAAAGCATTAGTGACACCTGGTTAAAATTTCCGGTTGGAACAAAATATTCATATTCTAATTTAGGTTTTGATCTAGCCGCATATATAATTGAAAAAGTAAGCAAATTATCTTATGTGGAATTTTTAGAAAAAGAATTATTTCTGCCACTGGAGATGAACTTCACAACCATTGATTCAATTCGAATAATGAATAATCAGAATCGAGCATTTGGAAATACATTCGGAATTAAATCACAACCAGCAATAATGCCCTTTTTAGGATCCGGTGCTGTTTATACTAACATCACAGATTTAGTAAAGTTCGTTCAATTGCATTTGAATTTAGGAAGAAAAAATAATCAGCAATTCATAAGTAAAGATTTACTCTTAGAAATGTATAAACCCGTCATTGATAATTATAATGATTACGCTTTAGGAATTGCTATAACAAAGGAAGGTGATTCGTATGCATATACTCATTCCGGAAGTGGATTTGGTTTTGGATCTACCATGAAATGGTATCCGGAATATAATATTGGTGTCCTTATTCTAACTAATAATGATTTTAACGATGCTGTTTACAATACCGCATCTAAAATAGCTGCCGAATATATTAAGCAAAATTCTATCGGTAGAGATACAACACACACTAATTTTAATCCATTAGTCTGCTTTGAAAAATTAAGAACTAAAAAAGCAAATATGGAAATAACAAATCATTTTCAATTGAAAGGTGATTCATTGTTTAAATCGGAATGGAATAAATACATAGACACGTACGAATTAAAAGTTGGAGATGGTTTCAAATTTAAGTGGTATGCAAGTCTCGCAAGGTTTTTTGGATTTAAAAAGCAAAAGGTAGAGGTTTTCGAAAAAAATAATTTTCTCTTCCTTAAATATTATGATGGTAGTACTTATCACGAAGAACAAAAGTTAATAGAACATTTCCCCGGTCTGTTCTTTACGCAAGATGGTGAAACATTGGATTTTAGAAAAGTTCCGACAAGATATAGAAATATAGAATTAGTACGCTAAATAATGATCATTAAATTGGAGTTTTTATGAAGAACATGCACTTATCATTTTATTCCTTGCTTCTAATTTTTGTTATTATTTCAAGTTCGTGTAAAGATATTTCTTCTGATCCGCAGGATAATAAAGAAATAAAATTTGCTTTCAATTTTCAAAACGGCACTGATAGTTGGCTGGGTGGTTTTTCAGATTATCCTGTAGGTCTGGAAAACATTTATAAATTGCAATTTGGCCATAGCCGGCTGCCGGAAAATCTCGATCAGACAAAATATTCTTTGATAATCTCCGGAAACAATTACAGCGATGATCTTTTCATGTTTATCAAAAGAAAAATTGTTAATCTCAAGCCAAATGCAAATTACATATTAACATTTAATCTCCAAATTGCTTCTCAATATCCACAGACAGCAATCGGTATTGGTGGCAGTCCTGGTGGTTCTGTTGCTTTAAAAGTTGGCGCTGCAACTCAAGAACCCATATCTATAATTTCAAATGGTTTTAATAGAATGAACATTGACAAAGGTAATCAAGCTGATTCCGGCGTTGACATGAAAACAATCGGCACAATTGGAATTCCAGGTAACAATTTTATTTATACTCTGATAAATAGAAGCAATTCATCAAACCCTTTTTTGTGTCGAAGTAATAATAGTGGTGAAATCTGGGTTATAATTGGAACTGATTCCGGCTATGAAGGGAATACAACGATTTACTTCAGCAATGTTGAATTATTATTTGTTGAAAATTAATAATGTCATTTGGTCGGATAAATAAAATTAATTTTGCCTTGCAGCACCATGAATGAATATTTAAAGTATAAAAATATGTTTACACGATTCGCAATAATAATTTTAATAATTGGAAGCCTGGGTATCTACGATATAAAAAACAGATCATATACTGGTTTTCAAACGGATGAAAATAATAGTGTAACTAAAGTTGATCCAAGCAGTCCGGCAGAAAAAGCTCAATTTCAAATCGGGGATAAAATAAAAAATATCTCCGGAGTTGATGTAAGTAATACTAGCGCACTTTTAAAATTTTCACGACTTAAAGCAGGAGAAATTCGTTCATATAAACTCGAACGTAATAATATTAATTTTAACATTATGCTGGTTGCAGAGAGCTTACCGATTAAAGAAGTTTTGCGTTTAATAATGCTTTCTATTATCGGCTTTACTTTTCTTGGTGTTGGATTATTTTCATTTCTAAATTTTAACAATAAATTCACACTGTTATTTGCACTCGTAAGCTTCAGCGCTGCGGTAGATTTCATTATCCATCCATACATCGAATCTTACTCTATTCGGTTAGCTTATCAAATAATTTTAAATATTATTGCGTTTTGTGGATATGCATTTCTACTGCACTTTACTTTAGAGTTTCCAAAGCAAAAGCAGATGTTAAAGAAAAAATTATCGTTAATTCTAGTTTATGAACCGGTAATGTTACTGAGTGTGATTTTCATTGCAATTGCTGTATTACAGCCAGAAAGAACTCACTGGCTATTTACAACAGCCGCAGTTTTATACAGTTTATTTTTCATCAGTTATTTAGGGGCATCGATAATTGCAATTATTCACAGCTATATGAAAGCTACCCGGGTTGAAAGATCTCAAAGCAGATTAAAGCTCATTCTTTTTGGTTTAATAGCGGGATTAGTTCCGAGTATAATAGCCGGAATCTTTAATTACCTCTTGCCCTCAAACCTCCTCTTTGGTGCCGAATTTTATTTATCAACCGTGATCCTTATTCCTGTTTCATTCGCAATTGCATTTTCAAAAATGAAAAACGGCACCTTGCCAATTACCTAAAATATATTCCGATAATTTCAACCCCAACAAAAGGAAATTCAAAATGAAAAAATTTTTTCTAAATTATTCGATTCGTGCAATCTTCATTTCAATTATACTCGTTTCAAATTTAATAGCAGACGGATTAAACAAAGAAATATTTGTTAACCGAAGACAAAAAATTATGGATGCGGCTAAAGATGGAATAGTGATATTTAAAAATTCTGAACTATCAAGAAGATCGAATGATGTTTATTATTATCCTTATAGAACAAACAGTGACTTTTATTATTTAACCGGTTATGTGGAACCCGAAGCCGCTTTTATTCTTGCACCGCACGAGGAAAAAAAGTTTATAATGTTTGTTACACATCAAAATGCTATAACATCACAGCGATATGGCAATGTTCCCGGAATTGAAGGGGCGATGAAAATTTATGGCGCAGATGCTGCTTATTCAATTTCGGATTTTAATAAAACACTTCAGCTTTATATAAATAAGAGTAAAAAAATTTATTATGATTTGCACGATAAAAAGATAAATGATTTAATTGATCCAATTGCACTCAGCTCATTTGAAACCAAGGAACGTATTGATATAAACCAATTCCTGCATGAGTTTAGAATGATTAAAGATTCAGAAGAAATAAAAGAGATTAGAAAAGCTGTTAATCTAACTTGTGAATCTTTCAAGGAAGTAATAAAATCTGTATCAACGGGCATGTATGAATATGAAATTGAAGCATTGTTTAGTTATTTATTTGAGAAAAATGGCTCGAACGGCAAAGCTTTTGAACCTGTAATTGCATCCGGACCGAATGCAACTATTTATCACTACAGCAAATTAAATAGAAAGATACAAAGCGGTGATATGGTGATGATGGATATGGGGGCAGAGTTTAATAATTATGCATCGGATATAACAAGAGTTATTCCGGCAAATGGAAAATTTAGTGAAGATCAAAAAGCCATTTATGATATTGTGCTTAAGATGGAAGAAACTGTAATTAATAATATGAAACCCGGTGCTGTTTTAGATAATATCTATAAACTGGCAGAAAAAATTGCGATAGATGAATTATTCAAACTTGGTTTAATAACAGATCCGAATACAAAATGGCAGCACTATTTGTATTGGTTTCCATATATCTGTCATTCTATAGGTTTAGATGTTCACGATGTCAGTAATCACAACTACAGCACAACTCCATTACAACCGGGAATGGTCTTTGCTGTTGAACCGTTGATTTATGTCGGGGAAAATTTAATAGGCAGTTTCAAATTAATTGCTAAGCGGTGGTTTTCGGTGCCTGACAAAGAGATTGATTCTTTTCTAAATGAAATCAAACCAAAATTTGAAAGATATAAAAATATCGCTGCCAGAATTGAAGATGATGTATTAATAACGGTTACTGGCAATGAAATCTTATCTTCACAACTTCCCAAAAGTGTTGACGGATTAGAAAAACTCATGTCAAAAAAATAAACTTACTTTATCTTGAAGTGTTATTTATTAATTAATAAAAAAACATAATCTATTAATCGACATGATTAATACAATAGTTTTTGACTTATCAGAAGTTCTAATTCTTGGAATTGTTTGTATAGAATATAAGTTAATCGGAAAAATAAACCTTGAGTGCACCTACTATTGCAAAATTTTTAAGTTGTTTAAATTTAACAAGTTACAGGAACAAAATTATACCTCTTAATCAGTAGGTCGCCGTTTCTCCCAAAGGCATCACTTTGTGAGAATCCGGCCTGCCCGCCTCTGGCGGGCTGGATGTACGAAGAACTCCGAAGACCAGAAATTTTTGGAATTTTTGTTTTTTATAAAATGTAATTTATGTTTATAAAAACAAATTAATATTTTTTGCAAAATATTTTCTTTTATTGAAAGATCAATATTATTCAATCATTAATGCTT
>Ga0233420_10000689_pt1 | contig 13714 bp, 7 predicted proteins | sample Watercolumn_Mata_4_FD_183009 | JGI IMG/M metagenome (GOLD analysis project Ga0233420, IMG submission 183009) | Freshwater microbial communities from Lake Matano, South Sulawesi, Indonesia - Watercolumn_Matano_2014_102_MG | ecosystem: Environmental > Aquatic > Freshwater > Lake | place...
TAAACATATTTGCGGACGACACAAAATATGTCGAAGCAATGAAAAAAAACCTTGTACAGATCGATTCGTGCAGAACCGCAAATGATTTTATTGAAACTGCAAATTCTTTTTTAAGAATTGCAGAAGCCGAAAAAGACAAATGGCTTCCTTATTATTATGTTTCTTTCTGCCGGGTTATTGCTTCATTTACAGATCAAGATAATACTAAGAAAGACGCTTATCTCGATCAGGCTCTTGTGTCTTTGAACAAAGCAGATTCACTCAAACCGAAAGAATCCGAAATTTATACTTTAAGGGGAATGCTCGTTCAAGCAAGATTAGCTGTAGATCCAATGAGCCGTTATATGCAATATAGTGGAGAGATGAATCAAAGTTTTGAAACGGCAATGCAGTTAAATCCAAAAAATCCCCGCCCGGAATATTTATTAGCCGCTACTTTAATGTACACTCCCGTTGAATTTGGCGGAGGAGCAGCAGTTGCCAAACCAATGTTTGAAAGTTCGTTAAAAAAATATAACGAGTTTGTTCCGGAAAATGAATTGATGCCGACATGGGGAAAGGAGGAAGTTGAAAGCACATTAAAGAGAATATCTCAATAACAGAAATACAAAAGCCGTCTCTTATAGCTAGAGACGGCTTTATAAATTTACGTTAGTCATTTATTGCATCGATTAGCAAAAACATAATACTGCTTTCGCAAAGTTATATAGAGGTATTAGAATTAGTTTTCAAAAATAATTTAACTAGTTTTTATTTTGAAAATATGTTATATCCCCACGGCTGAAGTTCAACCTCATAATTACTATTAATAGTATTTCTTTTGCCATTATTAAAAACATCCATATATTTTCCAGCAATTGCATCGGAATTAATTTTTGCTTTTTGAATGTCTTTAGAAAAATTGAATACTGCAAAGATTTTATTTCCATTTTTTTTCCGAATGAAAGCAAAAACATTTTCGTTTCCAGTAGAAAGAGATTTTAATTCGCCGCTGTCTAATCCATTCCATAAAGCGTGATTATTTTTCTTAAGCTGGTTAAGTGTTGAATAAATAGCCCTCATCTTGTTCGTTTTCCAATTAACTGTGTATTTATCAAAAAATCTCAAGCGTTTATTCATTCCGGCTTCTTGACCGGTGTAAATGAGAGGCATGCCTGGAACAAGCTGGCATAAAACTGCAAACGATTCGGCTCCATCTTTCATTCTTTCATATTCAGTTCCATCCCATGAATTTAAGTCGTGATTAGAAGTAAAATTCATTCTATAATAATTTGGTTTGTATTCTATTTTTTCCTTTTCAAAATAATCTATTAAATCAATAGCTTTTTTCTTGCCGGAAGCAAATTGATTTAATAAATCTTTAAGCTGCCAGTTATAGGTCATATCAAAAGCCTGGTGGATAAACGGCTCGTTGGCCTCTGCAAGCATAAAAATATTTTTAATCTTTAAAAGTTTAGGGTATGCATCTTTCCAAAATTCAATTGGTACCATTGCGGCAACATCGCATCGGAAGCCGTCGATATCACACTCCTTTAGCCAATAAGACATTGCGTCAATCATGTAATTCCACAATTTTTTATTACTATAATTTAGTGAAATCACATCTGACCAGTCTTTTACCGGTGGAATAAAGTTACCGCTCGAATCCAATTTGAAAAAATCTTTATGATCTTTTACCCAAACGTTATCCCAAGCAGTATGATTTGCAACCCAATCAATTATCACATGCATTTTCATTTCATGAATTTTATTCACCAAACTTTTAAAATCATCCAAAGTTCCGAATTCCGGATTAACCGCTTTATAATCCCTAACAGAATAATAACTGCCCAATGATCCTTTTCGGTTTAATACTCCAATTGGATTGATGGGCATAAGCCAAAGAATATCAACACCAAGTTTTTTCAATTCAGGCAGATGTTTTTCAAATGCCTTGAACGTTCCCTCGGGTGTGTATTGACGAATATTGACTTCATAAATTGAAGCATTTTTTGCCCACCCCGGATGTTTAACCAATTCATTGTTCTGAGCTAAGAGATTACAAAAACTTAACAACGTAAAAAATAAAAATGCTATTAGGTTCATGATTAATCCTTAACAATAATTATTATATACTCATCATGGTTTATTTCTGAATTTAACCGATGAAAGAGCATATTCAATTTATTTTCGAATCCTAAATTCAATTTTTACCCGCACATAAATATAAAATTAATTTCCTCCGGCAGGTAAATTTGCATACAGATAATTTGTCAGCAAATTGTATAAATGCAAAGTAGTTCCTGCGCTTTCATAAATTCCGTGTGAACGGTTTGGATATGCCATCATTGTAAATTGTTTGTTGTGCTTAACCAATTCGTTAATCACAAGCTCAGCGCCTTGAAAATGAACATTATCATCGCCGGTTCCATGAACAATTAACAAATTGTTTTTAAGATTTTTTGCATGAGTAACAGGAGAGCCTTCATCATAAATTTCCGGATTCTCATTAAGTAATCCCATATATCTTTCTTGATAAATTGTATCATACAATTTTTCATGCCCAACAGCAGCAACAGCCATTCCGGTTTTGTATAGATCGGGATATCTAAACATTGCATTAAGCGTAGCAGAACCGCCCCCGCTCCACCCCCATACACCAATTCGATCAGCATCTATAAAAGAATATTTTTGTTGAAGTGATTTAACTGCCGCCGCTTGATCTGCAGAATTTAAAATTCCAATCTTTTTATAAATGGATTTTCTCCACCCGCGGCCTTTTGGTGCAGGAGTTCCGCGGTTATCAATACTTATTACTATATAACCTTGTTGGGTAAACATTAAATGCCACAAATATTGGCTTCCGCCCCAGCGGTCAACAACTGTTTGTCCGGCTGGTTCAGTATAAACATAAAACAGAACAGGATATTTTTTAGCCGGATCAAAATTATACGGCTTCATCATCCATCCATCAAGAACAACCCCGCTGCCAATATCAACTTTGAAAAATTCTGTTGGTAATCTTTTTAATGCATTAATTTTTTCTTTCAATGTTTTATTCTCAACAACTTTTTTAATGACTGTATGTTCCGGAAGTTTAACAAGATTTGTTGTAGAAGGGTTATCAAATGACGAATAAGAATGCCAAGCATAATTTCCGCCTTCGGATATTTGATAATTGTTTGACCCGTTAAATTCGACCGGTGTAATCCGTTCTGCTTTTCCATTTCCTTTCAATGATACTCTATAAAGATAACGCTGTGCGGCATTATCGGGCGAAGCCATAAAATAAATCCATCCGCTTTTTTCATCTATGCTTTGAACATTAATTACATCATAATTACCGGCAGTCAAGTTATTAATTTTCTCTCCGTCTCTGGAAACCAAATAAATATGCCTCCATCCATCACGTTCACTGACCCATGTAAATTCTTTTCCGTTGTTCACCCAATTTAAATCATCATGAATATCAACCCATGCATCATCTGTTTCGGTTAAAATTGTTTTTACATCGCCGGTTTTTACATCGCCGAGCATAACTTCATTTTTGTTTTGTTTACGGTTTAAATATTGAATTACTATTTCGGCTGAGTTATCTGCCCAATCCATCCGGGCTATGTAATTATTTCTTGGATCTCCTTGAAGATTCATCCAAATTGTTTTTCCGCCTTCAGCATTTACAACGCCAACTTTTGCTGCACTGTTTGTAGTTCCAACTTTAGGATATTGAACCGGAATTATTTTTGAGTAAATAGAATCTGTATTGTTAATTAAATTGAAAACCCCGACACCGGAAGCATCAAGTTGCCAATAAGCAATTGATTTGCTGTCAGGACTCCAACGGAATCCATCCCGAAGATCGAGTTCCTCTTCATACACCCAATCAAACGTTCCATTGATGATTGTTGTCGAACCATCGCGTGTAAGCTGAATTATATTTCCATCAGAAAGATTTTCAACATAAACATTATTTTCTCCCACGTAAGCAACCTTTTTTTCATCCGGAGAAAATTTTGCAAACATAAGAGTGGAGGGTTTTGCATCACCTCCGAGTTTATGTAGTTTATTTGTTTTGAGGTTGAGCACCCAGTAATCCCCTCTTGTGTTTTGCCGCCACACCCTCGCTGTGTTTGTGTAGATCATCAAGTGATTTTTATTTGGCGACCAGATATAATTGCTGATTGCTAATGGTTTGCTTTGTCCTTCAGGTATCAGAAGTTTTGCAGTAACCAAAACTTCCTTCTTTCCGGTTTCTGTTTCATATTTAACAATATCTCTTCCTCCAGTGGTTTCTTTTGATGATTCAAGAGTCGTATAAAATTTTCCGTTGTCTATCCAGCGTGATTGACCGGCAAATTCTCCAATAAAGTAGCTGCTGTTGAAAATTAGATCGACGGTTAGAAGTGATTTATCCTCTGTTTGAGCAGATGTTAATTGTGCGAATAAAAAAATAAAAATGAAAAATATTTTAATCTGTTTCATGATTTCCTCATTTATTTTTTCAAATATACTTCTAGATAGTTTGTCCAAAGTTGTGTCCAGATACTGCAATTCTCTTAATTTGTCAGCCTCGATCTGGATACTTTGTCCAGATGAGTGTCCAGACTATATAAAATTCATTCTATTGGGTTCCAACTCTGGACAGTTTGTCCAAAGTTTTGTCCATAGTATTTAACAATCACCGCTACCTGAATTTGATTGACTTGTGAGCCGTTTAATTACATTTCTTTCGTTTTATTAACTTTTCTCCAGTCTAAGGATGTCTAAAACCGTCTAAGGATGTCTAAAACCGTCTAAGATAATTTCCATTCTCCCTTTTCGAGGGAAATAACACCGTTAAGCCTAAGAGATTGAAGCAGATTTTTGATTTTATCTTTTTTTTGCTTTGGTGTTAGCATATCAGAAAGTTTATCAATTATTAGAATTTCAAAATCCTTCCTTTTTCCTTTTTTGAATTTCTCAAGAAAAGCTATAATCAATTTTTTATAATGCTCGTCATCGAATGCTTTGTGCTTAATATAATAGGCTTTTTCTTCAGTAGAAGTAGCAAGAACCGAAGAAATAAAATAATTTGGTTTTCTTCCTTCAATTAATCCTTCTTTTTTGAGCTCAACTAAAGTTTGTTCAGGAATAGTGTAGTTCTTTTGTAACCGATCAAGGAGTATAACTTTATCAAGAGAGAGATCATTTCTTTGCATTAAAATTTTCGAATAGTTTTCATCAATTACATGCCCGTGAACAGTTAAAATCACTCTGTCTTGATTCGATAGATCATAATCCGGTAATGGGAAAAATCTTCGTCGCTGTTCTAAAAACATAGTATGAATACCGTAGCCCAAAGTATCTATCATATTTAAATTCACCATTGCATTAGCTAACCATGGATTCCGATATTTTGCGGGAGTTTTATCTCCATTCGTATAATCCTCAGGTTTACCTTCGTAAAAATTTCCGCCGTTTGTAAAAATTAGCCTATCAATCTTCTCTGTAATTATTATCCGCTGATGTAAAGAATAATCTTGATGGGCAATACAATTATGCAAAGCTTCCAATATTACACGCGTCTCGTACTTATTTACTTCGGTAGCAAGTAATTCGTGATCAGGAAAAAATTTGTATTTAATGTTTCTTATTCTGTTCAATATTTTTGTGGTAGAAATTAACATTGGAATATGAAAATGTTCATATGCTTTCTCTTCTGTTTCTAACTTCCATGTTAATTGCATTAGTGATGGCAGCAGATAATGTGAGGATTCTTCCTTGCCTAAAAGTAAAATTGCTGCGCGAGTAATTTTTCCGTCAATTGAAATTTTTGCTTTATCCAAAAAACTAATGTCATCCAACTCGTTTATTTGCAAACCAATGGAAGTGTTTTTGTGCTTTTCGAAAAATTTTGTGCGTGCAATCTTGATGGCTGCGGGCTCTAAATCATTTATTGACGCATTATCTATTATTTTTGCAGACCAATCTTCAAGAGTATTATAAATTTGTCTTATATACTGAGGATAATTTTTTATTTCAGTTTTGTTGCTGCCGATCCTAATGTAAGCTCGATTCTTAAAATGTGTGGGTTCACCTGAAGCGGATGGAATTCTGATGATTACAAAATGTCTATTGTCATGATCAAATTCGAATACTTCAAAATTTATTTTAGGTTGCAACAAATTTCTTAACCACAATTCTAAGCTTTGGTTTCCTTGTTTAGCTTTTGAAAAGAAAAAGTTTGTACCTAACCACTGATGACTTTCATTTTGAATCCCCCACGCCAAATAGCCAAATTGTTTATTGGAAATAGTGGCGCCATTAGATAATGCAGAAATATATTCTCCTATTTGCTCGTTGGTTATACTTCCTTTGCCAAGTTTAAATTCGATCCATGCCAATTCTTCTTTTTGAGTAGAAAGTTCCTTTAATAATAATAAAAATTCAACTTTCGTCATTTTATCAATCCTCCATCTTTGCTTCTGCTGGAAATGTTGCTCGTATTGTTGCTTTTAATTCTTCAGCAAATTTTTTAAGTCCGGCTTCATCATTTTTCCATGTTACAGTTAAATGGTGATTTGTATCGAAATGTGATTTTGAGCTTTTGAATTTTTCTTCTTCACAAATGTATATAACCGGCATTCCTAGCCCTTCTGCAAAACCAGCTTCCCAATATGCACCATTGTTATCGTGTGTCAAATCAGCAATTAAAAATTTTGATCTACGAATTTCTACTCTAAGTTTATCATCTATCAAACCGGCTCTTGGTTCTTCATCTAATTTTCGTAAATCAAAACCCGTTTGCTCAACAGCTTTTTTTATTACCTTCTTATAAATACTGTTTAGTGGCTCTTCTCCAAACTTCATTGCCATAAAAGCTAATCGTGAATCCTTATTCGATCGTTGTAATTCGTAATAACGATCCCATCCTTTAAAAGATAAGATGCCGCTAAACGAGCCGCTTTCTGAGTAAGGACTAATATTTGCTTTATCAAAAATCCCTTCATTAATGAGAAATCTGCAAATATAATCTACACCGTTTGCATCATAAGCGGCGATGACAGAAATTAAATCATTAAGCTCAAAATCAATTTCATCATTTGGTTTTGGGAAATTATCTCCAATCCAAAATAATAATTTATTTGCTTGCTCTTTAGGTTTGGGGGAAACAAACGGAATTAAAAGTGGTCGTAATTTCAAAATATCAATTTGAACATAATTTTCTTTATGTTGATTATGTCTAACCCAATAACTTACTGATAAAATCTTGTCCGTTTCTTCGCTCCTTCTAAACATTGTTAGTGCTGAATTTGTAATTTCAAATGAACCGCATCTTTTACATGATATTCTTAACGTATCATGATCAGTTTGTTCAAAAGTATTCGTGATTGAATTACATATTGGGCATAAACTACTGTCTGACATTATTGACTCCTAGCATTATTGTCTTTTGCTCGGTTGTTAAAGTTTGCCAAATAACAGAAAATTCATTTTCAAGTAAATCATCAACACTAATTTCGGTCTGATAGAAAATTCCATTAAGAATTAAGGAAAATTTGTCTATAAAATATTTGTAATCATTTCCAATAAGCTCATCACGTTTCGCTACTGTTAATAAATAAAATACTTTACGCCAAATTATTTCGGCGGTTGACGATTCCATTCGCATAAAACCAAATTCAATTTCGCAAATTGCTTCTAAATCTTTAATAGACAGGAGATGTTGCTGAATAAATTTGTCAACAGAATCCAAACCAGATGGGAAAAAACTATTTACATCATCTGGTTTGTAATAAGTTGTAAAATAATTCATGAATAATTGTGCTAGTAGCTCTTTAGTTTTTTCTTGAATTGCTTTGACATGACTAAGTTCGTCTTTAACGACTTGTTCAACATCAGGTTTTTTATATTGAATAAATCCGCTTGCATGTGCGCAATGATCTCTATTTTTAATGGGAATTTGAAATTGATTGATTCTGTTCATATGGAACCCGAAGCATCTCAAAATTTTGATTGCTTCTTCTTCCTTTACTATAGAAAGATCAAATGGATTTTCATAATTCCCTAATTGATTCAGATGATTCTGAAGATGATTATGAATATTGCCGTGATTCGTTTTATGTGATTGCCAAATAACTTTGAAGATATAACTCATGTATAACATATGAAAAGCAATAAGTGAAAATTGATCTTTATTTAGAGAGGAAGTTTCTTGGCAAGCATCAATTAAATATTTGACATATTCATTATTCTCAGAATCTCGATAATTTAACGGGAGATAATTTCTAATTTCTGATATATACTCTTCCATCTCACTCTCCCCATACGCTGGCTATTTTGTTTTTTATCTTTTGTTCGAAGATTGTGATTAGCTCACTATTTTTATCTACGATTGATAATTCCGTATCAATATTTTTTACAATTTCATCTTGAACTTCTATCGAAGGAACTGGAATTTTAATATTCTCGATTTGTTGTGCACTAATATTCGCTTGCCGAACACCTCCGGCACTATTCCGAAAAATTAAATTCTTGAAATATTCTAGAGAAGAAATGAATAACAGATATTTTTTATTTATCCGATCGGATTTAAAAATGATTTTCCCAACCCGCTGATTAAGAAAATAATTCTGATGTTGATTTATCATACAGACATTTCCATAATCAGTTTTGCCAGTAGTCCCTGTCATAGAAATAATTACATCGCCATAATGAAGCAGAAAGGATGCATACTTTTCTCGAAAATGCTCTGGTAAATAAACTTGATTATTTTGCACATCAAATAAATTATTCTTTACATTGCCTAAGCGAATAAGTTGAATACCATTTTCTACAAAATCTTCGCTTCTAAAAGCATATCCATTTTTAACCTCACAAACTTCACCCAACTCCACCATTTCCCATTCCGGATCAATCTGTATATGTGGTTTGTAGTTTTCTACAACTTGCTGTGCACCATCTATTATTTTTTGGTAGCTCTCTATCTCCGAAACAATTTCTTTCTGCACTTCAAGCGGCGGAACTGGGATTTGTACTTGTTCAAGATTACTTCTGCTTATACGCTCTCGACTTGCACCGGTAAGATATTGCCTTAACTGTTCATAATATTTATCTGATTTAGTGTAGTTAACATATAGCTTAGATAACATTTTATTTTCATTAAATCTTATTATTGAACAATCAACAGCAGTAATAGTTCTGAATCCTAATTTTGGTACTATACATGCACGACCTACCGGATCTGGTAATCGAGAGATTAATACATCTCCCTCAAATACTTCAGTACATTTTAATTTTATAAAAGTATCTTCGCTAATAAATTTTGATTTATCTGCCTTATCTAAATATTCCCCAATGCCGACGTTACCAGTTTGAATTAATCTAATGCCTCCTTCAGATTGATCCTTGCTTTCTATCCAATTTCCATCTTGCATAAATTCCGTTAAATCTTTTAGGGTCATCCAATTATAAATAATACTTTTAACCAAAGAGGTTTTATATCTCTCACCACTCAAATTCCATTCGCCGTTTTCACCAATCTTTTCTTTTGTGGCAACAACAAGCTTTGTAAAATCATCCGCGTTAAAATCTTTTCCACTGTTCACACAATTAACAAATTCTTTTACTGCCCTTGCTATTTCCGGCAATTCACTTTTGTTGTTTGGTCTTCTCTGCGCGCCGAGATCAAAGCCGTCATTTTCAATCTTAGCGAAAAGAATTTTATCTGTCTTTTTATTAAAAGTTTTATCTATCAGCAGAATAGAAGTCTTAACACCACTGTAGGGATTAAACACACCAGCCGGAAGCGAAACAACAGCGTATAAATATTTTTCAACAAGCATTTTTCTTAAAGACTTATATGCTGTGCCCGATTGGAAGATAATTCCTTCAGGTACAATAACCGCGGCTCTTCCGTTTGGAGTTAAATGCTCTGCTATATAATCAACAAACAAAACTTCGCTTCTGCTGCTCTCAATAGAAAATCTTTTATGAGGTTTTATTCCACCCTTTGGAGACATAAACGGAGGATTAGCCAAAATTATATCCGCGTGTTCATTCCATTTCTCATCGCTTGTAAGTGTATCGTATTCCACAATTTTAGGATCAGCAAAACCATGCAGATATAAATTAACAAGAGAAAGCCGAACCATATCGGGAGAGATGTCGTAACCTTTTATGTTTGTTGCAAGCTGCTTTCTCTGGTCGGGTGTAAGTTTATCCCCGTTGTATCTTTCACCGTTGCCATTCCCAAACTGCAAACTTTCTTGTTCTGCTTTATAGTTTTTAGAGTTGGTCTTTACAATATGCTTGTATGATGAAATTAAAAAGCCGGCTGTTCCGCAAGCTGGGTCTAAAATCGTTTCATTCTTTTTAGGATCAACCAAGTGAACCATAAAATCAATTATATGGCGCGGAGTTCTAAACTGCCCTGCATCTCCTTGGCTTCCTAAAACAGAAAGCAAATACTCAAACGCATCACCTAATTTTTCCGAGTGGTCATATTCAAATTCATCAATGGTTTTTAGAAAACTTTTTAATGTTTCCGGATCTCTATAAGGTAGAAATGCGTTTTTAAAAATATCTCTGAATAATTGCGGTATGTTAGCGTTTATGTTCATCTGCTGTATAGCTTCTGCGTAAAGACTAAGAACTTCATGCCCGCCAAGACTTGGAGACATTAATTTCTTCCAACCAAAACGCTCATACTTACCGGAGAAGAACTTTCTTTTACCGCCAAGTTCTTCTGCCTCGGCATCCATATCATCCATAAATTTATAGATGAGTGCAATTGTAATCTGTTCTACTTGAGATTTAGGGTCTGGTACCTTTCCAACAAGAATATCTCTTGCGGTATCAATGCGGCGTTTTGTTTCGTTATCTAACATTGCTTATCACATAAAATTGTTTAGATGTACATAATCTTTAATGTATTCAGGGATAATTTCACGCCATTCTTTAGGAACAGCTTTGTAATCTTTCATATTAAATGCAGGATTAACATTAAGCTGGGTTAAATCTTTGCTTTCTATTATTGTGCGGACTGAGTCGTTAGTGATATATGCTTTGAAAAAATATTTCATCGGGATAATGTCTTTGGGATTATCGGGTTTTTTATCAAGAATAAATTTTGAAAATTCTTCCTCAAGTAATTCATCTTTTGATTTGAATTCAGAAATAATACTATAGGCTTTTTCAACAACTTCTCTGAGAGAAATTCTTCTATCAACACCGGATGCTTTACGAAGTTTTTCTATAGTGAAATAGTATTCCGGCTTGTTCATAATATTCTCATTTAGATAAGTAATCAGACTTTCCCAGTTTCTATTCTTCACATGTTCTTTAATGTATTCATCTGTTCTTAGTATATTCTCAAACTGATCGAAGAACATCCGGTCGATCTTCATTCCTTGAAGACCGATAGATTTCTCTTCCATGACTTTAATAATATCTGGATCAATATTTTCATAACCAGCGTGAGTTGTAGTTTCATCACCACCAACACTGTCCGCGCTTATTTTTCGTATCGAGGGGAGTTCTATTATTTCATCATAATTGAATTTTTCTTCAAAGTACTCATAGTTGGCAAAGAAATCGAACAATTTGAATCTTTCTTTCTCAGAAATCTCTATTTGTTCTTTAATATCATTATCGAATAATTGTTCTGTGAATTTGTGCTTACGTGTACCTCTTCCTTTGATCTGAATGAAATCTGTTGGTGAAAAAATCGGACGCATTAAACAAAGGTTTAATACATCTGTGCAATCGTAACCAGTTGTCATCATGCCAACAGTTACGCAAACTCTTGTCTTGCTTGTTTTATAGGAAGGAATAAAATTTCCGGAACCGCTTAAATTGTTATTAGAATAATTTATTGTGAATTGCTGCGCATCCCTAACTGAGGAAGTGACTTGCAATGCAAAATCTGAATTATACCTACCGGGAAATACTTGATCTGCCATTACATTAAGAAACTGAGTAATTTTTGCTGCATGTTTTTGGCTGACTGTAAAAATAATTGTTTTACCTATTTCATTACTAATTGGATCGTGCAATGCCCCTTTCAGAAAAGTTTCGCAGAAAACTCTGTTTGTGTCTTCGGAGAAGAATTTCTTTTCGAAATCACGTTGATAATATGAGTCTTCACTTTCTTCCCCTTGATCATTAATTACGATTGCAGAATAGCCTTCGTCAGATAATAATTGTGTGGTAACTTCGGTTCTTGCATCAACAACAATTGGATTAATTAAATATCCATCATTAACACCATCTATTAACGAATAGCGAAAAGTGGGCTGACCACTTTCACATCCAAAGGTTCTGTATGTATCAAACAACAATCGCCTTTCCAATTCGCGAGGATCGTTTAAATTGTTTTTTGCTATATCAATTTTTTTGAGATAATCTTTGGGAGTGGCATTTAAACCAAGTTTATATCCAATGAAATATTCAAATACAGCTCTTGCATTTCCTCCTATGGAACGATGTGCTTCATCTGAAATTACTAAATCAAAATCTGTAGGTGAAAACAACTTTTGATATTTGTTATCATAAAGAAATGATTGCACGGTGGAGACAACAATTTCCGATCTTCGCCAATCATCACGATTTTCTTTATAGATGGTTGATTTATAATCATTCTTAAGATAATTGATAAATGCTTTGTTGGCTTGATCTTCAAGTTCTAACCTATCAACAAGGAATAAAACTCTTTTTGCATTTCCAGTTCTTAAAAATAATTTTATTACTGCAGCTGCAACTAACGTTTTTCCTGTACCAGTAGCCATTTCAAATAAGAAACGATTGTTCCCATCTTGTACAGATTTTTGAAGATTATTAACAGCTCTAATCTGATAAGTACGAAGAAATTTTAATTTATTCTGACTAATAAAATCATTTCGAGTGTTTTCATCTTTGAATGATGGATTTTCAAAATAATTAGGCAGTTGTGTAATAGCAACATAATCGTCAAGTATCTTTTCATCAATAAGTATTTGTGGATCTGGCTTATGAGTCTTATAAATCTTTACAGAAGCTGGTTCAGGAAATTTTGTGATTACATAAGGGTTACCATGAGTTAAATCCCAGAAATAATGAAGGTTACCATTTGATAGAATTACGAATCTGCAATTTTGTGCTTTAGTATATTTACGTGCTTGTTCTTTGCCTACAAGTGGATGCAAATCTTCTGATTTTGCTTCAAGAACAATTAAGGGGAATCCTTTTTCGTCAAGCAAAAGAAAATCAATATATCCCCTTTTCGTTTTCTCAAAATTTTCTCCAAAATCATTAAAGTGTGTTTCAGTTAATTTAACATTGTTTTCAAGAATAATATTAGCGGGCCCTAATTCACTATCAAAGAATCTCCAACCGGATTCTTCCAAGAGTTTGTTAATCTTAATTCTTGCTTTAGCTTCTTTATTCATATATACAAATATTAAACAAAGTTTAGCAAAAAATAAGTTTTGCTGTAAAATACTTTTCCCGCTTAACCATTTTGTGACTCAGGCGATATTACCTCTAACTTTTTGCGTTTCACTTTTCACGTTAATTGTACCCCTGGCAGGACTCGAACCTGCGCACATGGCTCCGGAGGCCAACGCTCTAATCCACTGAGCTACAGGGGCAGTTAAATTATGATTTACAATTTACGATTAATGCTTTATTATTTCGCTAAAGGTTTTTAGAAATTTTTCTTAAAGGAACCAAATCTTTATTACGATAATATAAGTGACAAAATTTCATCATTTGACTT
>Ga0233420_10000690_pt1 | contig 13709 bp, 13 predicted proteins | sample Watercolumn_Mata_4_FD_183009 | JGI IMG/M metagenome (GOLD analysis project Ga0233420, IMG submission 183009) | Freshwater microbial communities from Lake Matano, South Sulawesi, Indonesia - Watercolumn_Matano_2014_102_MG | ecosystem: Environmental > Aquatic > Freshwater > Lake | place...
TTCGGAGGAAACAGTTCAGTGTCGTCATGCTTCTCGATCCTCAGGGCACCGTGCTGGTTGCCTCCGACCGGAAACTGCAGGGAAGTGCATTTTCAGGGCTTTATCCGGGCATGAGCCCTGTATCGCAGGAGATTGTTTCCTATGGTCTCACCAAAGGCAGCAGCCTGTTTCTCGTTCCGGTTATGGGCCTGAACGAGAGGATCGGCACGATAGCGTTCGTGTATTCGTTCGGCCAGCTTTCACGGCCCTGAACAAACGGGTTCATTTCTTTTCATTACCTTAACCACTAACCTTGTACGGCCATGCGTAAACTGTTCCCCGTCATGTTTCTCGCCCTGTTCGCCCTTCTTTCTTTGGGCGCCTGCGGCAACCAGCAGAAAGAGGGTGAAAAGCCGGCAGCCGAAAACGGCGGTTCGATCCTGCCGTTCTCGCGTGAATTTGAAGGCGTGCTTACCATGAAAACCACCATCCCCAAGGCTGGAAGCACCGAAATGAAGATGTTCATCGCCAACGAAGGGGTGCGCATGGAGAGCACCTCGAACATCCCGAACATGCCTTCCGGCATGCGGACGGTGGTCATTTCGCCCTCCAAAACCCCGAACCTTTTCTATATCCTGAATGAAACCGGCAAGACCTATACGGTCATCGATACGGAAAAGATGGAAAAAGAGGTTGCAGAAGAAGGGTACGCCGATTTTTACAAGGATGCGAAAATCGAGAATCTCGGCAAGGAGACCGTCAACGGCTACTCATGCACGCACGTTCGGGTGAGCAATGGGCAAAATGTTTCGGACATGTGGGTATCAAAGGATGTGCTTGATTACGCCACTTTTGCAAGGATGCAGAGCACTCGCCAGAAGGACCTTCCTGAATTCGCCAAACGCATGAAAGATGCGGGTTATGACGGTTTTCCGGTCAAGACGGTGCTGTCGCCTTCCAACGTCACCACCGAACTGGTGAAGGTGGAGAAGCAGGGCCTCGATGCATCGCTCTTCGAGGTGCCCGCAGGCTACACGAAAACCGAACTGCCGGCCATGAACTACAATGTTTCACCGAAGCAGAAGGAAAAAATGGAGGCCATGATGAAGGAAATGCAGGAGAAGATGAAGGCCCGTCAGGGTGAGTAAGGTGCGATGCCGCTTTTCAGTCGCATCCTGAGCCAGCTATTCCACAACCATTAACGATGAGATCATGAACCTGTATATCAACGACCTGCCTTGCGAAGCGGCAGCCGGCCAGACCCTCGGCAAGGCTGCCAGACTGAACCACAGTCACGTTGGTTACGTATGCGGAGGCCACGGTATCTGCCAGGCCTGCTATGTAACCGTCCAGGAAGGAGGCGAACGGCTTTCACCGCTCTCGGACATCGAGAAAGCGTTTCTCTCGCCAAGGCAGATTGCTGCAGGCGGAAGGCTTGCCTGCCAAGCGACCATAGCCGGAGACGGAACGATACGGGTGTTTTCACGTCCCGAACAGGCAAAGCGTCTGCTGCTTTCCAATCCCCTGGGTCTTTTTTCCTACGGTGCCGAGATGGGGCGTGATGTTCTTTCACAGATCGTGCCCGGCTTCAGCAATCTTGCAGGCAGGATACAGCGAGGCGAACTTGGAGGTCCTGGTGCGCTGGGTGATGTGCTCGAGTCGGCAGGAGCCGCCTTGCAGCTCATTCTTGCGGAAGCGCCGAAGATGATTCCTTTCAGGGAGCAGCTTACGGACTTGCTTGGCGCACTTCCAGTCCGGGTGCCTTTTCTTGCCCTTCAGCAGTCCGCAGTGAAACCGGAACTGATCTCGCTGAACGTCAGCATCAATGCAGCGGCTCAGGAAACCGATGTCGCATCACTGGAGGGGGTCGTGGAAGCCCATGCGCTGAAGCTCATCAAGGCTGGCGTGAAGAGCTTCGACATGCTCCTTGAAAGAGGGAAGGACAGGGCAGGCCGAAAGTCGCTTTCAGCTTCGAGCGGCCTTGACGAGGCAGTGGTGCTGACACTCGTGAACCGTGCGGATCTGGCCAGGATCAAGGGCATTGGCTCAGCATACTCCGAGCTGCTCGAAGCGGCTGGCGTCGATACCGTTCCCGAACTCGCACAACGCAAGCCTGCTCACCTGCATGCAAAAATCCTCGAGGTCAATACGGCAAAAAAACTTGTTCAGCAGCTTCCTTCCGAGGCCCAGGTCAGGGAATGGGTGGAGCAGGCCAGGGTGCTTGGTCGTGTCGTGACCTACTGAGACCGGCTGAGCATATCATTTTCATCGGGTTTATCAGGGAGACTGCCGCATCGGGCCCGGCAGCCTCCCGTTTTGATTTTCGGTCCGTGTCTTCCTCTGGTTCTCTCGATGGATGTTTCGCTGTTGCTCCAGATCGTTGCAGTGCTGATGATCGTCGTCGGCTTTGCCGGGCTTGTTGTTCCGGCTCTTCCCGGTATCGTGCTGGTTTTTGCGGGCTTTGTTGCCGCAGCATGGGCCGATGATTTCGCCTACGTCGGCTGGGTTCCCCTGACGGTGATTGCCCTGCTCTGCATTGCCGCATACCTGTTCGATGCGCTTGCCGGTGTTGCGGGTGCACGGCGTTTCGGAGCAGGGAGATACGGTCTTTTCGGTGCGGCTGCCGGCGGCATCGCAGGAGTTTTTTTCGGCCTTCCCGGACTTGTTGCAGGTCCGTTTCTCGGAGCAGTCGCCGGTGAGTTGCTTGCACGCAAGGATCTGCGTTCAGCGGGACGAGCCGGTCTGGGAACCTGGCTCGGTCTCCTTGCTGGTTCAGCCGTGAAAATCGCCATGGCTCTGGCAATGGCGGCTGTCTATGTATTTGCCCGTTTTTTGTAAGTTTGCCGGATGATGCATTAACGCAGAAGAAGGCCTAACCCTTAAACAGCACAGCAGCAATGGAAGAAAAAGAGAGGGGAGGAGAACAGCGGGTGGTCGTTACCGATATCCGCATGCCGTTCTGGTCCATGGTCGTGTTCATGATCAAATGGGTATTTGCCAGCATTCCTGCCATGATCGTCCTGTCGATTGTCATGACGGTTCTCATGATGATCGCTGCGGCACTTACCGGTTCCTTCTGGAACATGCAGGGGGTGTTCGAGCGCGGCGGTCCGTCATTCTGAGGAGGTTTTCAGGGGAGTACCATCAAACAGACAGCTTATGAGTCTCACTCTCGGCACCCGGCACGGGTGCGTCATGCAATCGGAAATCCGTACGATGTCCATCGCCTGTGCACGGGTAGGCGGCATAAACCTTTCACAGGGAGTGTGTGATACCCCCTGTCCCTGAAGCGATCGCCGGCAGTGTGGCAGGTGCCGTGGCTGAAGGGATGAATACCTATACGCACTATGCGGGCCTGCCCGAACTGCGTGAGGCCATTGCCTCGAAACAGAAACGATTTGGAGGTCCCGAAGCCGATCCCGACAGCGAAATCATCGTGAGCGCAGGCGCGACGGGGGCCCTGTATTGCACTTTTCAGGCGTTACTGAGTCCCGGGGACGAGGTGATTGTCTTCGAGCCCTATTACGGCTACCATGTCAGCACCCTTGTCGCATCCGAGGCCGTTCCGGTCTATGTGCCGCTTTCCCTTCCTGGCTGGAGCTTTTCGGCCGGCGATCTCGAGAATGCGGTTACCCCGAGAACAAGAGGCATCATCCTGAACACTCCGGCTAATCCTTCCGGCAAGGTGTTCAGCCGCGAAGAGCTTGACGTGATTGCGGATTTTGCCGAATGCTACGATCTTTTTGTTTTTACCGACGAGATCTACGAGCATTTCATCTATGACGGAACCAGTCACTGTTCAATGGCCTCCCTGCCGGGAATGAAAGCCAGGACGGTAACCGTTTCAGGTTTCTCGAAGACCTTCAGCATCACCGGCTGGCGTCTCGGTTATGCAATTTCCGATGCACGATGGGCACAGGCAATCGGTTATTTCAACGATCTTGTCTATGTCTGCGCACCTGCTCCGCTCCAGTCTGGGGTTGCTGAAGGCATGAGCCGCCTCGACGACAGTTACTATCACGATCTTTCGGTACAGTACCAATGCAAACGTGACCGGTTCTGCCAGGCTCTCGAACATGCCGGACTCTCTCCCCATGTACCGCAGGGGGCATATTACGTGCTTGCCGATACCGGTCATCTTCCGGGCCAGACCGCTTCGCAGCGGGCTATGTACATTCTTGAAAAAACAGGAGTTGCCAGTGTCCCGGGCAGTGCTTTTTTCAGTGGTGGCCGGGGAAAGGACCTGGTGCGTTTCTGCTTTGCCAAGGATGACAAGATTCTCGAGGAGGCCTGCCTGCGCCTTGCTCTCCTGCGGCAGTCCCGTTGAGGCTGTTTTTCACTGCTTGCGGGAACACCCCGGAGCTTTTCTTTTGTTATAGTGCAGTGTGGTCCAGGAGACTTTTTTTCAATCCCGTGAAACACAAGGAGCCAAGATGCGGCACGTTGTTCTGTTTTTCGCTGTGATACTGATGGCGGCAGGCCTCGGAGGATGTATCAGGGTCAGTACCCGGATTGCCGTAAAAAAGGACGGTTCAGGAACCGTTACCGAACGTGTGCTGATGAACGCTCCACTGCTGAAGACCATGGCATCCAGTTCGAAAGAGGGGAAAAACGGCTCTCCCGGGTCCATGCCCGAAAGGAAGTCGCTCGAGAAGAACGCTGCAGCGATGGGAGAGGGGGTCGGCCTGAAAGGCGTCCGGGCTTTTTCGGAGGACGGTTTCGAGGGATATGAGGCGGTTTATATGTTCAGGGATATCAGCAAGGTCAGGGTTTCGGGCAGGCCGGATGAAAAAGGTACGGCGGATTCCCTTCGTGCTGCTGGCGCAGCTGCGACGGAAGGTGACCGGATATCATTCAGGTTCATCAAAGGGATGCCTTCGAGACTGGTGATCATGTTGCCCGAGGAGAGGACCCTTATCGATCCTGTGAAAAAAAAGGATGCCCCTGCTCAGCAGCCAAGTCCCGAGCAGGAGAAATTGTCTCTGGCCATTATCAGGGAGATGTTCAAGGGTACCCGCATGACCCTGGATATTGAGGTGGAGGGAACTGTTCTCTCGACTGACGCTTCATGCAGGGATGCCGTCGGCCGTATCGTGCTTGCCGATGTCGATTTCAACCGGCTTCTGGATGCAGGCAATGACAAGGCCATGCTGATGCTGACAGGCAGCGGTTCGACTTCCGGATCGGGAAAGGAGCTGATCAACCGTGTTCCGGGAATTGCGGGAGAGACGAAAAAGCAGGTGAGCGTGGTGTTCCAGTAGGATTTCTGAGGGTTAATCAACGTTCCAGGGGAGGTTTGTCATGAACATTACCGAGAGTGCAGAGGTCCAGTGCCCTTATTGCGGTGCGGCGTTCACGATTGTTGTGGATATGCTTGAGGGGATGCAGGAATTCGTCGAAGACTGTTCAGTCTGCTGCAGGCCTGTTTCCGTTTCGGTTACCGTTGATGACGATGGCATCATCCATGCCGAAGCTCACGGGGAGGATGAATAAAAAAAGCTGAAACCGAAGTTGTAAGCCGAATTCTGTGGATCACCATCCGGGGATAGCGAAACTGCAGTCATTTATCTGATGCGGCTTACCCGGAAGCTCTCCCTGAAAGGGAATTGAACGGGCCGCTCTTTTTCTCCCGAGGAGAAAAGCTTCCCTATTTAGCCTTGCTTCGGGGAGGTTTGCCAGGCATGTCCCGTTGCCGGAACATCCGGTGGTCTCTTACACCGCCGTTTCACCCTTACCCCGGTTTCCCGGGGCGGTCTGCTTTCTGTTGCACTGTCTGTGAAACCGGGTTTTCTCCGGTTTCCCCGGGCTTGAATTATGGAAGCCGGCGGTTTGCACCGCAGCCCTCCTTGTTCTCGACCGGCACCCTGCCCTGTGAAGTTCGGACTTTCCTCTGCATGGCCCGGAGCCATACAGCGACTGCACACTTGCGGTTTCAGCTCTGTAAAGAAACATCGAAGCACGCGAAAAGATTCAGTCAGCGGCTTCTTCGAACAATCTTTCGTGAACAACGATCCTGCCGCAAGATTCGCAAAGGTAGAAGCCTCCCTGAACGATCATCGTGTGGCGGTTGGTGGGGACCCGCGTATTGCAGCCCGAACAGGCATTACGGTTCAGTTTCACGACGGCATTGTGGATGATGCCGCTCCGCAGATGGTCATATTTGTCGAGCAGCCGTTTTGCTTCCTTTTCTATGAGTCCCCGCTGCTCCCTGATGTTGACGTTCAGGGCAGCAACTTCATCGGCAGTTTCGATTACGATGCTTTCAAGCTCCTCCTTTTTTTGCTCGACCTGCCTGCTCAGATCCTCGAGCTGCTGATGCAGCACGTCGTCAGGCATCATCTCCTCGGTAATTTCGTCGTACCGGTTCTCGTCGATCAACTGTCGGCCTTTCTGCTGTATCTCGAGCGTGCGCTGTTCGGTGTGGGCGATGTCCTGAAGCTGTATTTCCGCCTGGGCGATCTCCTTTTCCTCATACTCTATCTGTTTCGAAAGCGCATCGTACTCCTTGTTGTTGCGGGCAAGGGTTTGCTTTTCCTTGAAGGACCTGATCTTTTCCCTGCAATCGTTGATGGTTTCGTTGAGGCGCTGGCGAAGTTTCTGGTGATCGTCTGCAACTTTTTTTCGGGCGTCAATCTGTTTTCTGGTAAATGCAAGGTCCTCCTCGAGGGCAATGATCTCTTCCGGCAGACCTTTCTGAAGGCTGATAATGTTCTCGATCTGGTTGTCAAGGTGCTGAAGCCTGACAAGAAGGTTGATTTTTGTATGATCCACTATTGCCTTTGTTTTGTATTATTAAAACATAAAAAAAGCACCTTCTCCCGAAAGGTGCATACCATTGATTAAGCTCTATGTATGTTGTCCGGCTGAGTTGTTTCCATTCTGTGCTGTTATCGGCCGTGATCTGCATCTTGCGGTGGAAGAATTTTGGTGCCCGAAAGGAGATTCGAACTCCTACACCTTGCGGCGCTCGTCCCTGAAACGAGTGCGTCTACCAGTTCCGCCATTCGGGCTTTGCAGCGTTATAACAAGACTAGAATATAATTAACTCTTTTTTGACCTAATGTCAAAAAACAAAGTTATTTAATCTCCTTGTGCAGCGTGTGGCGCTGCAGGTTTGGGTTGTATTTTTTCAGGAGGAGACGTTCGGTGGTATTCTTCTTGTTTTTGGTCGAGGTGTACCGTGAAACGGGCTTTCCTTCCTTTTTTGCCTCGGTGCACTCGAGCGTGATGATAATTCTGTTTTCTTTTCCTTTTGCCATCAGAACCTCTGGAATAAATAGTGAGTTAAGAGGCATGAATATAAGGCCTCACGGGGGAATTTGCAAGCATCCGGTTTTTTGTTTCTCTTCTTTATGGAGAAACGCTATACTATAGGCCTTTCGTATACGATAACCATATCCATTGCAGCTGTGAGCGAACATACCGTTTTTCACTATATGAACCATGTGCTCTCGTGTGAGGATGTCAGGCTCGATGAGCTTGCCGAAACCTATGGGACGCCGCTCTTCGTTACCTCGAGGCGAAGCCTGCTTGAGAGTTGCAGGGAGTTCGAGGATGCGTTCGCCTCTCTGCCGCACCTGACCTGCTATTCGGTCAAGGCAAATTTCAATCTCAGTGTCATCCGCACCTTTGCCGGAATGGGATACGGGTGCGATGTGAACTCCGCAGGCGAGCTTTTTCGCGCACTCAAGGCAGGGGTAAATGCAGACAGAATCATTTTTGCCGGGGTCGGAAAGAGAGCCGACGAGATAGCCTATGCGCTCGAAAGCGGGGTGCTCATGCTGAAGGCTGAATCCCTCTCCGAGCTTCATGCTATTGATGCCATTGCGAGGGAGAAAGGCGTGGTTGCACCGGTGGCGCTGCGGATCAATCCGAACGTTACTGCCGAAACCCATCCCTATATCACGACCGGTGACAGCAAGGAGAAGTTCGGTATCGACGAGGCGGGCCTCAGTGAAGCTTTCTCGCTTCTCGGCGGTCTCCGGAATGTCCGGCTTGTGTGTCTTGACATGCATATCGGTTCCCAGATTTTCGATCCGGAATACTATGTGGCCGCAACAACCGTCCTGCTTGATATTTTCCGGACGGCAACAGACCTGGGTTACGGTATCGACTATCTCGATATCGGCGGAGGTTTTCCCGTCACCTACGATGCGCGCAAGCCGGCAACCCCTATCGGTCACTTTGCCGAGAAGCTCTTGCCGCTGCTGGAGCCTGCCGGGGTGAAGGTGATTTTCGAGCCCGGACGTTTTCTTGTGGCAAATGCATCTGTTTTGCTGACCAGGCTCCTGTACAGAAAGCGGAACCATACCGGCAAGCAGTTTTTCATCGTCGATGCCGGTCTGACGGAGCTGATCCGTCCGGCGCTGTACCAGTCGCACCATGAAGTGCTGTCCGTGTTTCGTCATGATTCCACCGTAGTGGTTGATGTCGTTGGCCCTATCTGCGAGTCGAGCGATTTTTTCGCCCGGCAGCGCACGCTCGACGATGCCGCCGAAGGGGAGCTTCTGGCCATCATGTCGTCAGGCGCATATGCGGCGGTTATGGGCAGCAACTACAACGGGAGACTGCGTCCTGCGGAGGTGATGGTCGACGGCAGCGAGGTGTCGGTGATACGCAGAAGGGAAACCCTCGAGCAACTTATAGCGAACGAGGTATCCTGAAGAGGACCCGCCGGTTCGATGCGTTCATGCAATCAAGCGGCGAAGCCCTTTTTTCTGTTGTGGAAAAAGGGGGTCCGTTTTATTACCCTTTGTCAAGGGCTTCGAAAATCTTCATGGTTGCATCGGCAAGGTTGAGGGTATAGAAGTGGATGCCCCTGACCTTCTGGTCAATCAGCTCCTGAACCTGGGCGGTAGCCCACTCGATACCTGTTTTTGCCACGTCGCCATCATTTCCGGCTTCGAGCACCTTTTTCAGGAGCGGCGCCGGAATGCGTGCGCCAAGAGCAAGTTCGGACATCCTGATCATGCCTTTTTTCGTGGTGACCGGCATGATGCCCGGAATGATCGGCACCGTGATGCCTGCGATACTGCAGCGTTCAACGTAATCGAAGTAGTCGCGATTGTCGAAAAAAAGCTGGGTGACGATGTAATCCGCGCCGGCATCAACCTTTTCCTTGAGATATTCGATCTCTTTCAGGCGGTTCGGCGTTTCCGGGTGTCCTTCGGGGAATCCTGCAATGCCGATCCCGATTGAGGGAAAGTTCTTCTTGATGAACCGCACCAGATCGATGGCATGAGGAAAGTCCCTGATTGCTTCTGCAAGCGTTGCGATTCCCGAAGGCTTGTCGCCCCTGAGGGCCAGAACGTTGGTGATGCCATGCTCGAGGTAATGCTCGAGTATGGAAGAGGTTTCTGTTTTGTCCGAACAGATGCAGGTAAGATGCGATACCACGGTCAGCCCCGTTTCTTTCTGTATTTTCGTGACGAGATCGTGGGTTCTTGTACGGGTCGAGCCACCGGCTCCGTATGTGACGCTTACATAGGAAGGGTTGAGGTGGTTGAGGTTCGCGATGGTTTTGAAAAGCGTTTCCCACTCTTCATCTTTTTTGGGGGGGAAGAATTCAAAGCTGAAAACAGGCTTACTGGCGGAATTCAGGATCTCTCGGACAAGCATGAAAGCAATGGGCGTTTACGGTTTTTTCAAGAGAAAAAGAGAATATACAAAAACAATGATTTGCTTAAGTTAATTAATTAAGGAGAGCTGATAAGGATAAACGAAACCCTTCCGTTTTTCGATTGCAGCATCTTTTTGCCCCATACCCAGCCCTGCGTCTGCTGCTGTTCCTGATTGCAGGCATTCTTGCCGGAACCTCGGCTTTCCTGCCGCTCGGGTTCTGGCTCTTCACGACGCTTGCGGCTCTCGTGCTGCTTGTCTGCGGCCTTGCTTTCGAGTTCCTGATGCGGAGGGCGGATCGGTTTCCCCTTGCTTTGACGTCGATAGCGTATCTGCTCTTTGTGTTTTCTGCCTTTGCGGCCGGCAGCCATTACCGGTTCAATACCGTACCCGAACGAACGCTTCTGCATTATACCGGCAGGGAAGTGCTGCTTTCCGGCAGGGTTGACGGCAGGCCATCACGTTACGAGAAGGGGATCGTCTGGAGGCTTGCCGTGCGGGAAATGTTTTTTCGCGGACGGACCGTTGCCATTGAAGACAATGCAGGTATTTTCATGCGTCATGGCGCGGGTGAACCCCCAGTGGCGCTCCGCGCCGGCGACATGGTGCACGTGAAAGGCACGCTGCAGCTCATACCCGGCGCAGCTAACCGTGGGGAGTTCGATCCACGCCGCCGTGCGAGGATGCACCGCACCCACGTTCAGCTCTACTGTGCAGGTCCGTGGCATCTTGAACGTACCGGATCAACATCGCTGACCTTTTTCGAGCGGCACGTGGTTTTGCCGGTCTACGATTACATCGTTGCCTCGGTTGACCTGCTTGTTCCCGAAGGTGGAGAGCGCAAGCTGATCAGGGGTGTGCTGCTCGGAGAGCAGGAGGTACTTGACCCGGAGGTGTTCGAGGCGTTCAAGGTTACCGGTACCGCTCATGTGCTTGCCGTATCCGGTCTCAATGTCGGTCTTCTCGCACTTGGCGTCCATATGCTGCTGCAGCGCTTCAAGGTCACCACGGTCGGCCGGTTGTTTGCATTCATGTTCATCGCGTTCGTCCTTTTGGTGTTCAGCTACGTTACGGGCAATTCACCCTCGGTGAAGCGGGCCGCAATCATGTCGATCGTGCTTCTCGGTGGTGAAACCCTCGGCAGGAGAGCCTATGCGGTCAATTCGCTCGCAGTATCGGATATCCTCATCCTGATCTTCGATCCGTCCGACCTTTTCAATCCCGGATTTCTCATGACCAATGCGGCAGTGCTTGCCATTCTTCTGGTCTATCCGTTCCTGTATCCTCAGGAACACCGGGATGAAGGGTTATTGCGTGCGGTGGCAAGGTTTTTTCTCGGCAGCTTTTTCGTGAGTCTTGCCGCCATTATCGGGGTTTCACCCGTCATCGCATATTTTTTCGGCACCTTTTCCGCAGTGAGCCTTGCGGCGAATCTGCCCGTGGTGCTGTTTTCCACGGTGATGATGTATGCCCTCATGCCGATGCTCCTCTTCAACCTCTTTTCCGCGCATCTGGCAGGGCTTTTCGCCATGAGCAGCTGGTTTTTTGCCCGACTCACCCTCGAAGCGGCGCTTTTTTTCAGCAGGATTCCCTTTGCATCCGTAACGCTCAGGCCCGATCTTTTCGAGCTTCTTGCCTACTATGGCATCGTTGCCGCTTCGCTGTGGTTTGCCAGCCGCAGAGCATGGGGACGGCTTGCCATCGCCCTCTTGCTCGGCCTGAATGTTCTGCTCTGGTACGGCATCATGAAGCCTGCCGAACGGGGACGCGGTCTTGTCACCGTCAATCTTGGCAGGAGGCTCTCGCTGCTCTATGCAACAGGCAGCGAAACCATTATCGTCGATGGGGGCAGGAATGCGCGTGATACGGATCGTATCATGCGGCAGATCAGCGAGTACCGTTTTCCACCGCCTGCTGCAGCAGTGCAGTTCTTCTCGAAGGATTCCCTGCTCAGGGAGCTCCCTGTACCGAAACGGATGATGAAGCATGAACGCAGACTGGCGCTTTCCTCGATGGTTCTCGGAAGGCCCATGGAGAAGGTCCTTTCAATCCGTACCCGGGAACGTTCCCTGCTTTACCTTTCTGGGACAAGCCGTTTGCGCGAGGAGCCGGCATGGAAAGCCGATCTGGTGATCCTTGCGGTTTACCGTTTCCGGGAAAAACAGGTTCGTCAGCTTGAACGCTGGCTTGCGTATGTCCGGCCGGAACGCTGCATCCTGCTGGAAGGATCGTTTCTCACCGCAGGGGACCGGGCCGGGCTTCGCCGGTTTGCCGCCCGCCGTCCGAACATCGAGATACGCCGTTCCGACCGGCAGATCGTGATTCCCTGAATTGTGGACGCATGGTTGATGAATTGCGACGCAGGAATGCCGCATCGAGCTTTGTTCCGGGATCTCGGGCTGATCGCTGATGGGTGGGGAGATGGACTATAACTCACTATCCGGCGGTTTGTCCGAGCCACTGTTTTGCCGATTCCGTATCGGTGAAAACCTTGAGGGTCAGGCCGCGGTTAACCGTGACGTTTTCGAAGAATTGTGCATCCTGAATGAATGCGGGATTGCAGACGATCGCAATTTTAGCAACTTTGGGAGCCTGTTCGGAGATATACCTGCCCGCTTCGAAAGTATCCATAGTGTCCAGCCGGTATTCGATGGCGGTTTCATCGCACAGGATGCGTGTGGCGCCGCTCCGCACTGCCGCGTCAATCACTCTTCCTGCATAGGCAAGCACCTCCTCGAGACTGTCGTCTCTGCCTGATGCCTGCACGAAAAGGGTATCGCCCTCGGTGTGTGAGGTGTTGAGAATGCTCATGTGGTCTGTGTTGCCGGTCGATCAAGGAACTGTTTCAGAGGGGGAATGCACATAATTTACGGTGTTTCCCGGAAATCACATAATATCAGGTTCTTCTCCATCAGCCGGTTGCGAAATGCACGGGTTCGGTTTTTTTCGGAAATCTCCCCGCAGAGGGGCTTGATCCCGTTTTTTTTCTGTAACCCTGAAAAAAAGGTACATTTTCAGGGAGATGTTGCTGTGACGGATGGGCTGTGCCCATACGGCAACCCGATTCTGTCCCCCGGTTTTCTGTGCCATATGTTTTTGTGTCCGGCGGGCCTGGAATATTGTTCGATATCAGCAGTTCCATCCGAGTTTCCGGTCATCACCAGCAAACCAGAGGAGGCGCAATGGGCAAGATCACATCGGCAAGGGCATTGGCCAACAACGAAGTTGCCTACGTAGCCTGGACATCAGACGAAAAAATTCCCGGGTGCCTTGGTTTCGAACTTACCCGAGTCTATCTCGATGCACACGGGAACATCGCCAGACGCAGAGACGGTCGTGAAGACAAAGTGAAATGTGCGGCGTGGGTTGCCTTCAAGGGCCAGCACAATCCCGACTGGATTCCCCAGGATACTGGTGTCTGGCCGGTACAGAAGTTCAGCTGGCGCGATCTTACGTTGCGCAAGAGGCGTAACGGCATGAAGCGGCGTCCTGACGAGGTGATGATCCGTTACGAAATCCGTCCTGTCGGCGATCTGAAACCCGGCATGCAAGCGGTATCCTTCCATGAGCCCAGAGAGGTTCTTCTCACCATGCGCGACGAAAACGGAAAGCCGGTCAAGGACACGAACGGAAAACCATTGAAGATCAAAGGCCCGGAATACACCGGCAAACCAAGACCGCTTGGCTATCTTGGTCCTGCATTTGTCACGAATGCCATTACCATTACCTCGAAGCTTCCTCCGTTCCGCAGCACGTTCACCAACGGCATCCTTGCGGCGCAATGGCTTTCGAATGTTCTTGAGCGTGACAGCAGCCAGCTCATCGACAAGATATCGAATCCTGCCGATCCGCACAGGAAGTATCTTGCCGGGGATGTCCTTCCATTGCTGCACGAGTTTTTCTCAAGGGAGGGCAGCTTCCTGCTTGCGCTTTATGAGCTGGAGGATGAAGAACTCGAGAAGTTCATTGTCGAAAACCGAGAAAGGGTGAAGCTCATCCTGGCCAACACCGGCCAGAACAGGCAGGATGAGTGGGACGACCGGAACGCCCCCGCCAGAAATCGACTGAAAACAGTCCTTGGGGACCGGCTTCAGAACCGCATGTTCAACAAA
>Ga0233420_10000692_pt1 | contig 13702 bp, 14 predicted proteins | sample Watercolumn_Mata_4_FD_183009 | JGI IMG/M metagenome (GOLD analysis project Ga0233420, IMG submission 183009) | Freshwater microbial communities from Lake Matano, South Sulawesi, Indonesia - Watercolumn_Matano_2014_102_MG | ecosystem: Environmental > Aquatic > Freshwater > Lake | place...
CCTCCTGCCGATGTCCTCTCATCACCTATCGGTTTCGAGTAAGCTATGTTTCTGACGCACTTTTCGATCGAAGTGCGACGGCGGGAACGGTAAGAAAGCTGGCTGATGAAGTGGAGCACGGGTTGGCCACCCTGCTGCCGGGGCTACTGTAAGACGGTGGCGGGCAATTTGGCGCTGGCCGTGGGCGCGATGATCGAGGGCCAGGGTGTGCAGGTCGCATTCCTCCAGCAGCGTCTGCTTGAGCCGGGTCTTGACGCCCCGTTCGGGCATCGGGTTACCACCGATCAAGGGCTAGTCGAGTCACATATCATCGAGGCCAATCCAAGAATTTAGAGGTAGCGACCGGAACTTTCCTGCACCATCAATCAAGTCATGCCGACCATCAAAATCCGCACCAAGCCAGACGGCGACAAGACCCTGGTCAGAATCCTCATCGACCACCCCATGGAGACGGGCCGACGCAAGGACGAGCAAACCGGCCAGGCGGTCCCCGCCCACTACATCACCGGCCTGAAGGTCGAGCACAACGGCCAACCCATCGTGACCGGCCTCCTCTCCACCGCCGTCTCCCGCAACCCCTACTTCGCCTTTCGCCTCGAGCAGGCCCGGCCCGGCGACGCGATTCGGGTTAGTTGGATCGACAACCTTGGGGGGCGGGACAGCGTGGAGGCGAAAGTGGGGGGCGAGGGCTAACCGCTGCATTCCGCGCATCATGACTTTGGCGCGCGGACCCCATGGCATGGCGGATTTCACCCGCCGAAGACGCGGTTTTCCAGGATTCCGCTACGCGGCATCCGGGCCACTGACTCTAAAGAGCCAGCCTCTGCCCGCGGTAGCCGCGTTTCCAGCGGGTGAAGCGCCGAAACAGCCCGCCAAAAATGCGGACCGCCCGGTAATAAATTCGGCGTGGCGCAAACTCGTGGCGGGTCAGCAAATCCAGAAACATCAGATCGATGGTCTTGCGCGTGAGCGGCAGGTCCGCGTCCAGAAACTGATATAGCGCATCGTGCACCAGCGAGGCGTGATAGGCCTTGGGTTTTTGGGTTTCCGGATGAGGCATGCCGTCCGGTATCCCGATCACGATGTCCCACAGGGCAAACTTGGGGGTGCAGCCATCCCAGGCATAGCCCTTCAGAACCGTGATCCTGCCATCCGGGTGGAGCACTAGACGGCGAACATCTAGGCGATCCTGGAAGGCGTAGCCAGTCGGGTATTGGAACCGGAGTTCATCCGGTGGTTGATAGGTAAAGTCCTCGTCGAGTACATAGATCCAGTCCAGCGAAAGAATGCGCATGGAGCCCTCCGGCTAACGTCGTCTGCGGTGATGGGAACCGAAATGTTACACCAGGCGCCAGCCGGAATATCCCCGGATCATCAGTCCGTAGCCTGGGGGATCCTCAACAGGATATGTCGCGCAATACTAACCACGGTCCGTCGGCCAATCTAGGGTGAATCCCTAGGGCGGAAGGCGATAGAAGGGGGTCTTGCGGCGCAACCGGCCCGCAGTGCGGGCCGGTGCGGCGGGCGTATCAGGTAATGACGGTAGGCGCCGGCATGCCCGAACGCTTCCTCACCTCGCCGAGTTGCTCGGCCAGGTCGATCAGGTCCTTCAGGGCTGTCTGCGGATCATGGCCATGCCGGGCGGCATCCTGCTCGTAGCGCTCCAGGTAGATGCGCAGGGTCGCTCCTTCGGTGCCGGTGCCGGAGAGGCGGAAGACGATGCGGGAGCCGTTCTCGAAGATGATGCGAATGCCCTGGTTGGGGCTGACGCTGCCGTCCACCGGGTCGCTGTAGCTGAAATCGTCGGACTGGCTGACGACATTGTCGCCGAACCGCTGCCCCACGAGCCCCGCCAGTTGCCCGCGCAGATGGGCCATGATGCCGTCGCCGATGGACAGCGGCATGCCCTCGTAATCATGGCGCGAGTAGTAGTCGCGGCCGAAGCGTCGCCAGTGCTCGCGGACGATGTCGGCAACCGGCTCCTTGCGCGCGGCCAACAGGTTCAGCCAGGCCAGCACGGCCCAGAGTCCGTCCTTTTCGCGCACGTGATCCGAACCGGTGCCGAAACTCTCCTCGCCACAGAGGGTAATTTTGCCCGCGTCGAGCAGGTTGCCGAAGAACTTCCACCCGGTCGGCGTCTCGTAGCAATCCAGCTTCAGCGTCTTGGCGACGCGGTCGACGGCCTGGCTGGTCGGCATGGAGCGGGCGACGCCCTTGAGGCCATCCCGGTATCCCGGTAGCAGGCGCAGGTTGGCGGCCAGCACCGCGAGGCTGTCGCTGGGGGTGACGAAGAAATGGTCGCCCATGATCATGTTGCGGTCGCCATCGCCATCCGAGGCCGCGCCCAGAGCCGGCGCACCTGGGGCATTCATGCGCTCGGCCAGTTCGTGCGCGTGAACCAGATTGGGATCGGGGTGACCGCCGCCGAAGTCTTCCAGGGGCACGGCATTCATGACCGAGCCCGGCGCTGCGCCCAGCCGCTCCACGAGGATGCGCCGAGCATAAGGACCGGTGATCGCGTGCATGGCATCGAAGCAGATGGACAGAGCGCCAGACTTCAGGGATGACTGGATCAGGTCGAAATCGAACAGGCTTTCCATCAATTCGGCATAGTCGGTGACGGGGTCCACGACGGAAACCGTCATGTCGCCCACCTTGCTCTCACCTATCGTATCCAGATCTACGTCGCCAGTTTCGGCGATGCGGTACTCGGCGATCTCCTTGGTGCGTGCATACACCGCATTGGTGAAGCCTTCGGGTGCCGGACCGCCGTTGGCGGCATTGAACTTGATGCCGAAATCCTCGTCGGGCCCGCCGGGGTTATGGCTGGCTGAGAGGACGAATCCGCCCTGCGCGCCGAGCTTTCGGATCAGGCAGGATGCCGCCGGGGTGGACAATAGCGCGCCCTGCCCGACCCAGATTCTGGCCACGCCATTGGCGGCCGCCATTTTGATGATGAGTTGCGCCGCTTCTCGGTTGTAGTAACGTCCATCGCCGCCCAGCACCAGGTTGATCCCTTGTGTGTCGCCCAGGGTATCGAAGACGGACTGAACGAAGTTCGCCAGATAATTTTCCTGCAAGACGACTTTGACTTTCTTTCTGAGTCCTGACGTTCCGGGCTTTTGATCGGTATAAGCTTGTGTTTTTATGGTTTTGATTTGCATGAGGTGGCTCCCAATTCTCTTGAGTCAATCCTCCCGCATTGTACTGAATTAGGCCTCGGCTGTGGTCAGCTCCATCCTTGGAGCCGGGTTGAAATCAAGGACTGCTCGCCTTGCGTTACGCATGTGAACGGGTATGCGAAGGTTGTCATCAAGCAAAACTGGTGACATCGCAACAGTTTGTGTAAAAATAATACTGGAAAGTTTGCCGGATTCCCGGCAAACTAAAACCTGAGCGGCATCCGTGCCCCAATGGGTACTGGTGCTTTCTTAAACGACGATATCTCTATAAGAAGGAAACCAACCATGATGAATGCAACCAAGCTGTCCATCGTTCTCCTGTCTGCCGGTCTGACTGTTGGCTGCGCCAGCAAGAGCGACCTGAATGCCCTCCAGACCCAGGTTGACGGCCTCAAGGCTGAAATCTCTTCTGTCAAGAGCACCGCTGACGAAGCACTCGCCGCTGCCACCAGCGCTGATGCCGCTGCGCGCCGCGCTGCCGCTGCTGCTGAAGAAGTCAACGCCAAGCTGGATCGTGGCTTCCGCAAGGGCGCAATGAAGTAAGTTCTTCGCTACGGCAAAGAATGACAAAAACCCGGTGGTTCCGACCACCGGGTTTTTTATTGCCATGTTCCCTGGGGCGGGCGATCTCGGGGCGACTCGATATCCCGAATGCGCTAACCGGCCAGAATCTCCTTGGCCCAGTCGCTGCGCCGCTCCCGATCCAGCACTTCCACCCGCGCCCGCATCAGCGCCACCGTGAAATAGTAGAGCTGAAACGCGCCGGCCATGAGCAGCAGAGGTATCAGCATGCTGAGATGAATGGAGGGCTTGTCCAGCTTGGTGACGGTCGGTCCCTGATGCAGGGTGCTCCACCATTCGACCGAATAGTGAATGATCGGGATATTGACCACACCGACCAGAATCAGCACCGACCCGGCCCGCGCCGCCGTTCGCGGATCCTCGATCGCGGAAACCAGCGCCAGGTAGCCCATATAGAGAAACAGCAGAATCAGTTCGGAGGTCAGCCGGGCATCCCAGACCCACCAGGCTCCCCACATGGGCTTGCCCCACAGAGACCCGGTCGACAGGGCCAGAAACGTGAACGAGGCGCCCAGTAGCGCCGAACTGCGCACCATGACATCGGCCAGCTTGATGTTCCAGATCAGGTAAATCGCGCTCAGCACCGCCATGAAGGTATAGACGAACAACGACATCCAGGCGCTGGGCACATGCACGAAGATGATCCGGTAACTTTGCCCCTGCTGATAATCCGGTGGCGCGACGAACAGCCCCAGAAACAGTCCCGCGCCCAGCAGGATCAGGGTCAACGCCGCCAGCCAGGGAATCAGCCAGCCGGCGATGCGGTAAAAATGCCTCGGAGAGGCCAGTTTGTGAAAAAACAACTTGATCGCGTTCCACATATCGGTTAACTCAAACTGATTCGCAACGCGGCGGCCGTCGCGAAGGGCGACAGGGTCATGGCCAGGGCCAACAGGGCCGCCAGAAAATAAATCTGCCCATCGTAGGGCAAGCCGGCCATGGCCGCCGTGACGGCAGTGGTGGCGAATATCAACACGGGTATGTAGAGCGGCAGCACCAGCAGGGTCAGGAGAACCCCGCCCCGACGCATGCCGACCGTCAATGCCACGCCGATCGATCCTATCAGGCTCAACAGCGGCGTACCCACCAGCAGGGTCAGTTCCAGCGCCCGAATGCCCGTCGCGGGCATGGCCAGGAACAGAGCCAGCAAGGGCGCCATCATCAACATGGGCAGGCCGCTCACCAGCCAGTGCGCCAGCACCTTGGCCAGCACCAGCACCGGCAGGGGCTGGGGGCTCAACGCCATCTGTTCCAGCGCACCGTCGTCGAAATCCGAACGGAACATGCTTTCCAGGGAAAACAGGGCGGCCAGCAGGGCCGCAATCCAGATGACCCCGGGCGCCAGGGTGCGCAACAAGGAATCCTCCGGACTCACACCCAAGGGAAATAGCGTGACCACGATCATGAAGAACAGCAAGGGATTGATCAATTCGCCGCGATGCCGATACGCCAGCAGCAAATCCCTTTGCACCAGGCTGATAAAAGCTCGCCAGACGCCGCTCACGCCAACTCCAGCTTGCGCAGCGGCCGGTTGCTCAGCGACACCGCCTGATGCGAGGTCAAGACCAGCACGCCGCCGCCCCCGAGGTGAGCCTCCGCCAAGGACTGCACCAGAGCGACGCCCGCCGCGTCGAGCGCCGTGAAGGGCTCGTCGAGTATCCATAACAAGGCGCCCGACAGCAGCATGCGAGCCAGCGCCACCCGCTGCCGCTGCCCCGCCGAGAGCGTTCGCACCGGCATATCGGTCCGATGATCCAGGCTGACTTTCTCAAGAACGCCTTCCAGCCGCGATGCTGGACGGACGCTCCGGATGCCCTGGGCCAACCGCAGGTTTTCCTCGACGGTCAATTCCGACTTCAATCCCAGATGGTGTCCTAGATAGGCCAATTGACCGTGAAACTCCGCCCGCTGCTCCATGATGTTCGAACCCCGCCACCGGACTTCGCCCTCGTCCGGGGGGGTCAGCCCGGACAGTATCCGTAACAAACTGGTCTTGCCACTGCCATTGGCGCCAGCCACCTGCAACGCCTCCCCCGCCGATAGCGAGAAACCGAGATTTTCGAAGAGAGTGGCCTCCCCTCTGACGCAACACAAACCGCGCGCTTCCAGCAGAGGAACAGGCAATGTCATTCAGGGGCGAGGAAGGAGGTTGGGTCCATAACCGCGATTATCTCAGAATTACGATTCCCAAATGCCGGGCAGGGATCTCCTGTCGTCCAATAATCCTAAATTCCTTTGTTGACCGCTTCTCAAATGGCATGAAGACTACGCGGCGCTTGGTGTGTGCAGTATTACGCGCTCCCGCCTTTTGGGTGAGAGCGCTACGCACCCGATGGCACGGCCAAAAAGCCGCCTGGCTGCGTTTTTCCTCCTTCCGGGGGATGCCCTGCTGCGTCGTCGCGCCTTGCCAGCCGACTTTTTGGCCGCACACTCGAGCGCGTCCAACAGAGGAATCTAGGATAATTCGTTACCATGTGGACTGCTTGACTCAACCACCCGATTCCCCTCATGAACATCACCCACGAACAGCGGCGTCACGCACAGGATTTGCTCGATTTCATCGACTCCAGCCCCAGCCCCTGGCACGTGGTCGATACGCTGGCTCGGAGACTCAATGCCCGAGGTTATAGCGTCCTTCAGGAATGTGAATCCTGGCCTCTGACAGCCGGTGGTAGGCACTATGTCATCCGCGGCGGTTCCTCGTTGATTGCGTTTCAGGTTGGGAAGGACAAGCTGGCGGACACCGGTTTCCGGCTGATCGGCGCCCATACCGACTCCCCTGGATTGCGCCTCAAGCCCAAGGCCGCGCAGGGGGACGACCATCTCGTGCGATTGGGCGTGGAGGTCTACGGCGGACCGATTCTGGCGACCTTTACCGACCGTGACCTCGGCCTGGCCGGCCGGATCTGTCTGCGTACCCCAACTGGCATTCAAACCCGCCTGATGCGGTTCGACTCACCCGTGGTCCGCCTGCCCAATCTGGCGATCCACATGAATCGCAAGGTCAATGAGGAGGGTTTGAAGCTGGATAAGCAAACGGAGTTACCCTTGATGCTCGGGCAGCCGGAAAACGGCCGCACGCCCCAGGAGCACTTTCTGAACCTCTTGGCGCGTCGCGCGGATTGCCAGCCGGCGGATCTCCTCAGCTTTGAACTCAACGTCTATGACACGCAGAAAGGCGGCTTCTGGGGACCGGAAAACGAATATCTGGCCGCCAGTCAGCTCGATAATCTCACCTCCTGCCACGCCGCCGCGGCCGCGTTGCAGGAGACCGGACCTGTTCCCCATACGGCGGTCTGCGCCTTCTTCGATCACGAGGAAATCGGCAGCAGGAGCCACAAGGGCGCCGACGGCGGTTTTCTCGCCGATGTGCTGGAGCGTATCGCCGAGAGCCGGGGAGAAAGCCGGTCTGACTACCAGCGGGCGCTGGCGCGAAGCCAGATGATCAGCGCCGACGCCGCGCACGCCCACCACCCGAATTATCCGAGCGCCTACGAACCCCTGCACGCCATTCGGGTCAATGCCGGACCGACCGTGAAAATCAACGCCAATCAGCGCTACGCGACCGATGGTCCCGCCGAGGCGCTGTTCAAGGAATTGGGTCGCTTGGCCGGCGTGAACTGCCAGGTCTATGTGCATCGCACGGACCTCGGCTGTGGTTCCACCATTGGCCCGTTGATAGCGGCCCGTTTCGGTAGTTCCACCATCGACTGCGGCACTCCCCTCTGGGCCATGCACAGCATCCGGGAGAGCGCCGGAGTGCTCGATCAATGGAATTTCGCGAAATTACTGACCGTCTTCCTCGGCAATGAATGGGAACCGCCGCGCAACTGAGGATGGGGGCCAGTCGGATCCCTGAACTGTCAGCGATTGCGACCATCCTCATCGATCTCGACCTGACCTGACAGCCGGCGCCAGATGTGCGACCAGGCCATTCCCACAGTCAGAATCGCCGCCAGGACCACCAGGGATACATAGGTCACGATATCGTTGCCGGCGCTCATCCAGCCCTGGTCGAAGAACACCCAGGTCAGGGTTCCGAAGAAGGCCGCGGCGAGGATGATGCCGAAAAGGCCCAGGGATTCCAGCGTTGCGTGCAGAAACAATACCCATCCAATCAATAGCACGACACCACTGAAGGCCAGGGAAGCCGATATCTCCGGCCAGGATCGCACGAACCAGTGGGCATAGGAATAGCCACTGGGATTCCAGGTGGCGAGCACCAGACCAAGAGCCATGAGGAAGCGTAAAATCAAACCAAGCATGGAAAGTGTCTCGCCGGGAGAACTGGGTTAGACGGACGTCTCATCGAACAGCGCATCGATGAACTGGCTGGCCTGAAAATCCTGGAGGTCGTCAATGCCTTCGCCGATGCCGATGAAGCGGATGGGTATGCCGAACTGCTTGGCCAGGGCGAACAGCACGCCACCCTTGGCGGTGCCGTCCAGCTTGGTCAACGCGATACCGGTCAGTCCGACGGCCTCCTGGAACTGGCGCGCCTGATTGATGGCGTTCTGGCCGGTGCCGGCATCCAGCACCAACAGCACCTCGTGCGGCGCCGTTTCATCCAGCCGCGCCATGATGCGCTTGACCTTGCTGAGCTCCGCCATGAGATGGGACTTGTTGTGCAGTCTTCCCGCGGTATCGGCGATGAGTACGTCAATGCCGCGCGCCTGGGCCGCCTGCAAGGCGTCATAAACGACCGATGCGGAATCGGCGCCGCTGTGCTGGGCGATGACCGGCACCCGGTTGCGTTCGCCCCAAGTCTGCAATTGCTCGACCGCCGCCGCGCGGAAGGTATCGCCAGCCGCCAGCATGACGCTGTGGCCCTGGTTTTGCAGCCGTTTGGCGAGCTTGCCGATGGTCGTGGTCTTCCCGACGCCGTTGACGCCGACCACCAGAATGACGAAGGGCCGCGTCTCTTCCGGAATCTGCAACGGCGCGCTGACCGGTTCGATGATTTCATGCAGATAGGCGCGCAACCGGTCCTTGAGCACGACGAGATCGGCCAATTCATGCCTTTCCAGGCTTTCGGTCAGATGGTCGATGATGTCGCGGGTGGCGGCCACGCCAATGTCCGCCGTCAGCAGTTGGGCCTCGAGATCGTCCAGGAACTCCCGATCGATGGCTTTTTTCCCCAATGCCAGGTTGCCGAGAAAACCGGTCAATCCGCCCCGGGTCTTGCCAAGCTGGCTCTTCAGCCTGACCAGCAGGCCCTCCGGGGTCGGAATGGGGGCCATGGGTTCCGGCCTGAGCGCCACCGGCTCGACCGGAGGCATAAGGGGTGTAGGCATCGTGACGGGCGGGATGACCTCCAACCCGGCGATGGCCGTCGCGGCTGTTTCGGGAGCGGCGGCAAGTCTTTCGGCCACCGACAAGCCCAGGACATAATGCAGACGCGCCACGCTCAGCAGCATCAGCGCGGCCACGAAATGATGGGCAACGGCCAGCGCCACGGGCAATCTCAGCAGGATCAACGCGATTCCCAGCGCGACCTGGACCAACAGCAATAAGTTGAGCCAGAGGCCTGCCTTACTGAGTTGCGGCACCTTGCGGTTGGAGGTCACGCCGAAAGCCAGCGCCGTGAGGACAACAAAGGCCAGCAGGCCGCCGAGGCGATGCAACACTTGAATGCCCACGCGGGCGGCCGGCGGCGGCAGTCTGCCCTGGTAATCGTCTGGGTGCGCGATACCGGACCAGATGGCGCCGTAGTCGGCCTCCGGTGTCCAACTGCCAAGGCAGGTCGGGAAATCGGGGCAGGACAGAGCCGCGTAATTGGACGAGACCCAGCCCCCCAACACCGTTTGCGTCATCAGCACCAGGAGCGCGAGGCGGCTCAACCAGAGGAGGCCGCCGACCCGTTCACGGGGAGCCTGACTCCGACCCGTGCTCAGGTAAAGGCGGTAAACCAGCCATAGCGTCAAAAATCCCGTGAAAAGATGCGCGGTGACCACCAACGGCATGACATGGAACTTCACGGCCCACATGCCGAGCAAGGCCTGGGCGGCGATCAACAGAAGGATGCCGAAACACAAGCCGACGACGCGGGTCCGGTTCTCCCTCACCCGGAATGACAGCACACAGAGCGCAAGGACCAGGAGACCCAGGGCGCCGGCAAGATAGCGATGCGTCATTTCCTTCCAGGCTTTGGCCGCATCGAAAGCGACTGCGGCGTTCCCTTCCATTGCAGCGGGGGGTTCGACAATCATCTTTCCGTAACAACCCGGCCAGTCGGGGCACCCCAGTCCGGCGTCCGATAGGCGCACATAGGCGCCCATCGTCACGACAGAGAGAGTCAGGATGAGGGTGAGAAAAGTCAGTTTCCGAAACATGATCGGGAGCCTGTGGGTTGAAGTTGAATGTCGTTTACGGCGAGGCGGGACCGCGCGGGCTTGGATTTATCCGATTTGCGAGGCTTTCAGCAAGTGCTTTAAATCCTTGACCATCCGGTAGGGGTCGAATCCGGTGTCATACCAAAGCACCAGATTGCCCAGGGGATCCAGCAGGATCACCATCCCATCCCCCGGTGGCTTGCCGATGGCGGCGGTCAGTGTCTCCATCACCACCGCCGCGAGTCGGCCGGTTCTCAGGGCGTCGTCCTGACGGATCGCCGCGGATTCGCCGGCATGGCTCTCGTCGGTCACCAGTAATAGTCGCTTGACGCGCGGCATCTCCTTGTTAAGCATCAGCCAGCCTTGGTGCGTCTTGTGCAGAGCTTCGGCGCATGCCGCTTCGCACAACCCTGGGGCGACCTGCAGCAAAATCCAGCGCCCCCTCAGCGATTCGCCGGGTGTTTCGCCCATGGAACCTTCCTCCAGCATCTGGGCGAGATTCAGCGCACGTGCGGGAATGATGAGGGTGCCGTAATTGCTGGTCTTGTCGATCAGTTCGGGATGTCTGGCGTAATACCAGGCCAACGCGAAGGGGACGAAGGCGGTCAAGGCGATGATGACGATCAGCGCGCGGCTGCGCCAGAGTGGGCTGGAGTCATGAGACATGAATGGAAAACCTTAACGGCGTTGACTATGAAGCCCACGCCAGAGAAAAAGAATCAAGGCAACGGTGGCAAAAAGAAACCATTGGAGGGCATAACCCCGGTTTTTCCCGGAATCGAGTTTGCCGGCCTGCCAGTACCTGCCATACCCCCCTTCCGCCGAGGGATCCAATAATACCTGATACGGCAGCAGCGAATAACCAAGCCGATCGGACAGGGGGCCGGGCTCCGGCAATTGGACCACCGAAGGCCAGCCTTCCGTTGGGATTTCCGCGCCCTTCAGACGGAAACCGACCCGGTGCAGACGATCCACGACGCCGGCAAGACGGATTTTTCCGAGGGGCGCGCTATCAATGGATGGCAAAACCCGCCGATCGGAACCCAACGGCACCCAGCCCCGGTTGACCAACACAGCCCGATGGGTTCCGGCCAACCGAAAAGGGGTCAAGACATGATAGCCCACCTGTTGACCTTCCAACTGGTTGTCTATCAGAAACTGGTGGGCAATATCGTACTCACCCACCAGAATCACGGAACGATAGCGTAGGTCCTCGATACTGTCAGGCGTCGCCCCATCCAATTGCATCGGCGCTTCCGCCACCCTTGCCTCTCGCAGCTCATTGAGGGCGGTTTTCTCTCCCGCCCGTTGCAACTGCCAGAGCCCCAAGGCCAGAAACAGCGGAAAAAATACCGCGAGCAGCAGCACGGACCCGAGGGAAGGTTTGAAGCTATAATTCAAAAGCTTTCCTCCCGCCGGCGGCTGATTCCCCGGTCCTGACAACCCCCCGCGTGTATAGGTGTCTCTTGAAGATCATCATTGTCCTGGCGCTTTTGGTCATTGTCGGCAGTCTGGGCTCGGCACTGTACTATCTGCTCATGGACAGGGAACGTTCGCCTCGAACGGTTAAGGCGCTGACTTGGCGCATCGGACTCTCAATCGGACTATTTTTGCTCTTGCTGGCCGGATTCGGTGCTGGATTTCTAAAACCTCACGGTATTAAACCCGGGCTCCGTCCCATGCCGCAAAGCTCGGCAACGGAAGCCCCCAATAGTCCCTGATCCGAACGAGCATAATAAAGCCCGGTCTCGAATGAGACGGAGCCGCCTGTGCCAGGGGCTATGACCTTGTTTGCGACAAGGCAACGATCGTCTTGGACAAAGAGTCATGCTTTTTGGGCCTTCAAAGCTTCTGAATTCGGAGTTTCCACGCATGTCAATATCTTCTCCTCGTGCGCTTGATATGCTTCTGAATCTTCATAAAGGAATCGGTGCGAAACACGTAAGTGTGGGAGATATGCGATCTTTTCCCATGGCATTGCCTCCCACAGTTGAACAACACCGCATCGTCGCCAAGGTCGACGAACTCATGGCCCTGTGCGATGCCTTCAAGGCGCGCATAAAGGCCGCCCGAACCACGCAAATCCACCTCGCCGACACCATCGTCGAGCAGGTCATCGCTGAGCCCGCCCCCACTTACCAACCGCCATGAGCACATCGCCCACCGACCGGCGTCGATTCCTACTCCGTCTGGCCGCATGGCTCGGGCTGGTGCCGACCTGGCGCGGCGCGTCCGCGGCGCGCAAGCCCAAACCGGCAACCCCCCCGCCGGGTGATCCGACCACCCTCTCCGCGGTCCCCGCCGGCGACTTCAGGCAGGCGCTCCATCAAGCCCTGGGCGGTAAGACCTGGCAGCCCAGCCCCGATGTCCTCATGCAGGTTCCGCAACTCGCCGAAAACGGCGCCATCGTTCCCGTGACCGTTGCAAGTCGTCTGCCCGACACCCGCCGCCTCCTCATCTTCGCCGAGAAAAACCCCGGCCCCCTGCTGGCGGAATTCCACTTCCAGTCCGGCGCCGACCCCTGGGTCTCGCTCCGTCTCAAACTCAACGCCTCCGGCCCCGTCCTGGCCATCGCCGAATCCGCCGGCCGTTATTATGGGGTGGTAGTCCCCGTCAAGGTCATGGTTGGCGGGTGTGGCTAGCCCAACCGCCGTTTCTAGGTTGAACCCAATGACCAACCGCGCACTATCCGGCCATGGCGATGGAGGCAATACCACTGCACAGGCAAAGAAGGCCGCGCGCCGAATCGCGTGGGACTATCTACGCACGTTTGTGACCATCCTGGTGCTTTGGCATCATTCGATTCTTGCCTACTCCAGTATCGGGCGCATCAATACCGAGAATCCGCTGGCGACCAGCAGCCCTGTGGTTGACGGCCAGCGATCTTTTGTGCTCGATCTGATGGTGGTATTCAATGACTCATTCATGATGCCGCTGATGTTCTTCATCTCCGGCCTATTCGTCTGGCGGAGTCTCGAACACAAAGGCGTGCGCAAATACTTGGGCGACCGACTCAAGAGACTCGGCATCCCATTCATCCTCGGCATTCTCATCTGGATGCCCCTGGCCTGGTATCCGGCACAATTGCAGGTTGATGAGATTAGCGGCGTAAACACCGGTTATGGAGAATTCTGGCTTTTGGCGATCCGATCCACCCCGGGTCCCCTGTGGTTTCTGTGGTTACTGCTGGTATTCGACGGCATCGTCGCTTTGCTGTTCCGAGCCGTTCCCCGTCCGCATCGCCGGTTTGGAAGGTACACGACCACCGTCTTTGAGCATTCCAGCAGGTTTTTTGGGTCCCTGCTTGTTGTTTCGACAGCCGCATGGCTGCCGATGCTGCTCGTTTTCGGTCCACTGGATTGGTTGGGCTTCGGCCCATTCCAGGCTCAGGCGAGTCGCATTTTTTTCTACCTGGTCTACTTCCTTGCCGGCACAGCCGTCGGAGCTTACGGGCTCGATCATGGAATACTCCAAGCCGATAGTCTACTCGCCGGAAGGTGGTGGGCTTGGATGGCTTTAGGCCTAGTCGCCTATGTCGGGGTGATCTTCATAGGGCAATCAATCTACCCACTGACTTGCGCCGCCCTCGGGCTCGGATTCATTGCG
>Ga0233420_10000693_pt1 | contig 13700 bp, 13 predicted proteins | sample Watercolumn_Mata_4_FD_183009 | JGI IMG/M metagenome (GOLD analysis project Ga0233420, IMG submission 183009) | Freshwater microbial communities from Lake Matano, South Sulawesi, Indonesia - Watercolumn_Matano_2014_102_MG | ecosystem: Environmental > Aquatic > Freshwater > Lake | place...
GTACCGCATATCCGCCCCCGGTCAGGGCCCCAATCCTGAACGCGTAATGTCCAGCTTGTCCTGTGGGTAGGTTGAACTCCAAACGCATGCCAAAATTATTGGGATGGCCGCTGGAGCGCCTCCGTACTTCGCCGATGCCGCCGCGCTCATTGAGCGCGTTGTCCAGCGACCCGGTCAGGGCATCTCGCACAAAATGCAGGGCATCCAGAAAGTTGCTCTTACCCGAACCATTAGCCCCAACGAAATACGTGAGCGGCCCCAGCCGCACATCGCAATGACCTATGCTTTTGTAATTGCGAAGAAGGACTCGGTTGAGGAAAACGGGATGGCTCATATCGCCTGCTGGGTTTGCGGCTTGAAGTCGCCTACTTTCGCCCGCATGGCCTGTTGACCCACGTAATCCGCCAGCCGTTTGGGCCGTATGGCGCGATCCGCGGCGTCTTCGTCGCGCTGGGTGGCGGGGGTGATGAGGCGGGCTTGGGTCATGGAAGAGATGGGAATGGCATGGCGGCTGGAATGGGCAATATCTTAAACCGGTTGCCCAGCGGTTTAAGCGACATGGATAATTTTTCCTGATTACCAACAAGCCTCAGAGGTTGTGAATAACCCCCCGGCCGTAGCGAGGGCGTCCCTGGGCGTGGTGGGCAAGGCGAGGGGGTGCACAAAATCCGGGAGTCTAGCAGCGCTAAACGACTCGATTTTGGGGGTCCCCGCAACGCCGCCCACCGCGTCCTGGGGTGTCCGCGGTAGGCCGGGGGTTTATTCACAAGCTCTCAGCCCTATTCCGGTATCGATGAGTCCAGCCGAGCAGGCTGAGATTGATCACGCTCATGTCGTTGACGATGACCGCGCCCGGCGTTCCTCACGGCTGGCGAGAATGCGATTAAGCAGCGTGGTTTTGCCCGCGCCGAGAAAGCCGGGTAGCCCAGAAACCGGCAGGCGCGACCCGGTGGTGGTGATGTCGGGGGTAATCATGGCCCTTCTCAGTAGCTGATCTGGAAGCCTAGCTGTACGCCGCGACCCGGCTCGGGCGCGAAGTTCTTGAGATAGGAGGTCGAATTGCGGATGTTCTGGTCGAGCAGGTTGTTGCCCTTCAGGTAGAACAGCAGCTTGCTGTCCGCGTAGGATTTGGCCTCGTACTGCACGCCGACGTTCATCAGGACCCAGCCGGGGGTGTCGGTTTCGTTCTCGGCGGCATAGTCCTGGGCCTCGCCCCGCGTGACGCGGAAGTAGGTGGACCACTGGTCCTTGGCATAGTCGAGTTGCAACCCGTACCGCAGGGGCGGCATGAACGGGACGTTGCCATTGCCGGCATTGAGCAGCTGGCCACGGGTATAGTCGCCGAACAGGGTCAGGTCGAGCAGGCCATAGCGGTTCTCCATGAGCGGGAACATGACGTTGGCCTCGAATCCCTTGAAGATGGCGTTGGCCTGCTCGATCTGGAGGATGGGCAGTGCCTCGCCAACATCTTGGCCGTAGGTTTCACCCGTGTATTGAGCGTAGATGTAATCGTTGATCCAGTTGTTGAAGAGATTGATCTGGGCGTTCATCCAGTCCTGCTTGAAGGTGTAGCCTAGTTCCAGATTGAACGAGGTTTCCGTGTTGAGGTTGGGATTGCCGATCTCATAGGAACGGGTCGCTTCGTGGATGCCGTCGACATAGAGTTCCTGGGCTTGGGGACCGCGCTGCGATTCGGTGAAGGCCAGGCTCAGGTTGTTGGACGGGTCGACCTTCCACAGGCCCGACACCGACCCGCTGATGGGCAGGAAACTGCGCGCGGCATAGCCGCTGGCGGCCTCCGGGGTGACGCTCTGCGGCTCGATGCGGAAGCCGAAGTCATAGATCAGCGGGTCGGCCTCCAGGGTCTCGACGGCGAACACGCCATAGTTGGCGATGTTCGACTTGGGCAGTATGGCCTCTTCGCCAATCGCGGAAGTGACACCGTTGACCGACTGGAAACCCCACTGACCCTTGAATGGACCCAGCGGCTGGTGGTTCAGCTCGATACGGCCCTCGTAGGTATCGCTCTTCCAAGTGTTGCCGCCGACCTCACCGCTCGCAAGCTCGACATGCCGGTAGTCGGTATAGCCGAACTTGAGCTTGATTTTCTCGGCTAACGCGAAGGGATGGTCGATACCGCCGCGAAAGTCATATTTGGTCTGCTGGAGATTGATGCGGACGTTGGGTTCACCCGGGACGCCGATGGGGGGGATGCCATAGTTGTTCTCCAGGGTGTTGATCGCGGCGCCGGCATAGCCGGCGTCGCCGACCCAGGACATGCCCACCGTCCCGCCCTTGGCCCGGGCATTGGTGTTCGCCACGTAACCGTAGGTATTCTGCAGGGTGGGCTCCTCCGCCAGCGCCGGATCGTAGGCCCGCGCCGCGTTCACGTCGATGGCGGGACCGCCGATGATTTCGTTGCCGCTGTTACGGTAGAAGCCGTCCAGATGATAGGCGAATTGCGACTCGCCGCCCTCCAGTTTCAGCGAGCTGGAGGTTTCGTCCAAGGCGGAGTTGTAGAGCTGGTTGAAGGCGCCGCCGATGGGCTTGTCGGAGGACTTGTCGGGCACGCGGTTGTCGATGACGTTGACCACGCCGCCGATGGCGCCGCTGCCGTATAGCAGGGTGGAAGGGCCGCGCAGGACCTCGATGCGCTCGGCCTGCGAGGGTTCGATGCTGTTGGCGTGGTCGGGGCTGATGTTGGAGACATCGTTGTTGCCGATGCCGTTTTCCATGATCCGCACACGCGGGCCGCTCAGACCGCGGATGACCGGCTGGCCGACGCCGGGACCGAAGGACTGGTTGTTGATGCCCGGCTGCTGGCTCAGCGTCGAACCGATGGTCGGCGCCATTTGCTGGCGGAGTTCGGCATCCTTGAGCACCGTCACCGGACGGGCCAGGCTGCCGATGGTCCGTTCCAGCGGCTCGCTCTCCACGGTGATTTCCTCCAGCTCATGCACGCTCTCCATGGCGGGAGATCGACCCGACTGGGCCGCTGGATCGGCCGCCATTACGGCGGTGGGCAAGCTCAGAAGACAGAGGTATGGGCTGATCCGACGCATCATGGGTGGTTCTCATTTGATGACCGTTATGTTACATTATCACATATAGCCGATAAGAAAAAGCCACCAGACAAAAGCCGGGGTCGCGGCGACCCGGGAAAATGATGTGTTTATGCTAGGATAGCCGCCATTTGGTGAATGAGGTTGACATGCTGCTGAGGATTCTCTTCTCGCTCTGCTTGATTGGATTGTTGCCGACCGGCGTTATGGCGGATCCAGCGGCCGATGCCAGAAAGCCAGTGGAACGTCTCAACAACACCCTGATCGAGGTCATGAAAGGAGGGAAGTCGCTGGCTTACAACGGCCGCTACAAAAAGCTCGAGCCCGTGGTGCGGGAGACTTTCGAATTCGAGGCGGTGTCCCTGATCGCGCTGGGAACCCACTGGAAGAAGCTGGAACAACCCCAGAAGCTGGCCTTCATGAGCAAGTTGACGGATTTGAGCGTGGCCACCTATGCGGCCCAGTTCAAGGAATATGCCGGTGAATCCTTCCAGTTCGACTCCAGCCAGGACATCAAGAGCGGACGCCTTTTGCTCCGCTATAACCTGGTGGCGCCCAAGGAGAAGCCCATCAAATTCGAGTACTTCGTGGGCCAGTTCAATGGCAAGTGGCATATCATCAACATTGTGGTGGATGGCATCAGCGACCTGGCGCTGAAAAAGGCGCAATACACCAGCGTCATCGACCGGGAGGGTTTCGATGCCCTGCTCAACAAGCTGACCCAGAAGATCGCCGATTACGCGAAGAACAACGCCGCCTGACACAGCTCCAAAGCGCAAAAAAGCGCCTACAGGCGCTTTTTTGCGCTTTGGAGCGAGGACTCAGAGGCAGTACCGCCTGATCAGCCCATCCAGCACTCGCAATGTGGGTTTGATATGGGCCAAAGGTAGAAATTCGTCCGGTTGATGGGCCTGGTCTATGTAGCCGGGTCCGAGCACGATGGTTTCCAACCCCAGTTCGCTGAAGAAAGGCGCCTCTGTGCCGAAGGCGACTGCCCCGGCCGCTTGTCCGCTGAGGTCTTCGCAAGTCTTGGTGAGGTCGGAGTCCGCCGGATTCTCGAAAGGCGGCACGCCGGCAAACAGCCGATTCACCTCCAGAGAGAGTCCGGGATGGTTGGCCAGCGTACTGGCCAGGCGCTCTTGCAGCCGATCGCGTAGATTCTCGATGTTCATGCCGGGGAGCGGTCGGATATCGATCAGCATTTCACAGGCGCCGCAGATGCGGTTGGGATTGTCGCCGCCATGGATGGCGCCCAAATTGAGGGTCGGATGATCCACGGCGAAGGCGGGATTATGGTGTTGTTCCCGCAGGGTTTGCTGATATGCCAGGAGTTCGCCGATCATGGCATGCATACCAACGATGGCGTTGGCCCCCAGGGCGGGATCGCTGGAGTGGCCGGCGCGTCCCCGAACGCGAATCGATTCCATCAGCACGCCCTTGTGCATGCGGATGGGCTTGAGTCCGGTCGGCTCGCCGATGACGGCCTGACGACCCAGGCGGCGCTGCTGGGCCAGCAGTTGGCGCGCGCCGGACATGGAGCTTTCCTCGTCCGCCGTGCCCAGCAGGACCAGGGGACGGCGCAAATCCCTGGCCTGAAACACCGACGCCGCCGCGAGTATCAGCGCGAAGAACGATTTCATGTCGGCGCTGCCCAGCCCGTAGATGCGGCCGTCCCGTTCGGTAGCCAGGAACGGATCGCTGGCCCACAACTCCGGATCGCAGGGCACCGTATCCGTGTGGCCGGAGAGCACCAGCCCTCCGGTCACGTCAGCCGCGGGTGACGCGCCCAGGGTGGCAATCAGATTGGCTTTGTTGGGGCCGACGGGATCGATTTCCACGCGAAAGCCCAGGCCCTCGGCCCATTCCGCCAGCCGATGAATCACCCCGAGATTGCTCTGGTCATGGCGCGGATCGGCGCTGCTGATCGAGGGTTCCCCGACCAGGACGCCGATCATCTCGGCGACGGAGGGCAGTTCCCGGGCCATGGGTGAACCCTACGGCCGATCAGAATTCGCCGAGATGCTTGTCGGTCACGGCGCCTTCGGAGGCCGATGCCGTCAATTTGGCGAACTTGGCCAGCACGCCGCGGGCGTAGCGCGGCGCTGGCTTCCGCCAAGCCGCGAGACGCCGCCGGATTTCCTCCCCGTCGAGATGGAGGTTGATTTCCGCCTGTTCGGCGTCGATGGTGATGCCGTCGCCGTCCCGAACGATGGCCAGCGGTCCGCCGGTGTAGGCTTCCGGTGTAATATGACCGACCACGAAACCGTGAGTGCCGCCGGAAAAGCGGCCGTCGGTGATCAGAGCCACGTCCTTGGCGAGACCCTTGCCCATGACGGCGGAGGTCGGCGACAGCATCTCGCGCATGCCCGGCCCGCCCTTGGGACCCTCGTGGCGGATGACGATGACATCGCCCTTGACGACAGTGCCGTCGAGGATGGCCTTCAGGGCCAACTCCTCGCAGTCGAACACGCGCGCCTTGCCGGTGAAGCGTAGCCCCTCCTTGCCCGTGATCTTGGCCACCGCGCCTTCGGGCGCCAGATTGCCGTGCAGGATCACCAGATGGCTATCCTTCTTGATCGGGTTATCGAGCGGCCGGATCATGTCCTGTCCCTCGGGATAGCTGGGGGCATCGGCGAGATTCTCGGCCAGCGTTCTGCCGGTTACGGTCAGGCAATCGCCATGCAGCAGCCCCGCGTCCAGCAGCATCTTCATCAGCGGCTGAATGCCGCCGATCTCGACCAGTTCGGCCATGGCGTATTTGCCGCTGGGCTTGAGATCGGCCAGCATGGGCACGCGCTTGCCGATGCGGGTGAAATCGTCGAGGGTGAGCTCCACGCCACAGGCATCGGCCATGGCCAGCAAGTGAAGTACGGCATTGGTCGAGCCGCCCAGGGCGATGACCACGGTGATGGCGTTCTCGAAAGCCTTGAGCGTCATGATGTCGAGCGGACGGAGACTCAGTTCCAACAGCTTCAGCACCTGCTCCCCGGCGCGTTCGCAGTCGCGCTGCTTGTCGGCGGAGATGGCCGCCTGCGCCGAACTGCCGGGCAGGCTCATGCCCAAGGCCTCGATGGCCGAAGCCATGGTGTTGGCGGTGTACATGCCGCCGCAGGAACCGGGACCCGGAATGGCCTTGGCTTCGATGGCCTTGAGTTCGGCGTCGTCGATCCGGTCGTTGGCGCGGGCGCCGACCGCCTCGAAGACGGAGACGATATCCAGCTTCTTCTCGCCATGACAGCCGGTCAGGATCGTGCCGCCGTAGACGAAAATCGCCGGGCGGTTGAGGCGGGCGATGCCGATCAGGCAACCCGGCATGTTCTTGTCGCAGCCGCCGATGGCGACCAGCCCGTCGAAGCCCTGACAGCCGACCACGGTCTCGATCGAGTCGGCGATGACCTCGCGCGACACCAGCGAGTACTTCATGCCCTCGGTGCCCATCGAGATGCCATCGGAGATGGTGATGGTGCCGAACACGACGGCCTTGCCGCCATGGCCGTCGACGCCGCGCGCCGCGTCATCGGCGAGTTTGTTGATGTGCATGTTGCAGGGCGTCACCATGCTCCAGGTCGAGGCGATGCCGATCTGCGGCTTGTCGAAATCGGCGTCGGTGAAACCGACCGCATGGAGCATGGCGCGGCTGGGCGCGCGTTCCATGCCGTCGACGACCGGTGCGGAAAATGGACGGTTCGAGTGGTGCTTGTTGCTCATGATGATCGGGTTTCGCGCATCCCGCGCGAGGTTTGAGGATGGATGGGAGGCTGTTTTCAGAATCAGAAGGAGCTCCAGTGACTGCGGCGTCTCACGCTGAGTCGGGGCAGCATCACACCCAGCAGGATTCCCACGAACAGCACCAGGCTGCCGATCAGGAACCAGGATTGCTTCTGGTCATCGTTGAGGGCGTACTTGTCCCGCAGGGCGGAGTCCAGTTCCTTGCGGAGCGAAATCACGCTTTCCTGTAGTTGATCCCGTTCCGCCTGGATTCGCAGGATATTGGACGACGCCTGGCGGATGGCGATCAGTTCGGTCTGCAAATGATTGACCTCCGCCTGGAGTTCCTGCGCCGATTTGGGGGGAACCTCCGGGATGGCCACCGTGGGTGGGGGCTGCGCCGGCCTGGGCGCCTCGCCGGTGGTCAGTTTCAGGGACACCCACCCCATTTGACCACTGTCGAGCTGCACCTTCGCGTACCCGCGCCGCTTATCCGTTTTCAGTACCTTTAGGGGCGTGTTCGGAGCCAGGGATTGCATGACCTTGTCCTTGACGGCGAGCCCCGAACGCAGTTCGGCGGCTCCATTCGGAGCAACATACAGAGTCTCCGCCCAAGCCTGAGCAATCAGCAACAGGCTTAGCGCCGGAACAAGGATGAATGAACGGGATGGGGCCATGATGTTCAGGTAGGTGATGGCGCATGGGTGTGTCCCATGTCATGATGAAATGGTGGCAACTGACTCGAAAGCAACGATGGTCATTGGTTGAACCTAGATTCCTCTGTTGGACGCGCCCGAGTGTGCGGCCAAAAAGCCGGCTGGCAAGGCGCGACGACGCAGCAGGGCCATCCCCTGGAAGGAGGAGGAGCCACGCCGCCAGGCGGCTTGTTGGCCGTGCCATCGGGTGCGTAGCGCTCTCCCCAAAAGGTGAGGACTCGTAATACTGCAAATACCAAGTGCCGTGTAGTCTTCATGCCATTTGAGAAGCGGTCAACGGAGGAATCTAGGTTGAATATTCAGGCGGCAATGGTATCTCAACCTTGGGTTCCTGCCTAACCGCCGATGTTTGTCCATCCTCCTCGACTCCGACAATGGCTGAACCAGTCAATCGAGTGCCCATCGCCGTCGGCTGTCCGTACTGACGATGTCGTCGCTGGGTGCTAAATTATTACTCATGTATTCAAAGACTCGACCCTCCGCATCTGCATGAAGATCCTTGTTACCGGCACGGCCGGCTTCATCGGCTCATCCCTGGCCCACGTCCTGCTCGCGCGCGGCGACGAAGTGATTGGCGTCGACAATGTCAACGATTACTACGACGTCAATCTGAAGGAAGCGCGTCTGGCGCGTTTGACCTGTCAACCGGGATATACAGAGGTCCGGATTTCCCTGGAGGATCGTGAGGCCCTGCATGCCGCCTTCGAGCGGCATCGTCCGCGGCGCGTGGTCAATCTCGCGGCTCAGGCCGGAGTCAGGTATTCCCTGACGCATCCGCACGCCTACATCGACGCCAATCTCGCCGGCTTTTGCAACATTCTAGAGGCCTGTCGTCATCATGGCGTGGAGCATCTGGTCTATGCTTCATCCAGCTCCGTCTATGGCGCGAATACGCAAATGCCATTCTCGGTGCACGACAACGTGGATCATCCCGTCAGCCTCTACGCCGCGACCAAAAAGGCCAACGAGCTGATGGCGCACACCTACAGCCATTTGTACAAAATACCCACCACGGGCCTGCGGTTCTTTACGGTGTACGGACCTTGGGGGCGCCCCGACATGGCGCTATTTCTGTTTACCCGCAGCATCCTGCGAGGCGAACCGATCAACGTCTTCAATTACGGCCGGCACAAGCGGGATTTCACCTACATCGACGACATCGTGGAGGGTGTCGTGCGCACCCTGGACCGCGTGGCTGCCCCCAACCCGGAGTGGAGCGGAGACCGACCGGATCCCGGCACCAGCAAGGCGCCCTACCGCCTCTACAACATCGGCAACCATGAACCCGTCGAACTCATGCGTTTCATCGAAGTGCTGGAGGATTGCCTCGGCAAAAAGGCCGAAAAGAATTTCCTGCCGATGCAGGATGGAGATGTCCCGGCCACCTTTGCCGATGTCGACGATTTGATGCGGGATGTGGGCTATGCGCCCAGGACGCCGATCGAGACCGGCATCGCCCGGTTCGTGGACTGGTATCGGGACTTTTATCGCGTCGTGGCCTGACACCATGGCGGTCTCGAGGCTGTACCGGAATCTGCCCGCCGCCCGGGTACCGCTGCTGGGTTTCGCGGCCTATAGCGGAACCGGCAAGACCACGCTGCTCAGGCAACTCATTCCCCTGCTGAAGGCGGAAGGTCTCAGGGTCGGGCTGATCAAGCGCGCCCACCATGAGGCCGATATCGACCAGCCGGGCAAGGACAGCCATGAACTCCGCATGGCTGGCGCCAGCCCGGTCATGCTGAGTACGTCGCGGCGACGCGCCATCGTCATGGAACACGAGTCGCCACGCGATCCCGTGCTGGATGAGGAGTTGCGCCATCTGGATCAGTCCGGTCTGGACCTCTTGCTGGTGGAAGGCTTCAAGCACGAGACCTTCCCCAAGATCGAGCTGCACCGGCCGGCGCTGGGGCGCCCGCTCCTCTATCCGAACGATGCCAACGTCATCGCCATTGCCGCCGATGGGGTGCTGGATCCGCCGCCCCCCATCCCCCGCCTCGACCTTAACCAGCCCAGGGAGCTGCTGGATTTCATCCTGACCCGATTTCTGCCGGATGCCCGATCAGCCCTCGTTCCGCGATAGCACCAGGGGTCTGATGAGCCTGGAGGAGGCGGTCGAACGGCTGTTGCGGAGCGTTGAACCCATCGCCGAGACGGAGCGCCTGCCATTGGCGGACGCGCCGGGTCGGGTGCTGGCGACGGATATGGACACGCCGCTGGATCTGCCGCCCTTTACCAATTCGGCCATGGATGGCTATGCCGTGCGCGCCCATCAGACCACTCCCGGAGCCAGGCTACGGGTCGTGGGCCGGTCGATGGCGGGATCCCCATTCGCCGGGCCGATCAATCCCGGCGAATGTGTCCGTATTTTCACCGGCGCCTGCCTACCGGAAGATCTGGATGCCGTGGTCATCCAGGAAAAGACCGAGGCGGAAGGCGACTTCGTTCGGTTGCTGGTCCAGGCTCCCATCAGAGCGGGCGACAATGTTCGCCGGCGGGGCGAGGAATTGCGCCGGGGCAACCGTCTGCTACCGGCCGGTGTCTCTCTGCGGCCCGTCGACATCGGTGTGCTGGCGGTGGCTGGATACCGCGAAGTCGAGGTATGGCGGCGCCCGAGGGTGGCATTCATGGCGACCGGCGACGAACTGGCCAGTCCTGGGCAGCCCCTGCCGCCCGGCTTCATTTACGAAAGCAATCGGCCGGTGCTCCGGGCGCTCTTGTCCGAATGGGGGATGGAGCCGCTGGACTTGGGCATCATTCCCGATGACAGGGAGACACAGCGGCGCGCGATGCGATGGGGCGCGGAGCAGGCCGATGCGCTGATCACCACGGGTGGAGCTTCCGTGGGGGAAGCCGACTACATACTCGACTTGCTGCGGGAGTCGGGTCAAGTGGAATTCTGGAAGGTCGCCATCAAACCGGGAAAACCCTTCATGCTGGGAAGAATGGGCGATACGCCCGTGTTTGGCCTGCCCGGGAACCCGGTTTCGATGATGGTCGCCGTGATCCAATTGGCCAGGCCCGCCTTGAATCGCATGGCGGGAAGGTCACATGTCAATCCCGTACGCTGGCGCGTGGCGGCCCGGAGCCCTGTGCGGAAATCGCCCGGGCGACTCGAATTCCTACGCGGCGTGCTGGAATGGCGGGATGGCACACCGGGCGTCACTGCCCTGCCGTGCCAGGGCAGCCACCTTCTCACCACGATGAGCCGGGCGAATTGCTTCATCGTTTTGCCGTCGGAGTGCGAGGGAGTCGGCTTGGGCGAAATGGTCGAAATCGAGCCGTTCACCCCCCTGACCCTGCCCGCGCTGGGGAGCTTGTGACCGGCGCTGTGGGGTTGCGCCGGGATCGTGCTCCTCATCCATGAAGATGCCTTTCCGGGTGTTGCTGTACTGCCGCGCCGGATTCGAAAAGGAATGCGCGGCGGACATTCTCGATCGTACCGGCCAGCTTGGCGTTCATGGGCATGTCAGGACCCTGGAGGGAAGTGGCTACGTCCAATGGTTTCCCCTGGGCGACGATCATGATCGGGTCCGCGATGGGCTACGGTTCAACGACCTGATTTTCGCCAGGCAACTGGTCCATGTGTTCGCCGACCCTGGCGCCCTCCCGCCGGGAGATCGGCTGACGCCGTTGATGTCGGCGATCCGGACCTCGGAGCTTCGGTTTTCCGACGTGATCCTGGAAACGGCCGACACCAACGAGGCCAAATCCCTCGCGCCACTGCTGCGTGGTTTTGCCGTCCCCTTGCGCCGCGCGCTGGAAAGCGCAAACCTTATCGGTCATGACGGCTCACCGCGGCTGCATGTCTTTTTTGCCCGCGGTACGTCAGTCCTGCTGGGACTTTCCGACCGAGACAATGCCTCGCCCTGGCCCATGGGCATTCCGCGCCTTAAATTCCCCCGTGGCGCGCCCAGTCGGTCCACGCTGAAATTGGATGAGGCCTTCCGTGTCTTCGTGCGGCACCCGGAACTGGATCTGCACCCGGGAATGACCGCCGTCGATCTCGGGGCCGCGCCGGGCGGCTGGACCTGGCAACTTGTGCAGCGGCATATCCGAACGATTGCGATCGACAACGGATCCCTGGACCCCGCCCTGCTCGATTCGGGCATCGTCGAGCATCTGCGCGTCGATGGTTTTCGCTATCGGCCTGCCCGGCCGGTGGACTGGCTGGTCTGCGACATGGTGGAGCAACCCCTGCGGATCGCGGCCTTGATCGCGGACTGGCTGACGGAAGGCGGCTGTCGGCGTGCCATTTTCAATCTCAAATTGCCCATGAAGAAGCGTTATCAGTGCGTCAAGGACTGCCATGCCCTGATCCTCGGTCGCCTCGCGAAAGCCAGGCGACCATGCAGGATCGAATTTCGGCAGCTTTATCACGACAGGGCGGAGGTTACCGGTCATGCTGACTGTCCCTCCCACAGGGCATGAGATTTCACGGATTTTTCGCCGAGTTCGACTATAATCCAGCCGTGGTTGACAATGTGTGCGCGAATCACAGTATGAGCCAGAAATACCAAGCATGACGATCACTACCGAAACCCAGGCCGAAATCGCCCTTCACCACATCTCCAAGCAGTACGATCAGGAGTTGATGGATATACGAAACCGGGTGCTCGGTCTTGGCGGGTTGGTTGAGGCTCAGGTCGATTACGCGATCGGCGCGCTGATTGAAAGCGATACCGAACTGGCCGAACAGGTGATCGGCGACGATTACAAGGTCAACTCGATGGAAGTCGCCATCGATGAGGAATGCACCCAGATTCTAGCCTTGCGACAGCCCGCCGCGCGCGACTTGAGGCTGGTCATCGCGGTCATCAAAACCATCACGGATCTGGAACGGATCGGCGACGAAGCCAAGCGGATCGCTCGCATCACGGTTGATTTGGCCCATCACTTTCCCAGGAAAAACCAGTTTACCGACCTCCATCAACTCGCCCTGCATTCCAGGAAAATGCTGCACGACTCCCTGGACGCCTTCGCGCGCATCGATGTCAACGAATCCTTGAGGGTGGTTCACGAGGACAAACTGGTCGACCGGGAATACGAGAGCATCACGCGACAGCAGATTACCTTCATGATGGAGGATCCCCGTTCCATCCCGGTAGCCCTCAACATCATGTGGGCTTCACGCGCCCTGGAGCGTATCGGCGACCGCGCCTGCAACATATGTGAATATGTCGTCTATTACGCGCTTGGTAAAAACATTCGTCACATCAATATCGACCAAGTGGAGCGTGACTTGCGCACGGGTTGATTGGCGATCCTGAGTCGCCGGACTTTGGCCGCCACGGCCTGACGTCGTATTTCAGATTCCTCTCCGTATTCCGGGATTGTTAATGATGAATCGCTTCTTTCGCGAAGCCCTGTTGTGTTTGATGCTGCTAGGCGCCACCTGGGCGCAAGCCGCCGATAGCTTCACCATCGAGGATATTCGCATCGAGGGTTTGCAGCGGGTATCGCCCGGCACCGTGTTCAACTATCTCCCCGTCAAGGTGGGCGACGAATTCGATCAGCGTCAATCGACGGAGAGCATCAAGGCCCTGTTCAAGACTGGATTCTTCAAGGATGTCAGGCTTGAGCACGAAGGCAACACCCTCGTCATCATCGTGGAGGAGCGGCCCACCATTTCCAGCGTCCAGATCGATGGCAACAAGGATATCGGCACGGATGACCTGAAAAAGGCGCTCAAGGGCATCGGTCTGACCGAGGGCAAGGTTTTCGACCGGGCTCTGCTTGACAAGGTCGAGCAGGAATTACGGCGCCAGTACTACAGCCGGGGTAAGTATGGCGTGAAGGTGGAATCCAGCGTCACCGACCAGCCGCGTAACCGCGTGTCCATCAGCATCACGATATCCGAGGGCAAGGTCGCCACCATCGAGCAGATCAATATCGTCGGCAACAATTCCTTCACCGACGATCAATTGCTGGATGTCTTTGAGTTGAGCACCGGCAATCTGCTGTCCTTCTATACCAAGGACGACCAGTATTCGAAACAGAAGCTCTCGGCCGACCTCGAGAGACTCCGCTCCTACTATCTGGATCGGGGCTACATTAACTCGCAGATCGAGTCCACCCAGGTGGCCATCACGCCGGACAAAAAGGAAATCTATCTCACGGTGAACCTCAAGGAAGGCGAGGTTTACAAGGTCAGCGAAGTCAAGGTTACCGGCAAACTGACCTTGTAAACCTCGCCTTCCTTGAGGTTCACCGTGAG